>Ga0209379_10000466_pt1 | contig 34097 bp, 32 predicted proteins | sample tdDd001_FD_187124 | JGI IMG/M metagenome (GOLD analysis project Ga0209379, IMG submission 187124) | Marine sediment microbial communities from the Atlantic coast under amendment with organic carbon and nitrate - tdDd00.1 (SPAdes)... | ecosystem: Environmental > Aquatic > Marine > Coastal >... | reverse complement strand
AAAACAGGTCTTTTAATTTGCCTGTAGTTTTATTCTGTAGATATTGGGTTGCAGCATTATCGCCACCTTTTAAGATACCAAAAGCATCGGCAATGCTCATTTCGGTAATTGTAGATGCAAAAATCGGGGCTGCTTCTTTTACCGCATCTTCAGCTGCTCTGTTCAGTCGAATTTCTACTTTATCAACCAAATCTTTACCGCCAGGAATCAAACTAATATTTTTAGTAATAGTTTGTGCCTCGGGTGGTAATAAGATTTTAACCAATTCGTCTTTATAAAAGCCATCTTCTATTGATAAGATATTGGCAGCATTTACACTTCCAACTTTAAGAGCTTCCTTTAATCCGGTAGAAACTTCTCCGCTTGTTAAGGGAGCTGTTTGTTCAAAATTGTATTGCTCGAGAACGGCTTGCATCTCTGCACAGGAGAAGAACATTCCGCTAATAAATATAGTAACAAGTAGTTTTTTCATGTTTTATTGGTCAAAAGTTTTTTAATGAATGCCAAGGTATCAAAAATTGTAGATTCGATCAATAAAAAATCCCCGAAGCAAAAACATCGGGGATAAGATAATGTACGGTGCTGTCTATTTGGTAATATTCTCCATAAAATCTTCTACATCGCCTGGTGTGCTCATTATTTTCATGAAAGTCCCCATTGTAAGTTCTGGCCAATAAAGAGCAAATCTATATTTTCCATGAAGCATGGTTACCTGATTTCCTTGTAATATTATATCATAAGGCATAGCAGCAATATGATCTTCTCCAATTATTGGTAAGAAATGTTTCTCTCCATCTTCAGCATCAAGTAATCCAATTCCAAAAACGGCAGTTTTTTTATCTGGGAAAATTTGTTCGTAAATCAATTTTGTATTTCCTGTTTCAGCTTTTAGGTTTTTACGAATCAACTCCAGTCCTTCTTCAAAATTTGCAAATTCGTTTAGTTCAACCGGATCTTTAAAGTATGGCATCATCATTTTATAATGATATTTCTTTAATGCTGGAATTTTAACTTCTCCACCAAATTTTGAGAACTCTGAACCAATAGAACTTAGTGCATTTTTTACATCATTGGTAATTGAGGTAAATTTGTTTTTATCTGTTTCGTAATTTTGTAAATATGCACAAAACATATAGTCTGGGTTAAGTAGGCTGATATCGATATTATCACCTTTTTTAACTAAACCAACTTTTATCACACTAGCCAAAGCCCCACGATCTTTCGATTTTAAACAAAGTTCATTCAAATCGCTTCTTGTGAAACAAATAACTTTCAGGTTTGGATTCGATTCTGGTTGATAATCACCAATAATTTCAAATTCTTTAGATTGAAGTTGTGTCTTAATTTGATCAGCTAGGGTATTAATGTTCTCCGATGAATTGCCAACCTTAAAATAAGGAGATAGTTTAGTTTCTTGTGCATAACTTGTATAAATACAAATGATACTTAAAATCAGGACAGCTAATTTTTTCATGTCGTTATAATTATAGTTATTAAGATGTTTAGATTTCGCAATATATAAATATGAAAACATGTAGAATGTGTTGTTGCGCATGTTTTCTTTTACTGAAGGAAATTATGTGATCATCTCAATTCCAAACGCCTTTTATATAAAGGGGTGTGAAACTATTTGTATTGAGTGTAAATTGAATTTCTGTTTTTTGAAAGTTCATTTCTTTTTCAGACATTAGATACTAGAGCTATAATCTTTAAATACGCACTATGAAGTGGATCTTAATATTAATAAGTTGGGCAGAGGGAGAGAAGAAGAGATTTTTAACAGACAAAGAATCGATTCATGAATTGATGAATTGGATTTCGCACTCATTGGGTATATTGTTTGTAGTACCGGCTGGGAGTTGGTTGCTTTATACTTCCTGGCAAACTCAGACTTGGCAAGGATTCATTGCGGTTTTGGTATTCATTTTAGGATTTTTGATTCTTTATAGTTCTTCATCGCTGTATCATTATATGGTTGATCATCCCAGAAGGAGCTTGTTCCGTAAGCTCGATCACATTAGTATTTTTATAATGATTGCTGGAACATATACACCTTTTTTGGTAATTTATCTCGATAATTTTGTAGGAAAATTATATCTGACAATTTTATGGTTTTTGGTCGTGGGAGGCACAATCTACAAACTCTATTTATTGGGAAAATACCGTTGGATATCTTTATTACTCTATCTTTTTATGGCATGGATTCTTGTCTTCAATTTTAAAGCGTTTAGTTCAGCCCTTCCTGTTTTAAGTCTCAAGTGGATATTTGTTGGAGGCTTGTTTTACATGTTGGGCGTTGTGTTCTATGTGTGGAAAAGGTTGCCATTCAATCATTTCATTTGGCACTTGTTTGTGTTTGGTGGCAGCTTGTCTCATTTTATTGCAGTTTATTATGCAGTAAGTCCATAAAAAAAGACTTTCCGTATAGAAAGTCCTTTTGTAGCAATGTGTAGGCAATTAACAAATTCTGCAATTTTTAACATACCACGATACGGGATGTTCTCTTTTTTCTACTAATTCGGTGATAATTTTTTTATTATCCCAAACAGCACAACACGAAGTGGTTTGGTTTAATGCCTTAATCAGCCTCGACCAATCGTTCATGATTTCCATGGTTAAAAGGCTTTCGTACTCCTTAAAGACTTTAATGGCTGAAGATCCACAGAAATGTAGTTTATCTTCAAGAGACTTTAATTTGTCATTTTTAGTGAAAATGTGATCACCAACTTTAAAATATTCCTCCTCGTTTAATTGTAGTGTTACTTTAAGATCAATTGTAGTCATAGCTTGTTAATTTAGGTTAGGATTTGCTTCTTTTTTTCTTTATTAAAGGTTTGTGTTGGTTTGTTTATTTCTCTGATTTATTGATCTTTTCTAAAATTAAGGAATTTTATACGTACTAAAAAATAAAAATTATTAAAGACTGATTTCTTTATTTGAATTAAAAAAAAAGCTCCCAAAAGGGAGCCTTGCAATATAAAGATTTGATTTTGTCTTAGTCGATTTTCTCTAACTGAACGGTGAAGTGTCTCATAATTGGAGCTTCATCAACAATTTTAAATCCATTCTTAATTTCTAATCTGCGATCATATACATTTTTGAAAGCCGCAGCAATAACATCCATATGGTTGTTTGTATAGGTTCTTCTAGGAATAGCTAAACGCAACAACTCTAAATCAGGGTAACGATTTTCTCTGGTCTCAGGATCTCTATCCGCAAGAATAGCGCCAATCTCAACACCACGAATACCAGCTTCTAAATACAGCTCGCAACCTAATGTTTGTGCTTGAAATTCTTCTTTAGGAATATGACTCAAAATTTTCTTAGCATCCACAAAAATGGCATGACCACCAATTGGCTTCTGGAATGGGATGCCATATTCTTCAAGTTTAGCTCCCAGGTACTCCACCTGCTTAATACGAGTCTCCAGGTATTCGAACTCGGTACCTTCATCTAAACCTTGAGCCAATGCATTCATGTCACGACCAGACATTCCACCATAAGTTACATAGCCTTCGAACATGATATTATAAGTTGATGCTTGCTTCCAAAGCTCTTTGCTCCTCATACCGATGAATCCACCCATGTTTACAATAGCATCTTTTTTAGAACTCATGGTAGCCATATCAGCATACGAATACATCTCTTTTACAATCTCTTTTATTGTTTTATCCTGATATCCTTCTTCACGAGTTTTAATAAAGTATGCGTTCTCAGCAAAACGTGCTGAATCGAAACAAACTGGAATTTCATATTTGTCTGCCAATTCTTTTACTGCTTTTATATTTGCCATAGAAACAGGCTGTCCTCCTGATGTGTTACAAGTTACAGTAACAATAATCATAGGAATTTGCTCTTTTGGATAAGTAGAAAGAACTGATTCCAATTTGATCAAATCAAGATTACCTTTAAAAGGATGATCAATTTCTGTATCAAAAGCTTCATCGATAGTACAATCTACTGCTTTAGCTTTTCTAAATTCAATGTGACCTTTTGTTGTATCAAAATGTGAATTTCCTGGAACGATATCTCCATCTTTTACCAATACCGAGAATAGTACATTTTCAGCAGCACGTCCCTGATGAGTTGGAAGAAAGTGATCGAAACCCAAAATGTTCTTTATGGCTGCTTTCATGTTGTAATATGAGCGAGCACCAGCATAACTCTCATCACCAAGCATCATTGCCGACCATTGTTTATCACTCATTGCACCTGTACCCGAATCGGTAAGTAAGTCAATAAAAACATGATCACTTTTTAAGTTGAAAAGGTTGTAATTAGCTTCTTTAAGCCATTGTTCTCTCTCTTCACGTGTACTCCTTCTGATGGTTTCAACCATCTTTATTTTATATGATTCTGCGAATGGTAATTTCATGATATTTATATTGAATGTTTTTAATTTTCTTTAATGTACATGCCATTACAAATAAAGCTTCAAATGATTTTATCAATTTGATTCTTGTAGATGTATGGATTGATATGAATTTGTATAGGTATACGCACAATTTAACCAAATGGGTTTATTCATTTAGTTATTGCTATTGGTAAAGTCATTTGGTAAAGTTGGGACGAATGATCCCTAAACGAGTTTAGAAATGAAACTCGTCTCTATTCTTGATATTAAGGTAGACCTTGTGTGTCAGTTTTGGAAGTTGATATTTTATTTCCATAGGTTCTGATTTTTCTACTTCGCCAAATTTAAATTATTTTCTGATGATATAAAAATACTTGAATGAGAAAATGCAAACGTTTGAGTTGAGGAGGAATGTTGGAAACCCTTATTTTTGGTCTGTTTTTTGATAAGATTGAGTTCATTATTTCTTTTAAGAACGAAATAATTTTGACATTTTTGCAGGTGCTTGTGCAACATTGATTTGTTGTATGTACTTGTGTAAGTTCCAAAAGCCCAATTAATTTTAAATAAGAACAGAACTACGCCCATGATTCGTTTTTTTTGTGTTTTACTGATATTAATTCAGCCAATAGTATTATTTGCTCAATCAAAAGTTCAGAAAGATTCCATATTAATAGATACGATTCGTTTAGATGAATCGGTATATCGTTTAAAGCAAAATTCTACCGATTCTTTAAAGCATTTTACCCATGATTCGGTTTTGAGAGAAATACAAGATCCATTAAAACATCTTGATAACGTTGGCTTTAGATTTATCGTAAGAGAGCTCGCTTTGGATTATCCACAACAGTATCATCAAACTGATTCTGTACAAGAAGCTGTAAATACTTTATTGGAATATGTAAAAAACGATAGTATTCGTAATATGGTTTTTTATCTAAAAGAATATATCGACAATAGAGAAACAGAGGATGCTCTGCGCGAGGTTAAAAAGCAAGCTGAATTGGAACGAGTTTTAAGTTATCAGCCGGATTTGGATCAAATACAAGAAGTACCTGATAATAATTCATGGAAGGGTGAAGCCTTAACTGAATTGTATAATTATGTGGAAAATGATCCTGTTCATCAGTGGATAAGAGAGATAAGCAGGGATTCTGTATTTCTGGGCGTGAAAAATTTCATGAATGATTCTGTTAAGTTTTGGATTAACAATGGGAAACAAGATTTTAAGAGGTTTTGGCTGAAAAAAAATAAGCGGGATTCAATTGGAATTTGGATTCAAAATACTACAGACAGGTCAGTGCGAATTTTAGTAGATGATGATGTCTATCAACAATCAGTTCAAAGATCAAAGGTTAGAGGAACAAGTGTAAGACTGGTTAAGAAGATGTCTGCAGATCAATATAAGTTAGCTAAGCTAGGACGATATAAGCGATATTCGCAAATTTGGAAATTGGGAGCAACAATTGGTTTATCATTTAACCAGGGGCATGTTAGTGATAGCTGGTCTGGTGGTGGCGAGAGCTCTATAGCTACACTTTCAACTATTAATGCTTTTGCCAATTATAAAAAGGGAATTCATACTTGGGATAATAGTTTGGATGTAAAATATGGTTTGTTGAAATCAGGTGATAATGGTTTTAGAAAAAATGAAGATAAAATTGAATTCAACACCAAGTATGGACAGAAAGCGGTTAAGAATTGGTATTATTCAGCACAGTTTAATCTTAAAACACAAATGTTAAAAGGGTACGATTATCCAGCTGATAACCCACGAAAACTGAAATCGAACTTTTTTGCTCCTGCTTATATTATTGCTTCAATTGGTATGGATTATAAGCCAAATAAAAACTTATCAATACTTCTTTCGCCTTTATCAGCTAAATACACAATTGTAAATGATACAATTCTAATTGATCAAACTCAATATGGTATCGATGAAGATGAGAAAGTGAAAAAAGAGGTCGGTTCGTATGTTAATTTTTCTCATAAACTGAAATTTTGGGAGGATATGGAATTGCAGAACAAGGTTTCACTTTATTCGAATTATTCGGAGAAACCTAAGAATATTGATATTGATTGGGAATTAATTTTAACAATGCCAATCAATCAATATTTGTCTACTAAGATTTCAACACATATCATATCCGATGATGATACCGGGTCGAAAGTTCAGTTTAAAGAGAACCTTTCGGTTGGAGTGAGTTATCGTTTTTAAAATGATTTTGCAAGGGTATAAATACCCAATTTATTGAATAGTGAAGTAAATAAGTGTGTTTTTAAACCTGTTTTAATCGTTTAAAAACCATTATTTTGTGATAGAATTAAAACATTAATCTATGAGTTTAAATTTTGCGTTCCTGGTGTTGGAACGATTACTATCGATACCTTGGTGGTAGATTCGAATGGAACATTAACCGTCAAAGGTGAGATGGTTCCTGGTGTAGTTGAAAGAATTCATCGTCTTCAAAGTTTAGGCGTAAATGTGGTTATGATTTCTTCGGATCAAAGAGGAAATGCGCGTGCTTTAGCTTTATCGAGTGGGATTGCTTATTATGAAGCGAACAATTCAAGAGAAAAAGAAGACGTATTGTTATCTCTTGGAAGTAATAATGTTGCTGCAATTGGTAATGCTCGTATTGATATTGGACTTTTTGTTCAGTCAATTGTATCTATTGCAACTTTGCAAAGCGAAGGTATTCATAAAGATATAATCGATCATGTTGATGTAATTGTGCCATCCATTAATGACGCATTGGATTTTTTCCTTGATGAGGATACATTTATTGCCACAATGAAACGATAATTGATTTAAAATTGATATAAAAATCTCCGAAAGGAGATTTTTTTTTTGCATACTTGCGAACTAAGAGCTATTTTTTCTCTACTATTAGATTGTACTATGGATGTAATATTGGTTGTTTTTTCGGTATTGGCACTTATTTTTGGAGTGTATTGGTATTTTATTCATGTACCGGATTATTATGGGTACATTACTAAATGTGGAGAAGATTTGAAGAAATATCTTTCACCAGATGAACTTTTGTTATTGTCGAAACAGGATCATGAAGATATATGGATTTTGGATGTGAGGGAAGAAGAGAATTTTCTTTTAGGTCACATTCCGGGAGCTAAAAATTTTCCTCATGATAAAGTCGATCAGTGGTACTCCGAAATACCTAAAAACAAGAAATTAATTTTGTATTGTGATTTAAGTTTAAAAACTCAAAATGTGATTGTGTTTCTTGAAGAGAAAGGTTATGATCATATGTTAAATTGGGGGAAATACAAGCGTTGGAAATTCGATGAGGTTGTGGAAGAAACCATTATTATTTGATTAGTTCTTTATAAATCTTTAAATTTTCATCATCGAAAACGCAGAATGTTACTTCAATTAGATGCTCACATTTTGCCAGTTGTTTTTTTACTGTTTTTACGGCTATACGTGCTGCTTCCACTTTAGGATATCCATACACGCCAGTACTTATGTTCGGAAATGCTATGCTTTGTAGTTTATTTTTCTCCGCTAATTGTATACTTTTTTTATAGCAATTTTTTAATAGTTTAGGCTCATTTGTATTTCCATTTTTCCAAATTGGTCCAACCGTGTGAATAACATGTAGACAAGGCAATAAGTAGCCTTTGGTAATCTTAGCATCTCCTGTAGCACATCCATTTAATTTTTCACACTCTTGCAGAAGTTCAGGACCAGCTGTACGATGAATTGCACCATCAACTCCACCACCTCCCAATAAACTTGAGTTTGCTGCATTAACGATAACATCTACATTTAATGTAGTAATATCTCCCTTAAAAATTTTAATTTCCATTTTTTTATCAAGATTTACTTGTTTTACTTTTTTGTTGCCTGTAATAATCCTAACTTTTCTTGTTCTTTTTAAGCTCAAAACCAAAGCTTTATTTTACTGGTTTTCTTTCTCAATTTAACTTATACTAAATGTTAAGATGGGGCACTATAAATTTACCAATTCAAATTCATTATAAAAAAACATTTCGAAATCGATTGCAATTCATTGATTGTGAAAATGTTTGTTCCGGTTTGGAAAAATATTTTTATTTTAGCCGCGCTAGCCAAGCAAATTGATTGAAATATATTAAATTGACAATTATGAAAAGAGTATTAGTTGCAACCGGGGGTGGTGATTGCCCAGGATTAAATGCTGTGATTCGCGCCGTTGTGAAACGTGCAGCTCAGGAAAAAGATTGGGAAGTTGTTGGAAGTATTCAGTCTTTCGATGGAATTTTGAAAGAGCCAACAGAAATTAAGATATTAGATGATGCAGCAGTTAAAGGTATCCACTATCAAGGTGGAACTATAATTGGTACTACTACTAAAGGTGGACCTTTCGCTTGGCCTGTAAAGAACAAAGATGGATCATGGGGATCTGCAGATCGTTCAGACGAGATGATTCGTAAATTACAATATTTGGGAGTTGATGCTGTAATTAGTATCGGTGGTGATGGTTCTCAAAAAATTTCGCAAGCACTTTACGAAAAAGGATTGAACATTATTGGTGTACCTAAGACGATCGATAATGACCTTTCAGCTACCGATTTTACTTTCGGTTATCAAACTGCTGTTCAAATTTGTACAGAGGCTGTTGATAAGTTGAAGACTACTGCTGCTTCTCACAATCGTGTTTTTATTTTGGAAGCTATGGGACGTGATGCTGGATGGATTGCTTTAAGTGCTGCTATTGCAGGTGGTGCAGAAGCTTGTTTGATTCCTGAGATTCCTTATGATATTAAGAAGGTTAAGCAGAAGTTGGATACTCGTTTCTTGAAAGGAAAAGGTTTTGGTATTATCGTTGTTGCCGAAGGAGCTATGCCTAAGGGTGGTACTGCTTTAGCTGAGGAAAGTACTGAAGTTGGTAACCCTAACTTGAAATTAGCGGGTGCTGCTGATCGTTTAGCTGCTGAATTAAAAGCTGCTGGTGTTGAAGCTGATATTCGTACTACTGTTTTAGGTCACTTACAACGTGGTGGTATTCCTGTAGCTTACGACCGTGTTTTAGCTACTCAGTTCGGAGTGAAAGCTTTCGAAATGGTATTGGAAGGAAAATTTGGACAGATGGTTGCTTACCGTCACCCTGAAGTTGTTGGCGTACCTCTTCCAGAGGCTATCGGACAACAGAACCTTGTTGATCCAAAAGCGAACTTGGTTCAGACAGCAAAAGGTGTTGGAATTGCATTCGGAGACTAATTCGGAGCAAGAAAATATTATCAACCGGAATCGTAATGGTTCCGGTTTTTTTGTGCCTTAATGAAAGCGATTTTGCCATTCAGGCTTAGGAATCATGCAATCTTTTTTTCTGCCGAATACCTTGTAGCGGTTAATGGAAATAATCTCATACACCCAATTGGTCAGTTTTCTAGGTATGAATCGGAAATGATAGATAATTTTCCATGGATAGATCAGATGTTTGGTAATCTCAAAGGCTGCTGTGCTTTTTGTGAATACTAGCCCATTTTCAATGAAAACGACAGTTCTAAAATCTTCATTGTGTAAATTTAACGCTTTAAGATGTTGTTGTGCATATTCAGATTGAAGTGGAGCGAAATGTAGGTTCTCTTTGCGATTGTAGGCAAGAAGAAAGCGAACCGAAGTGTTACATAAATTACAAACCCCGTCGAATAAAACGACAGGGTTAGTAATTTTTGTATTTGAAGCATTTTTATGCATGCTGGAAATTTCTTAACTCATATCTATTTAATAGATAAAGTTAAAAATAAATCCGACTAGTAAAATTCCAGATGCTACAATTCCGACAAATGCCAATATCAAAGGCATTTTTAAAACCTTTTTTAGAATGATTACTTCAGGTAAGGATAAACCAATTACTGACATCATAAAGGCTAATGCAGTTCCTAAAGATGCTCCTTTTTCTATCAGTACACTTACAATTGGGATAATTCCTGCAGCATTAGAATACATTGGTATTCCAATAATAATTGATAAAGGAACCGAATACCAGGCTGATTTTCCCATAAGTGTTGCCATAAAATCTTCGGGAACATAACCATGAGCTCCTGCACCAATAGCTACACCAATAACTATATACAACCAGATTTTTCCAACAATTTCTTTAACCGAATCTACGCCCGATTTAATTCTTTCAGAAAATGGAATTTTGGTTTCATCACCTTCTACTTGTCCTGTTTTAACTTGAAAAACCCATTCTTGAACATATTTTTCGAGCTTTAAAACTCCTATAAGCCAACCAGCGATAATGGCAATTAATAATCCCGTAAGGGTGTAAATAATAGCTGTTTTCCAGCCAAATAATCCTACCAGCATAATTAATGCAATCTCGTTTACCATTGGGGCAGCAATCAGGAAACTAAAAGTAACACCTAATGGCACACCAGCTTCAACAAACCCTAAAAATAAAGGAATTGCAGAACAGGAACAGAATGGTGTTAGAACTCCTAATAAGGCAGCTGATACATTTCCAAAGAAAGTTGACTTACCTGCTAAGGCTTTCCTTGTTTTCTCAGGAGAAAAATAGCTTCGAATTATTCCTACTCCGAAAATAATTAGAATTAAAAGGAGCAACACTTTTGGAACTTCGAAAATAAAGAAACGAAGAGTTTCTGTAAGGTGAGCTTCTTTTGGCATAGAGAATATTCCATCAATTATAAAATCTGAAATATTCTGTAAGTTGATATATAAAATGTACCAAACTGGTAATAACAACAGAATCCATATCAGCTGTTTGTTATTTGTCAGTTGAATTGATTTGATCATTTTTTTTCGAATCTATTTATTGAATGAAAAATATGTAAGTAAAATATAAGCCTGCAAGAATAAAAATGACAGCAGCGATTTTTCTAAACCAGTACTCGAAACTTTTTACTTTATTGTAAAAATTACCTACTCCCGAAAGGGTAAAAGCTAATAAATAAGCTATGATAATTACAGGCAATCCTGTTGCAATTGCAAAAACAATGGGTAGTATTAATCCATCAGTTTGTGAAATTGTGAGTGGAATTAGCATGCCGAAATAAAGTACGCCGCTATATGGACAAAAAGCCAGTGCGAATATCATCCCCATAAGTAAGGCACCCCAATATTTACCGCGGATTTTCTCTCCGTTTAATTTCTCGGTTAGACTTCCAACGCCAGGGAAATTAATCGAAATTAAGTCCAGCATGAATATTCCAATAATAATCAATAATGGACCTAGCAATCTTTCTCCGTAAGTGTGAAAGAAACTGGATATATCGAATTTACTGGCTCCAAAAAATAGAATTGTTCCTACAGCAGTGTAGCTAATTGCTCTACCCAAAGTATAAATCAAACCATTGAAGAAAATTCTTCTTTTATTGCCTAAATTCTTACTGATATATGCTGTTGCAGTAATATTCGTAGCCAATGGACAAGGACTAATGGCAGTCATTAAACCTAGTAGGAAAGCTGAAAATATTGGAAAATTGCTTTGCGCAAGTAATTGATCTAAGTAATCCATTTACAATCTATTGAAGTTCTGCTTTAATTACAGTTTGTAATTTCTCCACGTAAGCAGGAGTGTCGTTTATTGCATTACGAAATGCGAAAGTTGTTAGGTCCTCAATATCTCCAGATTTAGCACTTTTAATGTAAAGACCAGAACTACTTGCTTGGAACTTCTTTGCTAATTCTTTGTTTTCTTCCAAATCGAAATTAATATCGTAGAATTTTACATTTAGGCTTTCTGCAACTTCTTTTGCTTTGCCACCAACAGCTTTACAGGTTTTGCATCTTCTGTCGCCATGGAAATAGTAAATGCCCGCCTCAGTTTGGTTTGAAGCCAATTTGGTTTCTGATGTTTTCTCACATTTTGTACAATCACTTTTGCACGTAGTTGATTGTTCTGCTTTTGCCGTTTCTTTTTTTGTATTTGATTGGCAAGCTCCAAAGCTTAATCCTAAAGCGAGAATGCTTAATGTTATAATGTGTTTCATTGTTTGGGGTTTTATGCGTTTTGAATAAACTCTTTAATTTCTGATACAGAAGGTACTTTGCCGCTAAAAACAACTTTTTCGTTGATTACCAAGGCAGGAGTAGACATTACACCATAAGATAAAATTTTAACCATATCATCAATTTTCTCAACATTAGCCTCTATTGCCAATTCGCCAATAGCTTTGTTTGTTGCTTCAGCTAATGTGTTGCATTTTTTGCATCCCGGACCTAATACTTTAATTTCCATATTATTTCTTGTTTGAGTTAATAGTATTGTATTAATGATTTGATAAAGTGAGAATTGTATTCTCCTTTCATCTATCTACTTTTGTTTAAAAAAGTTGTTGAACAGTTGTTGAGCTTGTGCCCAGTTCTCCTTATTTAAGCAATATTTGATTTTTGGAGGATTAATTTCTCCTTGAATCAAACCTGAGTTTTTTAATTCTTTAAGATGTTGCGATAGGGTAGAACGTGCGATTGGTACTTCTGCAGCCAAATCGCCACTGTAACAACAAGATTGTTTCGACAAGATATCGCAAATGTATACCCTTACCGGGTGCGATAATGCCTTGGCAAATCTTGCCATCTGTTTCTCATCAACGGAATAAAACTCTTTAACTTCTTCCATATGTTTCGTATTTCGTAAAACTACGAAACAAAGGTAAGGGGAATTTTTTTAAAAGCGAATCTTAGCCGTGAAAAAAAGAGTTTGGGAATTGAGTTTTTTGTTGGAAATTCAATTATTATGTCTGTTTTGAGTGTTAAGTAAATTAAAATTGTTTAAAAGAATATGTTGATAGTATCCTATAGTATTTTTTTCTTTAGTTAAGATACAGTTCGTATAAGTATTTAAGTGTTATTTTTTATATAAGTCTCATTTTGTAGTCAATAATTTCTCAATTTGCTTAATTCTAAAGAATTATTTCAATAATTGGTTAATGGATTACACAAAAATTGATTGTAACTTTGATTATGATTTTTTAATTAAACTTTTATAATGAAGAGTAAAAAACTTGTGCAAATAGATAACGTCGGGAAAAATAAGATGATGAAATCTAATCAGTTAGAGTTTCCGATTGTTGGAATTGGAGCTTCGGCCGGAGGATTGGAAGCATTAGAACAGTTTTTTACCAATACACCTTCAGATAATGGTATGGCATTTATTGTAATTCAGCATCTTGATCCAAATCAGCCAGGGATTATGCCTGAACTATTACAACGAATTACCAAAATGAAGGTCACTCAGGCTAGTGACCATCTTAAGGTTAAACCTAATTGTGTTTACGTGATACCACCTAATAAAAGCCTTTCTATACTAAATGGTTACCTGCATTTGTTTGATTCTATTGAATCTCGAGGATTACGGTTGCCTGTTGATATCTTTTTTAAATCATTGGCTGATGATAGACAAGAAAAAAGTATAGGAATAATATTATCTGGCATGGGGACTGATGGTAGCTTGGGATTAAAAGCATTAAAGGAAAAAAAAGGGATCACTTTAGTACAAGATCCTATTGATGCAAAATTTGATGGAATGCCGCGAAGTGCAATGGAGGCTGTTAATGTTGATATTGTGGCTAGTGCTAAGGAATTGCCTGTTAAACTTATAAATTTTATAAATTATAATTCATCTGTAAAAACAGATAAAGTTATAGATAGGAAAACAAAAAGTGATCTCGATAAAATAATTATTTTGTTACGGGAGCAAACCGGTCATGACTTCTCGCAGTATAAGAAAAATACTTTATTTCGCCGAATCGAGAGACGGAAAGGAATTCATCAGTTGACAAAAATACATAGCTATGTTCGCTTTTTGCAAGAAAACCCTAAAGAGATAGATCTTCTTTTTAAAGAGCTGTTAATAGGTGTTACCGGATTTTTCCGTGATACTACAGTATGGGAAAAACTGAAACAAAGTATTCTTCTAGATTTGTTCGATGATCTGCCTGATGGGCACGTGATGCGTGCCTGGATACCGGGATGTTCAACAGGAGAAGAAGCATATTCTCTGGCTATCCTTTTTAAAGAAGTGATTGGAAGGCTGAAAAAGCCTAAAAATTTAACTTTACAAATATTTGCTACAGACATAGATAATGATGCCATAGAGAAAGCTAGAAAAGGACTATTTGCCTCTAATATTTCAAACGATGTAAATCCTGAACGACTGAGTAGGTATTTCACAGTAGAAGGAGATGGATACAAGATAAATAATACAATACGCGAAATGGTTGTTTTTGCTCCGCAAAATGTAATTAAAGACCCGCCGTTTACAAAACTAGACTTTATTTCGTGTCGTAATATGCTTATTTATATGGAGCCCGAATTGCAAAAAAAGCTGTTGCTTCTATTTAATTATAGTCTCAACCTTGGTGGAATTATGCTTTTAGGGAATTCGGAAACTCTTGGTAATATTAAGCATGGCTTTAAAGAACTTGATCCGAAACTTAAAATTTATAAATGTTTATCAAATACAAGCACAACAGAACTTTCAGATTTTCCAAGTTCTTTTTATTATAATAAAACCCAAAGTGCGTCGAAAAATAGACCTGTTAAGATTAACGAAAATATTCAAACCATAACCTATAATATATTACTTCAGCGCTTTACACCTGTTAGTGTACTTGTAAATGAAGATGGTGATATTATCTATATTACCGGTAGAACAGGAAAATATCTTGAACCAGTTGCAGGGAAAGCCAACTGGAATATTTATGCGATGGCACGTGAAGGATTACGAAACGAGTTACCTTCTGCTTTTCGAAAAGCTCAACAAGACTATAAAGAAGTAAATTTAAAGAATGTAAAAATTGAAACAGGTGGAGATCCTTTATTTGTTGATGTAATCATACAGCGTATTGAAGCTCCTGAATCGGTAAGGGGAATGATTATTTTAGTTTTTAATGATGTGATACCAGTGGCTGAAACTAAGAGTTCGAAATTAAAGTCCGGAAAACCAACTTCAAATGCGAAACAAAAAGAGGTTGAGCTGGAATTGCAGCGAACTTTTGAAGAACTACAAAGTACCCGTGAAGAAATGCAAACATCGCAAGAAGAATTAAAATCGACAAACGAAGAGCTTCAGTCAACAAACGAAGAACTTCAGTCAACTAACGAAGAGCTTACCACTTCGAAAGAAGAGATGCAGAGTTTAAACGAAGAACTTCAAACTGTTAATATTGAACTACAAAGCAAAGTGAACGATTTTGTGCAGGCTAATAACGATATGATAAACCTGCTTAATAGTACCGAAATTGCTACTCTTTTTCTAGATAAAGAATTGAATATTCGGCGTTTTACCGATCCGATGACTGATATATTTAAACTTAGAAATACTGACATTGGTCGTCCTTTTACCGATTTAGTTACCGATTTACAATATCCTGATATTGATACTCATGCCCGTAAGGTTCTTAAAACACTTGTCTCAATCGAAAAAGCAATTACCACGATTAGTGGAAAGTGGTATAATGTTCGCATAATGCCGTATAGAACAATTGATGATCGTATTGATGGTTTGGTAATTACTTTTAATGATATTACTACATATAAAAAGTTAGAATTTGAACTTAAAGAAGCCAATGTGGCTTTAAGCAAAAATTTAAATAATTAAGTATAGTAATCGTGATCAGTTAATGTTTATAATAATATGTTATTATGAAAAAATCAAATCAAAAATCAGGATCTGAAAAACTTCGTGAAAAAGCAGAAGGCTTGCTGAAACAAAAACGATTTGAAGCCAAAGGACAACTTTCGGAAGCTGATAGGTTAAAACTGATACATGAATTGCAGGTACATCAAGTAGAATTGGAATTGCAGAACGAAGAGTTATTATTAGCAAAAGAACATGCAGAACAAGCTTCTGAAAAATTCTTCGAATTGTATGACTTTGCCCCAGTAGGTTATTTTACACTAACAAGAAATGGTAAAATAGTTGAACTGAATTTTGAGGGGGCAAATTTGCTCGGGAAGGAGCGTTTATTCTTGCAAAATTGTCGTTTTGATTTATTTGTATCCGATAGCTCAAAAGTTGTTTTTAATAATTTTATCGAAAAAATATTTATTAGTTTAACTACAGAAAGCTGTGAAGTAAACTTATCAGTCAATGGTGATTTGAAAACTTATGTTTATCTTTCGGGGGTTGTAAAAGAAAATAATTGCTTTATAGCAGCAACCGATATAAGTCGTAGAAAAAAACTTGAGATGGAGTTATTACAGGCAAAAGAACGTGCGGAAGAAAGCGACAATCTTAAAACAGCCTTTTTACAAAACATGAGCCATGAGATTCGGACCCCAATGAATGCTATAAAAGGCTTTTCTGGATTATTGGTTGAAAACCACTCAGATGAAGTTAGACTCAAAAGATTTACTAAAATAATTGATCAGCGATGTGATGATTTGCTTGATATTATTAATGATATTCTGGATATTGCTAAAATTGAATCGGGTGAATTAACTGTAAATTTGGAAGAATTCGACCTTCTTGATTTATTTAATGAAATTGATTCGCAATTTAAAAACTATCAGTTGCAATATGATAAACAGCACATTCAGTTTCGTATGAAGTATAATGATGATTTGTTAGGAAAACTAATTATAACAGATAAAATTAAGTTGAAACAGATTTTTGTTAACCTTATCACTAATGCCTTTAAATTTACAGATGCCGGGACTATAGAATTCGGTTATGAACAAGTGGGTGATGATAAACTTATGTTTTATGTATCTGATACAGGTATTGGTATTCCTAGGGATAAACAAAATGTTGTATTTGATCGTTTCATGCAATTGGAATATGTTGTAAATAGATCTATTGGAGGTACGGGATTGGGTTTGTCAATTGTTAAAGGTTTAGTAAATTTGGTAGGTGGTGAAATATTCCTGGAATCAGAATTAGACAAGGGCAGTAAATTCTCTTTTACCTTTCCATCTAAATTAATGAATTCCTTGCCAAAATCAATTAAGGTAATTAATGAAACAGAATCGTACTTATTTAAGGACAAAACCATTTTAATCGTTGAAGATGATTTTTATAATATGGAATATGTTAAAGAAGTGCTTTTAAATACAGGTGCTAATTTAATATTTGCAGAAACAGGTCAAAAAGCTGTCCAAATTGTATCCACTAAATTTGTCGATTTGGTACTAATGGACATCCAACTGCCAGATATGGATGGTTACCAAGCCTCTCGTGAAATAAGACAATTTAAACCTAAATTGAAAATTATTGCCCAAACTGCATATGCTTCGAGTTATGATCAAATGAAAGCATTGAATGAAGGTTTGGACGACTATATTAGTAAGCCTATTAAAAGAGATTTATTGTTATCTATGATTAATGAACACCTCTGGAATCAATAAAAGAAATATATTTTTTTGTAATTCTTTACTGCTTTACCTGAATATGGAATTCGACTCAAGTTTATTCATTTTCACATTGGTTTTATACATCAGGTATAGCAAGAATGGGAAGAATAGAATCAATACCCAGTTGATTTGAACCATCAAAATAAAATCATAAATACCATGAATCAAAAATGGGATGAAGAATGCCAATGGAAACAATAGTGTACGTCCTTTAGTGGAGAATTTAGCCAAGCCTAGATAATAGCCCATCATAATTCCAAACATAGCATGCGCTGGAACTGCAGTAAACGCTCTTGCAATTCCAGTACTCATTCCGTTAGAAAAGACGTACATGATGTTTTCAACTAGTGCAAATCCCAGAGAAACAAAAACGGCATAAACAATACCATCAAATTGTTCGTTAAAGTTCGGGTTTCTCCATATCAGAATGTAAACTGCCAGGAGTTTAAATGCTTCTTCGCAAAGTGCAGCTACTAAAAATGCGTTACCAAAAGCATATCCAATTTTCCCGTTAAAGAATTCAGGTAGTAGGGATGAAACCGCTTGCTCAGCAAATATAACAGGTATGGTAATAATCATTCCTGCAACCAGACCTTTTACTAAAAGAGGAATCGGCTCTTTTTCATACTTGTCGCGATAATAAATGTAGAATAGTATTATGAATATTGGAGCTACTGAAATCAGAAGAAGGTTCATGTTTTTTATTTTAGGCTGAAACGAAAGATCTCAAATTTAGAAAAAGCCAATTGCTAAACAAAATGAAAGATGTGTAAATTAGACCTACATGAAAAAAGCCAACTCTTTTGAAGTTGACTCTTGAATTATTGTAAGTAATTGGTATTTAAAGTTGCTTTATACTTCGCAAGAATTCCCAATGCAGTTTGGTTTTATTTCTGGTTGTTTTACCAGTTTTAAGCGCATGCCTAAATAGTATATCTGACAACCAATGCAAATGCCAAATGCGGTTTCGATAAACATTAATAGCATACAGATAAGACAAATCATGCATACTGGCTCAAATAAAGTTGCATCAGTCTGCAGCTGAATAGACATGAAGAATGCTAATGCAGATAAGGCCAATCCTAAACTCCAGGCAAATCTTTTTTGAACTGCGCCAATGTAAATTGGCTCTTGTTTAATTACGATAAGACGGGCAAGTAAATTTACGGGAGCAAATTTTGGATTGATAAATATTGCAATTGCAAAATTGAGCATTATAAATCCTGATACGTAAGAAATAGGAGCATATTTTTTGAAAAATACGGCAGCTATTAGAGTAACTAAAATGGTGAAAAATAGTAATCCTGCTGTGGCACGCACTTCTCTTTCGTTTAAAACTTTATAGCTAATTCCATCTTTATACTCTCCAAAACTCAATATTGACATCTTATTGCATTTAAATTTAAAATCGGAGTGCAAAGTAATAAAAATACCTTTTGGTATTTTATTAGAATGGTTAAGTAAATGTTAAAGGAGGCAAAGCCCAAATGAACAAGAACCAAACTCCAAGAAAATGGAGTAGATATACTTTGCCCGGGATTTATCCGGGGAATGGGAATGATCGTATTGATACAGAGATTGGATATTGCAGAATTTAATTCAATTAAAAGTAAAAAAGCCGATTCCCTGAGGAATCGACTTTCAATTAATATCTAATTACAATTAGCGAAGCTCAGCTCCCAATTGTTTTTCATAGCTCTTGATCAGCTTCTGCATGATCTTATCAATCTGCTTGTCGTTCAGAGTTTTTTCAGTGTCCTGAAGAATGAAACTAACGGCGTAAGATTTTTTATCAGCTCCTAGTTTTTCTCCTTCGTACACGTCGAATAAAGAAACAGATTTCAACAATTTCTTCTCGCAGTTGAAAGCGATTGTTTTAATCTCAGCAAAAGTAATCTTCTTGTCGATTAGTAATGCTAAGTCGCGTTTCACAGCAGGATACTTAGGCAATTCGGTATAGGTTACTTTATTTTTCATTGCCTCTTGAATTAGTAAAGCCCAATCGAAATCAGCGTAAAAAACAGGAGTATCAACATCCATTGCTTTCAAAATTTTACCGCTAACCATACCAAATTCAACTAAAACTCTTTTCTTAATACCGTAGCTTAAGCCTTCGGTAAACTGATCGTTTTCGGTTTCTTTAATTCTCAACTTATCGATCTGGAATCCTAAACGTTTCAATACATTTTCTACAAATGCCTTCATGTGGAAGAAGTTTGTTGGTTCTTCTTTCAAGTTCCAGTTTGTACTGGTTTTGTTACCACACATGAATAATCCTAATTTCTCACTTTCGAAATAGTTGTCAACCGGATTTTCATTTTCTGGATTCACAATGTGCTGATACGATTTACCGAACTCGTAGAATTTTAAATCAGCATTTCTACGGTTGATATTGTATGCCACACACTCTAAACCACCAAAAAGTAAGCTCTGACGCATTGCGTTCAAGTCGCCACTAAGTGGATTAAAAATGCGAACGGTATTCTCTAATTTTAAACTTTCCAATCCTTCGTAGTAAGAAGCTTTGGTAAGTGAGTTGTTCATGATTTCTGCGAAACCACCAGCAGTCAACATATCAGCAATAATGTTTCTTAGCTTGTGCTCATCAGGTTTTGGCGCATAGCTTAATGTTGCATTCACTTTTGAAGGAACCTCAACATTATTGAAACCATAAATACGTAAAACTTCCTCAACGATATCTGCCTCACGCTTTACATCAACACGATAAGGAGGAACCAAAAGGTTCAAAGTATCACCATCTTCTTTTTCGATCTTGATTTCAAGAGCTTCCAAAATATTCTTGATGGTTTCTTTGCCAATTTGCTTACCAATTAAGTTTTCGATACGCTCAACGCTTACCTCAACTTTAAAATCAGCAACGGGATTTGGATAGATATCCACAACCTCTGATGAAATTTCACCACCTGCTATCTCTTTTATTAAAAGAGCAGCACGTTTCATAGCATAAATGGTGTTATTCGGATCTGTTCCACGCTCGAAACGGAAGGATGCATCGGTATTTAATCCGTGACGACGAGCAGTCTTACGAACAAATACGCTATCGAAATAGGCACTCTCCAGGAAGATGCTGGTTGTAGAATCGCTTACGCCTGATACCATTCCACCAAATACACCTGCAATACACATAGGTGCTTCTTCGTTGCAAATCATTAGATCTTTCTCGTTCAATTCACGCTCTACTTCATCCAAAGTAGTAAATTGAGTACCATCGGCTAAAGTTTTAACCAATACTTTGTTGCCTGTTACTTTCGCATAATCGAATGCATGTAATGGCTGACCTGTTTCAAATAACACATAGTTGGTGATATCCACAATGTTGTTAATTGGGTTCAAACCAATTGCCTTCAGGCGATTTTGCAACCACTCTGGTGATTCAGCAACTTTAATACCACTGATACAAACACCTGAGTAACGGTGACAAGCTTCGTTGTTCTCCACTTTAACTTCGATAGGCAAGTTGGTATTCTCAACTTTGAAATCCTCAACTGAAGGCAATTTATAATCAATTTCTTTTTGTTGCTTCAAGTAAGCTGCCATATCACGAGCCACACCAATGTGCGATGCTCCATCGATACGGTTAGGAGTCAAATCGATTTCGATAGTCAAGTCATCTTCAATGTTGAAGTATTTTGCAGCAGGAGTTCCAACCACAGCATCTTCAGGAAGAACCATAATACCATCATGACCTTTTCCTAGTCCAATTTCATCTTCAGCACAAATCATACCCATCGAAAGCTCACCTCTGATTTTCGATTTCTTAATGGTAAAGCTATCATCGCCATCGTACAATACTGTTCCAACTGTAGCAACAACTACTTTTTGTCCGGCAGCAACATTTGGTGCTCCACAAACAATTGGTAGAAGTTCTTCGCCGTTAACATCAACGCTAGTAATGCTTAAATGGTTTGAATTTGCATGTGGTACACAAGTTTTAACTTCGCCAATAACCAATCCTTCCAATCCACCTTTAATAGACTGAAATTTCTCGATTCCACCAACTTCTAATCCAATTTGAGTTAGAATCTCATCCATTTCTGCAGGAGAAAGATCAATGTCAATATAATCTTTCAGCCATTTGTACGATACCTTCATTTGTATGTATATTTTATCAGATAATTATCGAATTATATAGGGAAACAGAATTTGTTTGTATCCTGTTTACAAGCTTACAAAAGTAGAAATTTTAGGCTCAAGTACCAAAGATGATCTAAGGATAAAGTGGTTAAGTTTTTACTTAATTTAATTCTGTAAGATTGGAATTGCTTATTGCCCTAAATTCGGATATATTTGTACAATTATCAAAATAAAAATATGAGCGATAAACCAATTATACTTGTAACCAACGATGATGGACTAAATGCCAAAGGAATTAAAGCTTTGGTTCAGATTGTTAAAGGTTTCGGCGATATTTATGTTGTTGCACCAAATCGTGCCAATTCAGGAAAATCGAATTCTATAACAGTAGAAATTCCAATTCGAATAAAAAAAGTTCGTGATGAAGAAAATCTACATATTTATTCTTGCAAGGGAACTCCGGTTGATTGTGTGAAGTTGGCTTTGAATAAAATATTGCCTCGAACACCAGATTTTTTGGTTTCAGGTATCAATCATGGTGCAAATACTTCGGTTAGTGTTTTGTATTCGGGAACTATGGGTGCAACTATCGAAGGTTGTCTGAATGGAATTCCATCCATTGGTTATTCATTGAATGATTTTAATGCAGATGCAGATTTTTCGGAAAGTATAAAATACGGACGTAAGATATTTGCGAACCTGGTAACAAAAGGATTGGCAAAAGACATTTGCTTGAATGTTAATTTTCCTAAAGGGGAGATTAAAGGAATTCGCGTTTGTCGTCAGGCGGATGGGCGTTGGAAAGAGGAATTTGATCACAGGCAAGATCCTTTCGGAGGTGATTATTATTGGTTGACTGGCTATTTTAAAAATGCAGAACCAAATGCTGAAGAGACCGACGAATGGGCAATTCAGAATGGATATGCATCGCTTGTTCCTACACAAATAGATATGACAGCTCATCAGTTAATGCAAGATCTTAAAGCCTGGGATTATGAAGTCGAAGATTAATTCAGTTGCATTAGGAACAGTGATAGGAATTATAGTTCCTATCTTATCAATTCTTTTGGCATATATGGTGAAATTTCAAGGAGAAATGACTCTTTATGAATTCTATGATAGTTTGTTTGTTCATAAGATTTATACCAAAGTGATGTCTCTTGGTGTTTATTTTGGGAATATTGTTTTCTTTTTCCTTTTTATAAAAACAGATCTATTAAAGGCTGCAAGAGGAGTGTTATTGGCTACAATTCTCTACACTTTTGCAATTATGTTATTCCGTGTTGGAATGTAAATAAAATAGATAGGAGATAAATGAAGTAAGATCGGAGAAGAATAAATTGTGTTTCTCAAATCTCAAGTCTCCAAACTCAAGTCTCAAGAAAATGAAATATTATATCATAGCGGGTGAAGCATCAGGAGATCTACATGCCTCCAACTTAATGAAAGAATTAAATCTTCAGGATAAAGAAGCTCAATTTAGATTCTGGGGAGGAGATTTAATGTTGGCTCAAGGAGGGGAGTTGGTGAAGCATTATCGAGAAACTGCATTTATGGGTTTTGTAACAGTATTGAAAAATCTGGGAAAGATTCGAGCAAATTTCGCCTTGTGCGAAAAAGATCTTTTAGAATATAAGCCTGATGTGCTGATTTTAGTGGATTATCCGGGTTTTAATTTACGCATGGCTAAGTTTGCCAAGCAACATGGAATACGCGTACATTATTACATATCGCCTAAAATTTGGGCTTGGAAAGAGGGAAGAGTTAAAAAGATTAAAGCATATGTAGATAGGATGTTTACCATTTTTCCTTTCGAAACTGAGTTTTACAGGAAGCACAATTATGAAGTAAGTTTTGGAGGAAATCCATTGCTGGATGCTATCGAAAATCGTCCGAATAAAGATGAATTATTCTCTGAATTTACTAAAAAGAACGATTTGTCGGCAAAGCCAATTGTTGCTCTTTTAGCAGGAAGTCGAAAACAGGAAATTGAACGAATATTACCTGTAATGCTGGATGTTATTGCTGATTTTCCAGATTATCAGTTTGTGGTAGCGGCGGCACCATCTATTACCAAGGAGTTTTATATTCAAGTTGTTGGTGAAAAAAATGTAAAATTTGTTTACGGTCAAACTTATGATTTATTGCAACAATCAAAAGCGGCACTGGTAACTTCGGGAACAGCTACGCTTGAAACAGCATTACTTCAAATTCCTCAAGTTGTTTGTTACCTTACCGGTGGTGGAAAATTACTTTTTGCCATAGGGAAACGATTGTTGAAAGTCAAGTACATTTCATTGGTAAACCTGGTTATGGATAAGCTTATTGTGAAAGAACTAATCCAACAATTCTGCAATAAAAAAGCCATTTCTGAAGAGCTTAAAAATATTATAACCGAAGGAGATTACAGGACTGATATGTTGAGTAATTATCAAGTACTTCATGAAAAATTAGGTGGAGCAGGAGCATCTGCTCGCTTTGCGAAAATGATTGTAGAAGACTTGAAAGCGCAATAGAATTTATTCAGGAATAACTTTTCCTGAAGGAGATTGATTGTTTATCTGTACTCTGTTAATCTGGATAATTGGATTGCCACTATAGTAAATATCTCCAGAGTTGTAAAAGGTGACCAAAAGAGTATCACTAACTGATATGTGTGCGTTTGATACACTATTTTGCCCAATACTAACTTTTCGTGAGATTAAATCTGTTGCGTACATATTAGTGCTACCATTAAATGTGTAATTTACTTCAGGACAATTGCCAGATAGTTTATATTTTCCACTTGAACTGCCTTTAGCATGAAAACGAAACGATTGATAATTCAACTCCATTTCCAATTCGATGACATCAGCAGCTTCTAATACCTGAATGTAAAGTTGATTGCCTGTAAATGGTTTTGAACTAATGATATTACATGAATTTTTAAAAAAGATTTGTGCCAGATTTTTCAAATGAATTTCGATGGTTGGAATATCCAGATTATGCAACCAATTGCTATAGTTGTGGTTTAAGCTTAAGGTGCTTTCTTTAATATTATATTTGAATAAATCATAGATATTATCACCTCCTTTATAAAAGATATAATGAACAGAATCAGGAATCAGTTTAATATTAAAAATTCCTTCAATTTCAATTGTAGAAAAAGCTTCAATATCCATCCTTGCTTCCATGTATTCTCCAGCATCTTCGGTTGGATCCAAAATTGAGCAGGAAGACAGAAATATTATAGAAATAAGAAATATGTATTTAAATTCTTGCATGTTTTTTCTTTTTATTGATGTAATATCCTATTCCAAATTCGATATAATCTGACTTATCAAAGTAAGCTTTCAACCCAATATTTACCAGCAAGTGTTTGCTAAAACGGTATCTTAACCCTAGTCGGTTATATATTGATTGAGAAGAAGGAGAGGATTTATAGTAAGTGTAAACTCCCAATTGTGTAATAAAAGTGAATTTGTTGAAAATGAGATCATGTGCAACAAAAACACCTTGGTGAAACCGATGGTCAAAACTTGTTTCAGGGTTTAGATTCCAATCGCCACGGTTAATAGATTTATCGTAAAATAAATCGATTCCTAATCCAAATCTTTGCTTGGAATTTAATCCCCATACATGTGTAATTGATAAAGTTGAGATATAGTATTTGTGAGGATCATTAGTACTTTTTTCTCGAAATGCGTGATTCGACACTATGCTGAATTCATTGGGTTGTTTAGGATAACTAACATTTAATTTTACATACTCTTTCTTCTTCCCAAAATTGTATGAAATCCCAATTTTAGAATTAATAAAATTGTAGCCATCATTTGGATGTTGACTGGATCCGTTTGAAATGTGACTGAAATATAATCCTCCAATAAAATCTATATCAGCTAAGGAGTATTTTATTGATGTTGAAAGATTAACATTTGCATTGTATTTTGACCCCAATAGAGAATTGGCATAATTATCAACGGGATGATAGTATTTTGAGAGAATGGCAAGACCGAGTCCAACATCAGTATTGAATTTTAAGTTGCCCCATTTGAGCAGAGTAAAACTGATGTATGGATATATAGAATTAATCTTTCCCAGTATTTTGTCATTGCCCAAATCCCCGGTATAGTATGCCAGTCCAACTTCAGAAACAGCATATTGATTGATCCAATTTATTTTAGGGTTTGGATGAAAACCTAATCTGATTTCAATGGCAGAAATTTTATCTTGAATCAGATAATTTAAATGATCAGTTTTAGGAATAATTAATCCATTGAGATAATTAACCTGCAGAGAAAATGGTCTATATGTGTCGTTTTTTTGTGCACTTATTGGGGTACATAAACAAAGCAATATAATAAGGAGTAAGATGCTTCTCATAGATTATCGATCTGGTTTGAATACAACAAATACTATTTATTGAACTCAATGGTTAAGAGTGAATTAAATTGATTAATCTCTCAAATGCTTGTTTAAAGAATACACATTTGGTGTTTGTGAGATTGAAAATTGGGCAGGTTTTAATATCTACATATCTAAATATATTAAAAATAAATAAAACGACAAAAAAATATTTATTAATCAATAGTCTGACCTGGTGTAGCTTATATAATTTTCTATAAGGAAAATGATTTATTTAATAAACTGAGGAGAAGTTAAATAAGAGTAGTGGATTATGAAATTGATATCATCAGTATGAAATTATTCGGGAATCACCTTTGCTACAGGACTTTGGTTGTTTACTTGAATTCTATTGATTTCAATTTCAGGGTTTCCTTTATAGTAGATATTACCACTACTGTATATAGTTGTTTTTAGGAAATCATTCACCCAAACATGAGCTTCACCAATTCCGTTTTGTCTAAGATGAGTATTGTTGGTTTGCAAATGGCTTGCTTTAATGTTTATCACTCCATTTAGAATGTAATGCATATCATTACAAGATCCGGAGAATTCGTATCCACCCGTAGCATTTCCATAGGAATGGAATTTCAAACTTTCGTAATTCAGATCAAGATCCATTTCTACAAGTTCGGATTCAGAGATGACTATTATATCAAGATGTTCACCATTTAATTGGTTTTCGTTTGAAATTTTAGCCGGAGCAGAACATTTTAATTTTGTAAGATTTTTTACATGAATTTCTGCAATAATCAAATCAAAATTACGCGCGTTATTACTGTAGGAATGATCTATTTTTAGATATTCATCAGTAGAACTTTGTTTTACTTTTGAAACAAGATTTTCTCCACCTTTAAAAATGATGTACTCTTGGTCATCCTGAACCAATTGTATCTGAAAGGTATTTAGGTTTTCAATCGCAGTTATCCCTGTAATTTCTACTCTTTTTTCTACGTATTCACCTTCATCTTCGAAAGGATTAAATGAACTACAGGCAGTCAGATGGATTAGTAGTAAAGCGAAGAGTATATTATTGTTTTTCATTTTTCTTAGTCTTTATTCTGTATCCAATACCCCATTCAATATAATCAGCTTTTCCCATGTGTGCCTTTAAGCATAAGCTGGCTAAAAAATGTTTATTGATTCCATATTTTAACCCAACTCTTAGGTAGACAGGTTTTTCAGGCTTAGTTTCATAAATGGTATAAGCACCAATATTTGCTACAATACTAAATTTGTGTAGAAATAGTTCATGCGATATGAATATTGCCTGACTAAATCGATTTTTAAAATCGGTTTTTGGATCAAAATTCCATTTACCTCTATTGGCTGATTCATCGTAAAAAAGATCAATACCTAAACCTATTTTTTGCTTGGCATTTATTCCTTTTAGATATGTAAATGATAGTCCTGTTTTATAATATTTGTGCTCATCTTTTACTTCAGTTTGTTTTACTCCATTATTCCAAATAATCGAAAACTCATCGTCCAATTTATAATTTTTTAATTGAATGGACTTATACTTAGGCTTATTCCCATTTAAGTAATAAGAAAGACCAAAATTTGAAGTAACCGCATTTAATCCTTTGTTGGGAATACTTATCGCACCATTCGAAATGTGAAAAAAGCCAATTCCACCATTCATACTCCATCTTGGGTGAAAATTATAAGAGGTGCTTGCCATGAGCTTAAAAAATGCGTTAAATTTTGAGCCAATAGCCAAATTAGTGTAGTTCTCAACAGGATCAAAATGCTTTTTTGTATAGGCGAGTCCGAAGCCCAATTGTAAATTGAAATCCCACCTGTTCTTTTTTATTAGAGGAAAATTAACATAGGGATAAATTGCGGTTGCCTTGCCTAGTATTTTGTCATTTCCTAGGCTCGTATGATAAATTCCTAAACCAAATTCAGGTTGTTTGTATAATGAACCCCAGTTTTTATTTTGATTTGGAATTATTCCCAGGTTAAATTCAATGCCAGAAATTTGATCATTTACTAAATAACTGATTGATTTATGATGAGGTAGAATTATTCCATAGTGATATCGTATGGTCGCGGTAAAAATATCCTTCTCAGGAATTTCTTGAGCCATAGTTGAATACGATACTATAAGAGATAGAAATAGTAGAATTCTATTTTTCATGCTCAAATTTATGTAAGTTAAATGAATTGGCAAAGAGGTTTTTTCTCCAAAAATTATTTTGCAAATTTGTAATGATTAAGATTTAATAGAATATACTATATGCTACCACTTCTCATTAAGGAGTTTAGAACTTTTTTTAGTTCACTTATCGGGTACTTAACTCTATCTGTTTTTTTAATAGCAACCGGATTATTTGTTTGGGTATTTCCTGGAGCATCGAATCCATTGGATTCGGGTTATGCAAATTTGAATGTGTTTTTTGAGATTTCACCCTGGATTTATCTTTTTTTGATACCAGCAATTTGTATGCGAATGTTTTCGGATGAGAAAAAACAAGGTACTATTGAATTGGTTTATACTCGACCAGTAAGTGAAATGGGCATTGTGCTGGCAAAATATTTTGCAGCACTCTTAATTGTAATGGTATCATTACTTTTTTGTTTGGTTTACTATTTTTCAATTTACAAATTGGGAAATCCGGTTGGAAGTATAGATTCGGCTGCATTTTTTGGATCTTTTATAGGATTGTTCTTATTAGCTGGTGTGTATGTTAGTATTGGGATTTTTTGTAGTTCCTTAACCGAAAATCAAATAATTGCATTTCTAATGGCATTGGTTCTTTCCTTTACTTTATTTATTGGCTTTGATTATTTGGCTGATTTGCCTGGTTTTCAGAATATGCAAAGTTTGATCTACTCCTTGGGAATTAATGAGCATTATAAATCATTAGCTAGAGGTGTAATAGATACAAGAGATGTGGTTTATTTTGGAGCTGTGATTGTTGCATTTCTTTTGATAACAAGAACAGTACTTAAAAGCAGAAAATGGTAAGGCTATGATTAAAAACAGAAAACAAAAAGACCTATTAAATCTTCTGCTCTCACTGATTGTTGTGTTTGTAGTGTTTCAAATTTTTCAATCCTACTTTATCCGATGGGATTTAACTGATGAAAAAAGATATTCCCTTTCTGAGAACACGAAACAATTGGTTTCGTCTCTTGATAAGGATTTGTATTTTGAAATTTACCTGGCTGGAGATTTGCCACATGGATTTTCAAAATTACAAAGAGCAAGTATGGAAATGCTTGATGAATTTGCAGCCTACTCAAATGTGAAAATCAAATATGCTTTGGTTAACCCAAATGATTTTGGAAATCCTAAAAAGAAGAATGAATATTTTGAGCAATTGGTGGCAAGAGGATTAAAGCCAACAAGCTTACAGGAAAAAACGACTGATGGAAGTTTGAAGCAAAAGATAATAGTTCCGGGAATAATTGTACACGATCAAGAGAAGGAAACAGCTATTCATTTACTAAAAAGTGCCAATGGATTGTCAGCAGAAGAGAATTTGAATCATTCCATTGAATCTTTAGAGTTTGAGTTATCGAAGGCAATTCGAATGTTACAAAATACAGAACCTCAAAAGGTAGCTTTTTTAACGGGTCATGGAGAATTAAACGAGTACGAAGTTGCGGATATAACTGCTTCTTTACTGCAAAAATATGAAGTGAAAAGAGTAAGATCTTCTGAGATTAATCTCGAAAATTCTAATTATTCTGCTGTAATAATTGCACAACCACGCAAGGAATTCTCCAGAGAGGATAAGTATCAGATCGATCAATACCTGATGAATGGCGGGAACCTTTTGTATTTGGTTGATGAGGTTCAGGCAAGTATGGACAGTCTTACCGTGAAGGAGAGTATGATTGCCTATTACAAGCCGATTAATATTGAAGATCAGCTGTTCTCCTATGGAGTAAGAATTAATCCGGATTTAGTTCTTGATATTCAGTCACAATTGATTCCTGTACAAACAGCATTGCCTGGAGAACAAGCAAAGTTTACTCCGGCTCCGTGGTATTATTCTCCACTTTTAAGCTGTCCGCCAGATCATCCAATAAGCAGAAATATAAATGTTGTTAAGGCTGAATTTGCCAATTCTATTGATTGGGTTGGAGATAATAAGAACATTCGCAGAAAAGTACTTCTGAGTAGTTCAGATTATACACGATTAGAGAAAGTTCCAAGCGTGGTTAGTCTGGAAATAGTGAATAAAAAGCCTTCACCTAATGATTTTGCAGCGGGAAGAAAAAACATTGCAGTATTAATGGAAGGAAAATTCACCTCTGTATTTAAAAACAGAGCATGGAAAGGAATTGATAGAAATACGTTTAGGGAAGAAAGTAAACCTGCCAAAATGATTGTAATATCAGATGGTGATTTGATAAAAAATAGAGTAAGAGGAGTTGGGAATAATCGCCAAATTGAAGCTTTGGGCTACGATAGATATTCTCGAAAGACATACGGTAATAGGAGTTTTCTTTTAAATTGTGTTGATTACTTGTGTGATAACGAAGGTTGGATGGAGCTAAGAACCCGAGAAGTAAAGTTGCGCATGTTGGATAAAAATAAGATACGATCTGAACGATTGTTTTGGCAAGGAATTAATTTATTCCTACCATTGTTTTTCTTATTGATTTTTGGATTGATTCGTTTTTATCTACGCAAACGAAAATTTGCCAGAAATTAAACTTATCTTCTTATCTGAAATGTTATTTTTGTTGCGAATTACAAGTTGATTAAGCTAGTAAAACTGATTGATTTAATGATTTTCAAAGTTTTACTCAGAAGTAAATTCAGATGATCAAAAAAATGTGTATTTTTAATTAAAAGAGATTAACATTTTTTTTGAAATAAGAATAAGAACAATACTTAATAAATTTGTATATTCACCACTTAATACAAATCTTAAATTGACGCATTGTAAAGTTTTGTTAAGGTTTGAAACTTAGAAAATTAGGTAAACTTTTAAATATTATGCAAATGAAATTTGTAGTATCAAGTACAGAATTGTTAAGTCATTTACAAGCAATCAGTAGAGTAATTAGTAGTAAAAATACTTTACCAATTCTTGATAACTTTTTGTTTGAGTTAAAAAATGACGAATTGGTAGCAACAGCATCTGATTTGGAATCTACATTAATTACTACCATTCCTCTTGAAACTTCGGTTGGTGAAGGTGTAATTGCTTTTCCTGCTAAGATTTTGACTGATACTTTGAAAGAATTTCCTGAGCAACCATTAACATTCGATATCGACTCTACTTCGTTAGCAGTTAAGATTACTTCGGAAAATGGTGTGTTCAGTATTGTTGGTCAGAATGGTGAAGATTTTCCAAAACTTCCGGAAAAAGAAGAGAATAGCCTTGTGAATATCACAGTTGAAAGTGATGTTCTATTAACAGGTGTAAATAAAACTTTATTTGCTACTGCTGACGATGAACTTCGTCCGGTAATGAATGGTATTTTTGTTGAATTGGGAAACAACGATTTAACTTTTGTTGCTTCCGACGCACACAAATTGGTTCGTTACAAGCGTCTTGATGGTAGATCAGATGTGGAATCATCATTTATTCTTCCTAAAAAACCAGCTTCACTTTTACGTAACATTCTTCCAAAAGAAGAGAATCCTGTAAAAGTTGAGTTTGATGATAAAAATGCATTCTTCACACTATCAAATTACAAGTTGATTTGTCGTTTGGTTGAAGGAAATTACCCAAGTTACAACTCGGTAATTCCTAAAAATAATCCAAATGTTTTAACTATTGATAGAGTGGAATTGTACAATACATTAAAGCGAGTTTCTGTATTCTCCAATCCGGCAAGTAACCTAATTAAATTTGAGTTAAAAGCTAACGAATTAGTTGTTTCTGCTCAGGATATCGATTTCTCGATTTCAGCGAGAGAAAGATTACTATGCCAGTACGAAGGACAAGAGTTAGAGATAGGTTTTAAATCGGTGTTCTTATTGGAAATCCTTTCAAACATTTCTTCAGCGAATGTAATGGTTGAATTGTCAGATCCTACAAGAGCCGGTATTTTCTTACCATATGATAATGAAAATGCTGACGAAGATGTGTTAATGTTGTTAATGCCAATGATGATTAACGCTTAATGCACATTAAAATCAAATTTTAAAATATTAAAAACCTAACGGAGTGTAATTCTCTGTTAGGTTTTATATTTTTACACCATTAATGAATTCATAAGAAAAGCATCAAATGAATCTGAACTTAAAGAATCCAATCGCATTTATCGATTTAGAGACAACAGGAATTAATGTTGCTAAAGATCGTATCGTTGAAATCTGTATCGTTAAAGTTAGCCCAAATGGCGACGAAGAGGTGAAAACATTTAGAGTGAATCCTGGAATGCCTATTCCAGCGCAATCATCAGCCATACATGGCATTAAGGATGAGGATGTAAAAGATGAACCAAGCTTTAAAGAGTTGGGGAAAACCATCGCTAAATATCTTGAAGGATGCGATTTGGCAGGTTACAATTCTAATAGATTTGATTTTCCATTGTTAGCAGAGGAATTTCTAAGAGCGGATATTGATTTTGATATGAAGAAAAGAAAGTTTGTTGATGTACAAACTATTTTTCATAAAATGGAACAGCGAACTTTAACAGCAGCTTACCGATTCTATTGTAATAAGGAATTGGAAGGAGCTCACGGAGCTGAAGCTGATACCAAAGCTACTTATGAAGTTCTTAAGTCTCAGTTGGATAAATACGATAATCTAGAAAATGATATTGATTACCTAGCTAAATTTTCTTCGCAGAATAAGAATGCCGATTTCGCAGGATTTATCATTATTGATGAAAAAGGTATTGAGCGGTTTAATTTTGGTAAAAACAAAGGAAAAACTGTTGAGGAAGTATTGAATGCTCAGCCAGGATATTATGGTTGGGTAATGAATTCAGATTTTCCATTGTACACAAAGAAAATCTTAACTGAGATTAAACTGAGAGGTTTTAATAAATAGGATTAGCATTTCAAATTACGATTATGAAGATTTTAGCAATTGGTCGAAATTATGTGAATCATGCAAAAGAATTGAACAATCCTGTACCTCAGGAACCTGTTGTTTTTTCAATGCCTGATTCTGCTCTATTAAAAAATAATAATGATTTCTATTATCCTGATTTTTCGAAAGACATTCATCATGAATTGGAACTGGTAATAAAAATTAACAGAGTTGGTAAGAATATTCCGATAGAGTTTGCTCACCGATATTATGAAGAAGTAGCCTTAGGTATTGATTTTACGGCTCGTGATATACAGGCTGAATGCAAGAAGAAAGGTTTGCCTTGGGAAAAAGCAAAAGCATTTGATGGAGCAGCGCCAATTAGTAAGTTTATTCCTAAGAATAAATTCAAATCAGTTGGGAACCTTAATTTTAATTTGGATATCAATGGAGAAAGAGTGCAGACAGGAAATTCTGCCAATATGATCTTTTCTGTAGATTACTTGATCTCTTATTTGTCGCAATTTTTCACATTAAAAATTGGTGATATGATTTATACTGGAACACCAGAAGGAGTAGGACCCGTTAAAATTGGCGATCATTTGGTGGCAGAATTGGAAGGTGAAAAAATGTTGGATTTTCATGTAAAATAGATTTAATTATCGGATTTATTCCGTATTTAGGATATAAAGAGCGCTCATTAACATAGGTTGATGAGCGTTTTCCGTAAGGTGTTGATAGATAGAATGTTTTTGTTTTGTTTGGAATGGTGTTATGTTGTGATTTAACAAGGTTTAACTGTTTGCAGCTACCAATGCTGCAGGGAAAACCTTTCAAATCAGTGAAACATCATTATCTTTGCTAGGATTTACAACTAAAATACTTTTATGGAGTATCAACATTGGGGCAAGTTGATTCGCAATAGGATTGAGAAGTTCGGTGAGCGAATAGCTATGCGCTATAAAGATGAAGAGAATGATAA
>Ga0209379_10000465_pt1 | contig 34197 bp, 31 predicted proteins | sample tdDd001_FD_187124 | JGI IMG/M metagenome (GOLD analysis project Ga0209379, IMG submission 187124) | Marine sediment microbial communities from the Atlantic coast under amendment with organic carbon and nitrate - tdDd00.1 (SPAdes)... | ecosystem: Environmental > Aquatic > Marine > Coastal >... | reverse complement strand
AATGCCTCTATGTGGTCATATGACAATAGAGGTATTTTATGTTAAAAAGTACTCATTTGGCATATGTTAACATTTATCTGATACGATTAACTATGTAATAGATAAAGATAAACATGTAGTCATACTACTATAGTTCATAAACAAGGAGAATTTATGGATATCAGTTCGTCTTCAATAGCGTTTTCCAGTATTATACTAGTTATCGCTGTATTTATTCAAGTGAAAATCTGGTGATTTATTGCTAATGTAATAGGTGAAAAACTGGACATTGGTAAATTTATTATAGGAATAATAGAGAAATTAGCGGGAAGAAAGATGATGTCTTGGAGGAGTATATGAAAAGAGTAAAGTGGTTCTTTTTATGTTTATTAATGTTGATTCTAATTCTTGTGTTATCCAACAAATCATTGTATCAAGAAGGTAATCCAGTGCCTTTAATTATTGGTATCTTACAATTAGAGTTATCTGATGAAACATTGGTTCATTTAAACTATAAAGAGAAGGTCAGTTATTTAATAAAAAAAGATACTTTAAACTCAGAATTCAATCTTGTCAGCCAATCTTTGGATCGGTATATAGAACTAAAAACAGCACAAGGGTGGATGTTTAAAGAAACAATTGGGTCGGGTTTGATATTTGAATATGAAGATGGTTTAATAACCATAGAAACAAAAATGTATTCGAAACATTATATGATTATTAATGAAGCTATAGATGATTAGATTATGAAGGAATGATTGATGATGCTCATAAAATTAATTGAATGATTGAGGTTTAAAAAAAAACAACGGCAATGTGATTGCCGTTATTTTGAATGATATTTAACGTAGTTTTCAAAATCTGCTGCATCTAATGGTTTGGAGTAATAGTAACCCTGAATCATATGACAGTTGATAGCTGATAAAAAGCTTATTTGATTATCATGTTCAACACCTTTTGCAATAACATCTATTTCCAATTCTTGTGAAAGACTAACTACTGATTTAATAACAGCTTCATCTTTTTTATCATTATAAATACCATTTATGAAATTCCTATCTATCTTTATTTGATTGACAGGGTGCGATCTGATGTATTGTAAAGAAGAATATTCAACGTTGAAGTTGTCAATACATAGCCCAAATCCCAATTCAGTTAAATGATCAAGTGAAATTTTAACTTGATTATCAAGAGAAACTAAAGTGTTTTCAGATATCTCGAAAGTGACTAAACTAGGGAAAATACTATATATATCCATTATACTTTCAAGTTGGGTGATAAAGTCAAGTCTTTGAAGGTGTTGAATTGACAGATTGACTGAAATTGGTATTCTGGAGTCAATCTGAGTTTCCCAAACATGCATTTGCTGGAAGACTTCAGAAATAATCCATTTCTCTATTTCAACAATAAGGCCAGTCTCTTCTGCAATAATCAAATAGTCTCTAGGTAGAACAACGACATGATTAGGGTGTTGCCATCTTAATAGAGCCTCTGCGCCAATAATATGGTTATTTCTTGAATCTATATGAGGTTGATAATAAATTCGAAATTGTTTTTCATCAATAGCTGTTTTTAATTCTTTAACCAGTTTCTGTTTGATATCAATATCATCATTCATATTATGATTGAAAGTTGTACATGCTTGTTTACCAGTACTCTTAGAAAAATACATGGCAATATTGGCAAACTGGGTCAGTTCTTTAGCCTTTTCGCTATGCTCAGGATATAAAGATATACCAACACTAATAGTAATGGCTATAGATTTACCATCAATTGAAATTGGCGATCTAAAACTATCTTGTATGCGCGTTACAAGTTGATCTAAATAATCATATGTCTCTAAATGGGTTATAAGCATGATGAACTCATCATTTTCTTGTCTTGCAAGAAAATCATAATATCTCAAGGTTTTTTTTAATCGATTGGCAATTTCTACTAAAACCTTATCACCTATCTCATTACCTAAAGTATCGTGGATAAGACTGAAATCATCAATATCCGCACAAAAAACTGCAAATTTGGAATGAGATTCTGAACTCTCTCCAATAATCTCATTCATTCTGTTGTAGAGACTGTTCATATTTGGTATATCAGTTAAAGTTCTATAACTTCCTATTCGTTTCATATAGTATCCTTCTTTTTAGCTAGATAGTGAATAATAACAATACTTGAAGCTTTCTATATTATTGATACCCAAAGTTTGCATATAAAATCATTGAAGATATAAGTATAAGACTTTATATTATTACTTGTTATTGAATTAAAAAGTTCATTAGTTATATAAATATTATTTTATAAACAGGAAAAAATCTGAATCAGTTGAACTTTCTATTATTAATATGATATGGTTTACATAGTAAAAGTTATGAAATGATTTAAGAGAATTTGTATTATAAGAAATGGATGAGAACTTACTGAAAACCCAAAAGGAGAAGCTATGAACTATCAATATGTTTTATTTGACCTAGACGGCACTTTAACGGATCCTAAAATAGGGATTACCAAATCTGTAGCTTATGCCTTAAAGAAGATGAAAGATTGGACTCTGGATATAAATGATTTAACTAAATTTATAGGGCCACCACTTAACGAATCGTTTACTGAATTTTATGGTTTTACACTAGCTGAATCAAACCAAGCGATTGAACTCTTTAGAGAGTACTTTAAAGAAAATGGCATCTATGAAAATGAAATCTATCCAGGGATAAAAGATCTCTTGATGAACCTTAAACAATCGGGTAAAGTTTTAGCCGTTGCTACATCAAAACCGACAGTGTTCGCAGAAAAAATTATTCAGTATTTTAAACTAGAAGAGTATTTTGAATGTGTTGTAGGTAGTAATCTAGATGGCACTAGAACAAAGAAAAAAGATGTTATAGAAGCAGTTTTCAATGAATTGCAGATTAACGAGAAAGATGCGATTATGATTGGTGATCGGGAACATGATATCTTTGGTGCCAAAGCCATGTCAATGCATTCTATCGGTGTGACATACGGTTACTCAATTGGTGATGAATTAAGTGATGCTGGAGCCGAATATGTAGTTGACAGTGTCTCAGAATTAAAGAAGCTACTTCTAAAAGAATGAGTTATCTATAAATGACTAAAGGTTAAAAATAAGGCAAGTAGCGTATGTAACCATTTCATACTCTACCTGCCTTTAAATATATACTTTTCTTGAATTGTTTCATTCATTTGACATGGTTCATATGACATGGATCATATGACATGGTTCGAGATTAGCTTAAAAATTCAAGTTAATTTTATTTAAATGTTGAATTTATTTACATTAATATGATATGGTTTACATGATTTATAAGAAATATTGATTCAATAACTAATTACAAAATCCAAGGAGAATAAATGACTTACATTGAAACATATAAAATACAGTTAGGACAAAATAAAGAGAATATTGAAAGTTATTATGAATCAGAAATATATAATGAATATTGTGGATTGAATTGTTTTCTAAATAATTTTGAACGTACCAACACGTCAATTAGAAAAGGTATAGAAGACGTTGTTGTAAATCTACAGGAGAAGAGAAAACATATAGAAAGTTGTGTTGAATTAATTAAAAGTACGATAGATGAATTTGAAAAGTCGAAACATCCCTTATTTTCTACGTATGTGTTTGATGGTGTACTATTTTTAATTGGTGATCAAACCGTGGATTCTCAGGGCATTTTGCTTGATGATAAATCGTATATGGTTGTTGATTTAGCAGCGTATCTTAGTGCTAAAGATAAGTATAATCCTATTTCGTTTGTAATACATGAGGTAGTACATCCAATCCATTATAGATTAAATCCAGAAATGTACTTTAGAAATTTCAAGAATTACAAAGAAGTTATTCTAAAAAGAATGATTATTGAAGGTATTGCAACTTACTTTACAAAACATTTTACTGATGAAAGTGATGCTGATATATTTTGGTTGGGCTACTTAGATCAAACTGGTGTAAAGAAATGGATTACTTATGCTCATGAACTAAAAGGAGATATGGGTCAAAAGATTGAAAACTTAATTAATAAGGATGAGTTAGAATCAGAAACCAATGATTTGCTATTTTGCGTAACTGATTCTGATAACCTTTGGAAAGGTAGACTTGGTTACTATTATGGTTATGATATTATAAAAGATATTCATAAAACTAAATCCATTGATAAAATCTTAAAAATGCATTTAGAAGATTTCTTACCTTATCTTCTAGATTACTTTAATATATAAATATCTTATACAAGGAGGCTATATGAACTTACTAAAAATAACTGACTTCAATGAAAACCAGATTACTGACATATTTAACTTAGCAGATAAATTAAAGAAGGATTCCAATAAAATTTTAAAAGGTAAAACTGTGGTTCTATTTTTCCCGGAATCCAGTATAAGAACTAGGATTACATTTGAAAAAGGTATCACTGATTTAGGGGGTTCTTGTATTTTATTTCCACCAACCACTTTAGATAAAAGAGAATTACTAGAAGATGTTATAAAATACATTGAAAACTGGGCTGATGCTGTTATTGTTAGACATTCAGATTATAAGAGGATAGAAGAACTGGCGGCTCATTCTCGTATTCCTGTTATCAACGCCATGACTTCAGAAAATCATCCTTGTGAAATTCTGTCGGATATTTATTCAATTAGCAGACAAATTCCCAACTATAGAGCTTTGACATACACTTTTGTTGGGGAAAGAGGTAATATATCAAATTCATGGCAGATTGCATCTGAAGTACTTAAACTACGTTTAAATCATGTATGTGTTAAAGGTAATGAGATTAAACCCAATGATGAGTATTATACATTTACAACAGAATTAAATGATGTGTTGAGTAAGAGTGATATCATTCTGACTGATCCGTTATCAAAAGAACTAAAAACTGAGGAATATATAAATAAGTATCAAATTACTATGAATAGAATGAAACAGACAAAGGAAAATGCATTATTAAATCCATGTCCACCTTTTTATAGAGGTGAAGAAGTCAGTGCAGAGGTTATAGATTCACAATATTTTGTGGGTCATGAATTTAAGAAGAACCTATTGTATGTGCAACAGGCAATTATTCTATATTGTTTAGGACAGTCTATTTAGTATAGGTAGAGCATGAAGTGATTAGAAGCTAAAAAGAAGTATTGTAGGGGAAAAATATGAATTTAAATAAATGGTGTGGTAAAGATAACAAGTATTTGGATACCGTTGATGTCAAAACTAATGAAGGCGTTACTTTTGGGTGTTATGGTGGTGCAACTGCCTCTGGACAATACACAAATGAAGATGGTTATTATGTGATTGCAAAAGAAGAAGAGTTTGTATGTGCGGTATTGTTAGATGCCCATGCAACGGATGAAAGTGTCAGATTTGTTTTAGATGTTTTGTCTGAACAGAAAAATGAGATTTTAAAAAGAGCAGAGTTGGATTTAAAGGATTCTATGAGGAGGATCCCAGAGTTTTTTATGTCATTAATTCATGATAGTGCTTTTATTGAACTGTCAAAATCAGTAAGTGGAGAAACAGCGTTTTTAGTTGTTTTTCAAAAAGAAAATTATTTGTGGTGGTTGTCTGTAGGGGATAATTCTCTTTATTTATTTCATCCTGAATTTGCTGAGTTGGGTCAATACAGATTAAATGAAAGAATCTTTTATCAATGGGTTGGAGAGAAAAACTCCATTGGTTTAGAAGTACCTTGCTTTGTACAAGGTACTGTTGAACTGAGAAAAGGGAAACACAAGATTTTAATGCTTACAGATGGCGTTTTAGAATTTGGTGAGAGACCCTTTGAAAAGTCTAAGTCATTATATGAACTTTATAAGTCAGATAATGTAACCGCAACCAGTAAAGTTTTAAAAACAGTTCAAGATGCACAAGGACGAGACAGTTCTACGATTATTAGTTGGCATGTTAACAATGAAAAAGAAGGGCTGAGACCTACTGTAATTAATAAAGTTTGATAGGAGAGTGAGATGAAGAATAATCATGTAAAGATTTATAGTATATTAACTGTTATTATCATCATATTATTAGTTGTCATTGTATCAAGAGAACTCGAAATCAATACTCAAAATGAGTTATCATTACAGTTGGAAACAGATATGAATAGTAGAATAAATAAACTCAATGATAATATAGATTCTCTTATTAGTGAGAACCAACTATTGAGTGATTCGTTGAAGAATTCAGAAGAAATGAATAGTCTGAAAAACACTGAAATCAATCGATTGAATGAAGAACTCAAATTATCTGTGGAGAGGATTGAAGATCTTATAATTGTTGATCATTCGACAATTCGCAATCTGGAAAATCAGGGCATATTTAATTATAAAGATATCGAGATGGACTTAGCTGAAAAACCCGAAATGATTGGGTTTGATGGTGTTTTGGGTGGAACAATGTTCTTTTGGTCGATTCATCTATTAAATGACCAATGGGTTTATGCTGAATTTGAAGATGGACATATAGATGGCGCTGGTATTTATGAGTATACGATTGATGAAAACAGTATGATTACTTGGAAGAACATCTGTGAAGAACTCTATTAGTATAGATTTAAACTTATACTATCCATATTAGTTGGAGTAAATTGATAATAAACTAAGGAGAGTACGATGGGAAGAATAATAAACATTTTCAGTAAACTGTGCTATGTAATGATGTTCATCATTTCATTATGGGTTTATATGACTAAGAATTTTGTACCATATGGTGTTTATTTCTTAATAGTTGCGGGTGTATTTGGTGTGATTTACGAGGTTTATACTCAAAGATATAGAATAAGTCGATTTGTCTTTCATGCCATAGCCATTTTTATTTCATTTTACTATTTTTATTTGGTTGTTAACTATGCGATTGTAATAACTGTTTTATAGATGGCATTTATAAAAAGCAGTTTATATAGCATGATTTTTTCTTAGTAAAAGTACCGAATTTAATAGTTATTAATTTTTTGATGATAATGAGATTATTATCTTGGTTTTATAGATAATCATATAGTCGTATGATACAATAAACGTGGTTGAAATGCCAAGAAAAAACTGAGCTTTAGTTATTCACTATAATATATTGCCGTAAACAAATGAAGGAGAACTTTATGAACAAACGATTTAAAAAACAAATAATACTGTTACTTGCAGTAATATTTATACTATCAATGACTGTTTCTTGCAGTAAAGATGTGAAGACAGAGTTATCACCAGCAGAGCATGTTACGGAATCAGTAATGACTACATTTAATCAAGGGAGTTTTGATCTGTCGGCTGATATGAGTTTTAATTTAAATTATGACGAGTTATCAAAAGAACTGGGTGAAGAAGAGATCAGTAAAGAATTATTTGAACTGATTAATAACGCTTCAGTTGGTATTGATTATAAATTGAAAACTGATATGGAAGCGAGAAGGTTTGATTATCTTTTAGATTATGATATCAATTATAAGGCAATGCCATTATTATCTATGGAAATGATTCTAAACAATGATGAGTTTGGTTTTGGTTTAACCAATTTCTATGATAAATATTTTGTTGTGGACTTTGGGACAATAATGTCGCAAGTGATGCAAGAAGAAGGCTTAGAAAATCTTTCAAAAATCGATTTTGAGCCCTATATGATGATTCTTATGAATACAGAATCTGAAGGTTATAAAAAAGTGCATGAAAGTGATCGATATACTGATCTGGTAACAAAACATTTAGATGCTAGATTGGGCGCAGGCATTAGTGAAGAGATTTCATACATAGTTGGTGAAGAGGAATTTACTGAAAATGTTTTAACGTATACATATGAATTTGATTTTAAAGCATATTTCAATTTACTAGCTGATATTGTAAAAGAAGCTAAAAATGACGAAGATTTAAAAGTATATACTAAAGATCTTATCATCGAACTAATGGATAAGTTTATTGAGACAAAAGATTATGAATTATTTGAGTTAACAGAAGAAGACGTTCTTATGAGCAAAGAAAGTTTAGAGAGTGATTTTGAAGTTTACTATAATGAAGTGATTTCAACATATGAAGAAGCATTCACTGAGATTGAAAATGAAATGGATTATCTAGGAGAAGATGGTGAGTTGCTTATGGCAGTCTATGATAACCTAGATATCAAAATCTCGATTAATAAAGAAGACGTAATTAGAAAAATAAATATGTCTTTGGATTATCAAGGATTTGGACTTACTGTTGATTATGTTATAAATGCAACTGGTGATGATGTTGTAATCGAATCAAAAGCAGATCAATATATTGACATCTTGAAGTTTATTAATTTCGATGAACCATCTGAAATAAATGATGTAGAGGAATTAGCAACAATTATCAAAGAATTCCTTTTGAGTGCTATTTCTGAATTATCTGAAGGTGAAGCTTATACTACTTTATATGACGATTTGAAACCATTTGAAGAAGAACTTGGTATGGAAATCTCAACAATTAAGATGTCTCTAGGTATGGCTAAAGCTTATATCGAAAATCTTGAGACTGAAGCAATCATAGATTTAATTGAAGAAAATTTAGTTAATACATACGATGATTATGACTATGATTACGATTATGATGATACTACTGAATTAGCACCTTTAGATGCAGTAACTTTTATTGCATATAAGCCAATAGAAGTATCTGAAGAAAATGCAGCTATATGGTCTGCTGTTGATACTTTTGCACAAAACTATGGTGCTGAAGCAGATTATATCTTATCATCAGAAGATAGTGCTCGTACTGATTTTGAAGGAGCCATTTCATCTGGGGCAGATATTATATTTATACAAGGTGCTGAGTTTGATTCTGTTGTATCAGAATTAGCAGAAGTTTATGCTGAGGTTCAATTTGTTTGTCTAGACAGTTACCCTGAATATTATGGTGAAAATGTAATTCTAAATGATTACTACAATGAAGAAACAGCATATGTAGCTGGTGCTATAGCGGCACTCACTACTGAAACAAATAAAATTGCCTTTATTGGTGGCATTGAAGACATCTACACTAAAAACTATGAAATTGCTTTTAGAGATGGTGCATTATCAATAGATCCTGAAATGGTTGTTTATACTCAATACGCAGGTTCAACAAATGATTATGATTTGGGTAAAGAGATTGCTGCTACAATAAATGATGAAGGTGTTGATGTCGTTTATCATGCTGCGGATCAAGTAGGCCATGCAATTATTGATGCATCAGTTAATTATAATTATAAGGTAATTGGTAATGGTACATTCTATGGTAATGACTTACCTAATTATTTAACTTCAACTATGAGAAACTATGATTATGTTATTGAGTATATTATGGGTGATTATAGTTATGGGTATATCAGTAATTATTACTCTTTTGGCGCATATGATGCACTTTATATTCCAAATGATAATTTAACAACTGAAGTTATAGAAGTTAAAGATGATTTGATTGAACAGATTTCAACTGGAGAATTATATATACCAACTTACTATGGTGAAGAATAATTAGAAATAGAGGCCTTAAAATGAAGGCCTCTATTTTTTATGCTTTGATTACTTGCAATTCCATCAAAAAAAGATTATCATTTTTGAGACGGATACATTCAGATGATTAAGGAATAATATGATTAAATTAAAAGCAACAGAAAATTTTGCAGGTGTAGAAATCACTGGTGAATACAATGATTTTGATAGTTTATATGAAACACTTCATAAAATAGCAGGAGCAGAAGGGGAGTATCCTTATTATAAAGGGGCTATTTCAAGAATTTATAACCTCTGTTATGAATTGCGTCACGCTATGATGGGAGATAGGGAGTATATTAACGAAGACAATGGTGTAAATGATAATACGTTTAATATGCATCAAATCATCTTGCCTAGAGTTAATGTACATTTGAAATTCAATATACTTTTTCCAGAACTCATATTTATTGTGATGGCATTAAATGATCTATTAAATAAATATGCTGCAAAAATTTCCAAAGATAAGTTTTCAATGTATGAAAGCAAAGAATGTTTAATGGATACAAATATAGCAATGGTTAGACTGTTTCAGGGTAAAGTAATGGCATGTATAAAAGAGCATGTTTCTGATAATTTGTATTCAAGAATGTTAAGGCAAATGACAGATAAATATCATAATTTTTATAACTATCATCAACAGTATATTGATCTATTAAACATTAAACATATTAAAATGACTGCAGAGAAAAGGCAGAAAAACTTATCTATTATTGTTAAACGAATATATGAAAAAAATGATGACTACCAAAGTTTATCTATGGAATTAGAAGATGCATCCATTGAATACAAATGTGATCCTTCAGAACTTAGATTTGTTGAAGAGTATCCTGAGGATATTGAGTGGTAAAAAACTGTATATATGATAAAGGACTCTTGATTGGAATAGTATAAAAAATCCTATATAATTTCATATAGGATTAATTAATTGTTATGAGGAGTTTAATTTTTTCTTAATATCTTGATATGATTTTATTGATATGATAGAGGAAGTGATTGATACAGGAGGTTTTATGAATTTAGATGCAGCAACAGAATTAGGATTTTTAGGGTTTTTCCTAAGTACTTATTTAATAGTAATCATCGGCTGGGTAGTTATTGGATTTATCGCTCATTGGAAGATCTTTGAAAAAGCTGATGTAGACGGTTGGAAAGCTATTGTACCAATTTTGAACTTTTGGGAAATGATTAAAATTGCGGGATTAAATCCAGTTATGATTTTATTATGTCTTATTCCAGGTATAAATTTTCTATTCGGGATTTACTTGGCCTATAAATTTGTTGAGAGTTACGGATTTGGATTTGGTGGATTTTTACTTTATGTTTTATTCGGACCAATCATGATGCTCTATATGGGTTTCAGTTCAGAGGTGAGATACACAGGCACTTATTATAATTATTAATTATGACACAATCACTATTTAAAGCTATTTTATAGCTTTTTTTATTTAAATTTTTATGAGATGATACATACAGGAGGTGTTATATGACATATATAAAGGAAATAGCGTATTATCATGAAGATAGAAGTGAAGTGCCAAATCAAGACTTGGCTAAAAAGTTAGCAGATGGTAAAAATAAAGAAGGTCTAGATGAAATGGCGAGTTACTTAATGGATAAGAATAAGTCTATAGCAAGTGATTGTTTAAAAGTGCTATATGAGGCAAGTTATATTAATCCTAGTTTGATAGTGGATTATTTTGATACATTTAGAACCTTATTAAACAGTAAAAATAACCGTATGGTATGGGGAGCTATGATTGGCATTTCGAGTATTGCGACAGTAGCACCAGAAAAGGTATATGAGATTAAAGATCTTATTTTAAATAAAATTGAAACAGGTTCAGTAATAACCAATGTTCATGGCGTTTATGCAATTATTCATTTAGCATCTTTTGATGTTTATTACTATGAACTAAAAGATATCTTATTTGAATTGCAAAGAAAATGTAGACCTGTAGATTTTGCCAAACGGGCAGAATCCATTAGTGGGGTAGTAAGAGAAAATGAGTTAGGTGAATTTATCGATTTACTTGAAAAGAGAATTCCTGAACTGTCTAATGCAGCTCAAAAAAGAGTTTTAAAAGTTATTAAGAAAATGAGTTGATCATTTTGTAAATTATGGTCTGAACTTATTATTTTTCATTAAATTACTGAGCATAGTTAAGTTGTAATATTTACAACACTGCTCTTTTTTTATGCTTTAATTTACTCAATATTTCTTATATTTGACTTATTTATAGTAAAATATACATTTTGTTTAGTAAAATATTACAAACGTAAGATTAACTACTTACATCGCTATCATATATGTGATAACATTTGACTAATTGTAGTAGTTTAATGTTATTTCTAGAAAGCAAGTATTGATTGTAGCTTAGTTCAAGTAGAATATAATAATCTAGAATATCTAAAATGTATTTATGACTTGGAGGTCAAATGTTTAAAAAGAATTATCATAAGAAATTTATCGATTTTCTACCGTTTCTTAAAGAAGTTATGCAAAAAGATATTATGGCTTCGGTAACTGACTTGAATCACTTTGTAGCTTATGAAGCAGGTGATGCTATTGATGTCAAAGTAAAAGTAGGCATGGCAATACCTGAAAACGATCCATTAATGGCAACAATCAAGAACAATCAAATAATTACAGCAGTTGTACCAGCGGAGGTTTATGGAGTCCCTTTTCGTGCTGTGACATATCCTATAAGAGATAAAGATGGCAATTGTATCGGTGCTATTGGTATTGCAGAGAGTTTAGTCAAAGAGCAACAAATTGCTGATGGTCTTAGTGGTATCATTACAGAAATTGAAAGTTCAAATCTGAAATTCAAAGATGTAGTATCAGAAGTTGTTGAAATGACTGCTGGTATTCAAGGGTTATCTGCTACTTCTCAAGAAGTCAATGCAACGGTTGATGAAATGAATAATTTATCTTCAAATATATATTCGATGGTAGAAGAAGTCAATGCATCGAGTCATAATGTTATGAATGAAGCGGCAATCGGTATAGAAGTTGTTCAAAGCATAAATACAACAATCACACATGTTTCTGATGAGATTTCAGGGATAAAAACTCAAATAGAACATTTGAATGATTCTATTTCCAAAGCATATGAAATGATTAACATCATAAACAATATAGCGAATCAGACGAATTTATTAGCTCTAAACGCTTCTATTGAAGCAGCAAGAGCAGGTGAACAAGGAAGAGGGTTTGCTGTAGTTGCTGATGAAGTTGGAAAATTAGCAGTACAATCTCAAGATTCTGCACAGGAGATTTCTGAAATTATGAAGACTATTCAAGGAGAGATTAATGGCGTTGTTACAAAAGTGAACTCAACTGTGGAATCCACTGATCAAAACCTAAATGAAGTAACTGTTGCAACAGATAGTATCGAATCCATATTAAAAGAAATCACTGATATAGATTCAGCTATTGATAATGTCAAAACACATGTTGAAGAACAAGTGAGCAGTACCGGTGAAATACAAAGAGCTGTTGATAGTTTAACTCAAACTATTGAAGACACAGCGCTTTCTGGTAGTTCGATTAATGAGAACTTAGAAATCGAATTGAGTCATATCAATAAAGTTGAAGAGAAAATTAAATTGTCTATCGATAAAATTACAGGTTTATAAAATTACGCATCTTTATGATGCTTTTTTTTTAGTAAAATATATGGAAACAGGTTATAATGAACCCATAGGATATAAGCACTTGTAAAGGAAATTATAATGACAATAGAAGTAATGAATGCAATAAAAAAAGATAAACAAATAAAAAAATTCTCAGCTTATGGATTTTTGAAAAACTTGAAATTCTTTGAACCTTATTTGGTACTTTTCTTATTGGGAAATGGATTGAATTTTTTTCAGATTGGTATATTGTATGCTATCAGAGAAAGCATCACTTATATTTTTGAAGTTCCATCAGGTTTTATAGCGGATTATTTTGGAAGAAAAAAAGAACTATACTTATGTTTTAGTTTTTACATCATCAGTTTTGTATTCTTTTTCATGATAGGACCATTTTGGATAGCGGTAATTGCCATGAGTTTCTTCGGTCTAGGCGAAGCTTTTAGATCCGGTACACATAAGGCAATGATCTATACATACTTAGAGGAAAAAGATTGGCAAGGTCATAAGGCGTTTGTATACGGTAGAACGCGATCTTTTTCATTAATTGGATCAGCAATAAGTTCTGTTTTAGCCATTGTACTTATCTTAAATGTACCGAGTTCTAGGTATATTTTCTTAGCTTCAATATTACCTTATATTCTGGATTTGTTTTTGATAATGTCTTATCCAGAAAGTTTAAACGGTGAACGGATTCATGTGGAAGGTCATGTGTTAAAGGTGATGAAAGATCATCTCATTGGTATTTTAAAGCAACCTAAGCTGAGAATTATTCTGTTTAGTTCAGCTTCTTTTGAAGCCGTGTTTAAAAGTATCAAAGATTATATCCAACCGATACTTGAAATGATGATAGTATCTTCTGGATTGGTATTGATATCCACCATGACTCCAGATGAAAATCTTAAAGTGATCTTAGGTATGAGTTATGGTATTATCTATGTCATCAGTGCTTCAGCTGCAAGAAGAGCTTATCTTCTTAAAAAGATAATGAGTTCAACAGCACTTTTGAATACTTTTTATGTGCTGTTAGCACTTTGTATGATTAGCTTGTTCTTTATTATTAGATTAGAGTATTACTTACTTATTATAATCCTATATCTGGTATTGTATCTTCTGAGAGATATGAGAAAACCTATTTTTGTTGAAGTCTGTGACGATTATATGGAAAAACACCAAAGAGCAACCGTTTTGAGTGTAGAATCACAATTACGTGCTTTGTTTACAGTAATCTTAGCACCCGTAATTGGATCAATTGCAGATCAATTCGGTGTCAGTTATGTTATGTTAAGCATAGGGATAATATTGTTAATATCATTTGTGTTTCTTAAAATTAAAGAATAAATCTATATAAAAAAAATAAAAGTGCTCTAGGGCACTTTTAAATTACTTCATTTCTTTTAATTCTTTAATACAATGACTACACACTCTTTTGTTTTTAAAAGTTATTAAGCCTTCCGAATCGCCACAAATATAACATAGTGGGTTATAACGTCTTAATATAATAGTGTCCTCACTAGTAAATATTTCCAATGCATCTTTAACATCAATGTTCAAAGTTCTTCTTAACTCGATAGGAATAACAACACGACCTAATTCATCTACTTTTCTCACAATTCCAGTTGATTTCATAATACTCCTTCCGTTAGTAAATAATGTAATTACACCTTTATTGTATACTAAAAAGATGGACTTGTAAAACAAAAAAACATAAAACTCTTATTTTTTTCATAATTTAATCTAATTGTCAAATTTTTCACATTGTGTAAGAAGGTGTGTTTATTTTTTCACAATCAAAATACCGATTAAATAGCAAAATACGCACCAGTATCCTTTGTTTTCAATGTGTCCGGGAAAGTTGAAGGATGTAAAGTGATTACTTCAAATTAAATGGATTAATCATCAATGAAACTCGTTTTAATATATAAGGAAATAAACAATCTAATACTGACGTTCAATGGTGATTCGGCAAGTCTATTTGGATGATATTGACGTAGGAAGTATTAGAATGAATCATTAAAAATATGGTACTTTTTAGTGTTATTTACAAAGTTTTTGGACTCTATAAAAAAATTATATTTATGTCTAGATATGATGGCTTAACAGGTTTGATGAATCGACAGTATTTTGATGAGCAATTGGATGAAAGTATTGCAATGGCAACTAAGAACAATGAAATACTTAAGATTATTATGTTTGATTTGGACAATTTAAAGTTAATAAAAGACTCTTGTGGTCATCTAGCTGGGGATCAACTCATTATAAGATTCACTGAGTTATTAAAAAGATCATTTGATCATAGTCATTATTTTGGTCGAATTGGAGGCGATGAATTTGTAGGAGTATTCCGACAGGATATTTGTAATGAACTGGATTTATATTTAGATGAATTGCGAAAAACCTTCATGGATAATGAATTACAATTTAACCATGACCTTGCAACAAGCTTTAGTTATGGGGTGGCAATTGTTCCTGAATCTGCCACTGATATCAAAGGGCTCATAAAAGAAGCTGATATTAAAATGTATAATCATAAGCTTATGATGAAAAAGAATTAATGCTATTATAGCATTGATTCTTTTTATGTTCATATAACAAATTCATGGAAAAAAATGTGTAGTGTTCTTATACAAATAAGCAGAATATTCTAAAAATTTAGAATATATTACAAAAATGTGTTAGTTTTATAGGAGTTTGTGGTATAATTCAAATGTAGTGAGGAATCACCATATTTTTTTCAATATTGCGCAAACGTTTGCACTGTTGGAATTAGCACGGTGTACGAATTGAAGACTGAAATAAGGGGGAACAAATGAAAAAATTTTTAGCACTTTTATTGGTAATGGTATTAGCTCTAACACTCTTTACAGGATGTGGATCATCAGATGAAGATGAATCAGTAGTAATATACCAGAACAAAGTAGAAATCAATGATCAACTAATGGCTTTCGCTACTAAGTATGAAGAAGAGACTGGCGTAAAAGTTACAGTGAAAACTTCTGGTGGAGATTCACCTTATGCTGAGAACTTAAAAGCAGAATTCCAATCTGACCGTCAGCCTGACATCTTCGTAATTGAAGGTATGGGTGGTTACAATACTTGGGAATCTAAATTAGCAACATTCTCAGGTGATGAGTGGATTGACTTAACAGCATTAGAGTTTACAGTAGATGGCAAGATATATGGATTCCCAGTAGCAGTTGAAGCTTGGGGTATGGCATATAACGCTGAATTACTAGCTAAAGCTGGTGTTGATCCTGCAACTTTAACTTCTCAAGAAGCATATAAAGCTGCATTTGCAAAAATTGATGGAATGAAAGATGAACTTGGAATCAAATCAGTAGTTGCTATGGCAGCTGGTCCTGATATGAGATGGGTAACTGGACTTCATAACTTCAATGGTTACTTATCAGCTGGTTTAGAGTATGGTGATACAACTGTACTTGATAAACTTAACAATGGTGAACCAGATATGGATAGATTAACTGAATATGCTGATTGGGTAGAATTATTATTTATGTATTCAGATGAAGCTGTATTATTAACTGGTAACTATGATGCACAAGTTGGACAATTTGGTACTCAACAATCTGTATTTGTTCATCAAGGTAACTGGATTGATCCTTGGTTAAATGAGAATGGCGTAGATTTTGAAATGGGTTATGCACCACATGCATCAGTTTATGGAGAGCATAATTCAATATTTATTGGAGCTCCTTCATATTATGTAATCAATAACGAAGGTGAAAATCAAGAAGCTGCTAAAGCATTCTTAAACTATATGGCTACGAATAAAGATGGTCATGATTATATGGTTAATGAAGCTAAGATGATTCCAGCATTTACAAACGTTACACTTAAGCCAGATGCTCCTTTATCTGCAAACGTTACTGAATGGTTAGCTAAAGATGCTAAGTACACTTGGTTACAAAATGACATGCCTGATGGATTTGGTATGGGCACGATTGCACCATTATATGAGAGTTTTGCAAAAGGTGACTTAACAAAGGCAGAATTCATAGAACAATTAGCTAATAAAATTAAAGAATTAAAATAACCCTAAAGGGAAAAGGGTGTGATTTCACACCCTTTATTTTAAATTAAGGGGGGAAATATGAATCGATATAAAAAGGATAGAATTTACTTTTGGATTTTTTTAGCGCCAGCATTGCTATCTTTTATTGTTGTTGTAATTATTCCGTTTTTTATGGGAATCTTTTATTCGATGACAGATTGGACGGCAATTGCGGGATTAAAACCCAATTGGGTTGGACTAGAAAATTATAAAGAAATGTTTTCTGATCTTGCATTTCAATACTCTTTTATGAGGACATTTTTATTCACATTATTGAGTGTTCTTTCAATTAATTTTGTGGCACTTGCTTTTGCATTTCTAGTCACAAGAGAAACCAAACTCAAGAATTTTTATAGAGCAGGATTCTTTATCCCTAACTTGATTGGTGGTTTGGTTTTAGGTTATATCTGGCAGTTTATATTTAAAAATGTTGTACCTGCCATAGGTAGTCTATTAGGCATTGAAGCTATGGAAAAAGTACTTATCTTAGCAGATCCAACTTTAGCATTATTTGGTTTGATTTTTGCATTTACTTGGCAATATGCAGGTTATATCATGATGATTTATGTGGCGGCACTTTTAAATGTTCCACAGGAATTAATTGAAGCAAGCGAACTCGATGGTGCTGGACCATGGCATAAGTTTTGGAATATCATTGTACCTATGATTGCACAGGCTTTTACAATTACATCATTCTTGACTCTTGTTAATTCATTTAAACAGTACGATATTATTAGGGCACTGACCAATGGTGGTCCAACAACCCAATTTAATGATGTTGTTGTAAACTCCACTGAGATGTTAGCTGTTCATATTTATAATGTTGCTTTTAAATACAACAACATGGCAGAAGGACAAGCTAGAGCCATTATCTTCTTCTTAATCCTATCAATTGTTGCTATGACACAAGTTTATGTTAATAAGAAAAGAGAGGTGGAGATGTAATGGGTATTTCTAGAAAGTGGACAGGTATACTTATAACCATTTTTACTGGTATCTTATTTCTGATTATGATGTTTCCATTTTTTATTGTTGTAATTAATTCAGCAAAAGCATCGTTAGAGATAATTACAGATCCAATATCTATGCCTGAAAAGTGGTCTCAATTGTTTGAGAACATCAAAATAATTTGGAATAAACCGACAATTAGATATGCTTCAAGCGTCTTCTCGTCTACGGTAATAACGACTGGATCTTTGTTTTTCATTTCAGTTTTTTCTGCAATGGCAGCATGGATGCTTGTTAGAACTAAATCTAAGTTATCTACATTTATTTTCTTATTATTCTTAAGTGGATTAATTATACCGTTTCAAGTGGTTATGTTTCCACTCGTTGAATTGTTTAGAAGAATAAGAGAATTTACTGGTATTCACATGCTTAAAACATATCATGGTATGATTTTAACCTATATTGGTTTTGGTGCTCCTATGGCGGTGTTCTTATTCCATGGATTCATCAAATCTATACCAAAAGAATTAGAAGAAGCCGCTACTATAGATGGGTGTAATAAATTTCAAATATTCTTTAGGATTATCATGCCGATATTAAAACCGATTTTTGTAACGGTGATTATCTTGAATGCGATTTGGATTTGGAATGATTTCTTATTACCTTCATTAATACTTGGTGTAGGACAGGAGATTCAAACCATACCACTTGCCATCGCAAATTTTGCAGGTTCTTTCGTTAAGAAATGGGACCTAATAATGACAGCTGTTTTAATGGCAGCGGTACCAATTATTATAGGATTCTTAATTGGTCAGAAACACATAATAAAAGGCATGGTATCAGGTTCAATTAAATAGTTTTGTATCAAAAGGGCGAAAGCCCTTTTTTAGGAGATATATGATGATAAATAAGAATCAATTACTATTAGATGAAACTTTATTATCCACATCAAATGGATATATTGGTGTGAGAGGGAATTTCGAAGAAGGTTATCCAGAGGAGTATGAAACAATTCGTGGTACTTATATCAATGGTGTTTACAGTTTGGTAGATATTACATACGGTGAAAATTGTTATGGTTTTCCGCAGGTTGGTGAGACAATGATCAATATATTTGATGCACAAGGTATTACTCTAGAAATTGATGGAGATGAGTTTTCATTGTTTGATGGAAAGGTCTTAAAGTTAGAACGTCAATTAGATATACAAAAAGGGATATCGATCAGATCGGTTGAATGGTTATCACCTAAAGGACACCATTTGATTATTGATATTAAGAGAATGACTTCATTTGTCTATCTGCAGTGTTTCACAATTGATTACAGTGTGACATCGATAAATTATGACGGCGAGATTTTAATAACCTCTACACTCAAAGGAGATATCAATAATTATGTAGATCCTAATGATCCTAGGGTTGGTACACATCATCAAAGATTTTTGAGTATTACTGATACGAATATTTCGGATCAAGTTGTTACAATGAAAGCCATTGTAGATAAAAGCAATATTGAGATAGGAATTGATATGTCTCATACCCGTTCGTTTGAGTTTACTAATGAGGATACAGCTGTTATTTGTCAAAGAAAACAATTCATAAATAAAGGAGATACAGTTCGGTTTATAAAATATTGTAGATATTATGATAACAGGAGAACGGAGCTTAATAAGTCTTTAGAAGAATTAATGTCATTTGATATTGATGAGTTATATAAGAAACAAGAAAATTACTTAACTGAATTCTGGAAATATGGAAAGATCGATATTCAAGGTGAACCCGCGATAGAAGAAGCATTAAATTACAATACTTATCAACTTCTATCTTCAGCAGGCAAAGAACCTCTAAGTAACATTGCTGCAAAAGGGCTGAGTGGTGAAGGGTATGAAGGTCATTACTTCTGGGATACTGAAATTTACATGTTGCCTTTATTTACTTTGACGTCTCCTAAAATAGCAAGAAATTTACTGTATTATCGATATAAAACTTTAGATCAGGCAAAAACGCGAGGGAAAGCACTAAATCATAACGCAGCAAAGTTTCCATGGCGTACCATATCAGGTGTTGAAAGTTCACCTTATTATCCTGCTGGAACAGCGCAGTATCATATCAATGCAGATATTGCATATGCTATGATTCAATACTATTTGTTTACTGATGATAAAGAAGCGATGAGGGAGTTTGGTTTTGAACTACTTTTGGAAACTGCGAAGTTATGGTTAGAGACAGGTCATTATTATAACAATCAGTTTAGGATTGATTCAGTCACTGGTCCTGATGAATACTCGGCATTAGTCAATAATAATTACTATACCAACTCAATGGCTAAATACCATATGAGGTGGACCATTAGAATTTATGAGACACTAATGACACCGGACCATGAAGATATCATAAGAAAATTAAAAGAAGCTTCTGAGAAGATGTATTTACCATTTGATGAGAAATTAAATATAGATCTTCAAGATGATCATTTTTTGATGCGAAAACCTTGGGATTTTGAAGACTCCAAAGGCAAACATCCGTTGTTATTGTATTATCATCCATTGGTTATTTATAGACACAAAGTATTGAAACAAGCAGATACAGTCCTAGCTCATTTACTATTAGATGACAGACCTTTAGATGTAATAGAAAACAGTTATGATTTCTATGAACCTATAACAACACATGATTCTAGTTTATCTTATTGTGTTTACGGTATGATAGCTTCAAAAATAGGACGAGTAGAAGATGCATACAACTACTTTAAGAAAACAGTAAGATTAGATTTAGATGACTTACATGGCAATACAAAAGATGGATTACATGTGGCCAATACTGGCGGTGCTTTTATGTCAATCCCATATGGATTTGCTGGTTTGAGAATAAAAGATGATGGTTTGCACTTTAAACCAATTAAACCCAAAGCATGGGAATCGTATACCTTTAGATTGAATTATAAAGACTTTGTTGTTACTGTTAAAGTATCAGATAAATTGATTATAACTTCTGAAGAAGAAATCAAAGTCATCGTCAATAATAAGGTTCATTACATTTCAGGAAAGAATTCCATAGATTACTAGAGGGGACACTATGAATAAATATGACAAATTAAAATTGAAGTATTTTGAGTTATATGGTCATTTCGGAGCAAATGAAAATCAGTTCAACTCGTTGATACGTGTTATTGAAGAGAACATAAATCATTCGAAGTCACGTGGCAAAAAAGAGCATGATTGGTTCATGAAAGAAGATATGATCGGTATGATGCTTTATGTTGATTTATTTGGCAAAGATTTCAAAGGTGTTACCAAGCATATTCCGTATTTAAAGAAATTGGGTATTACTTATGTGCACTTGATGCCACTATTAAAATCTAGAGATGGAGAAAATGATGGCGGTTATGCTGTTGAAGATTATTTGAATGTTAATCCTGAGTATGGGACATTAGAAGAATTTCATGATCTAATCAAATCATTTAATAGAAACAAAATTGAAGTTTGCATTGATTATGTATTGAATCATACCTCCGATACACATGAGTGGGCTAAAAAAGCATTAGCAGGTGACGAATTCTATCAAGATATGTATATGATGTATGATACCAGAGAAATACCGGATTTGTATGATCAGACAGTTTCTGAGGTTTTACCAGTGAAATGTCCAGGTAATTTTACTTATGTAGAACAAATTAAGAAACATGTTTTTACGTCATTCAGCCATTTCCAATGGGACTTAAATTTTAAAAATCCTTATGTCTTTGAACAGATGGTAGAAACAATGTTGAAGTTGGCAAATATGGGCATTGGCATTTTAAGATTAGATGCCATTGCTTTTATGTGGAAAGAAACCAATACAAGTTGTAGAAATCTTGAACACGCACATCAGATATTACATTTATTTCACTTGATTAAAGAAATTGCATGTCCATCATTAACACTCTTAGGAGAAGCTATCGTAGAACCTCATGAGATTGTTAAGTATTTTGGAGAAGAGGAAACAGAATGTGACTTGCTTTACAATGCCAATTTAATGGTTGATATTTTTAATAGTTTTGCGACAAGAGATGTTAGATTAATGCAATATGACAATACAGTGTTAAAAGCTCCTAAAACGGGATGTTTTATGAACTATATTAGATGTCATGATGATATTGGTTGGGGATTTAATGAACCTTTTATCAATAGAATTGGATTTGATAGTTATCACCACAAACAGTTTCTAATCAATTTTTATAATGGTACATTCAATGGCTCGTTTGCAACAGGAGAGAATTATCAATACAATGAAAAGACTCATGATACAAGAACCAATGGCACGTTGGCATCTTTGCTTGGTTTAGAATCCGCTGAACGCTATCAAGATCAAAGAGCAAGGGAAACGGCCTTATATAGAATTAAATTGGCAAATGCACTGATATTTTCTCATAGAGGTATCCCGCTTATTTATAGTGGTGATGAACTGGCAACTTTAAATGACCATACTTATTTGAATGACATTCATAAAAAAGACGAAGCCAGATGGGTGCATAGACCAATCTTTGACTGGGAAAGAGCAAAGAAGAGAAAAGATATGACCACTGATGAAGGCATTATTTTTCAGTTTATCAAACGACTGATTAAACTTAGAAAATCTGAACAGTTGTTTTCTGGTACTGTAGATGCCAAAGTGATTGATGTTCACAATCAGCATGTCTATGCTTTTTTAAAAGCAGATGATACTAGGCAAATTGTATGTCTATTTAACTTCAGTGAAAATAACCAGTACTTTTCAAATAAAACATTGCAATCTGTAAGATCAAAAACATTGACCGATATGATTACAGGAAAAAATGTATCTCTAGAAAAAGACATACATCTATATCCTTATGAATGTTTGTGGTTAAAATAGATATAAGATCTACAAGTCTAAATACACCTCACAGAAATGTGAGGTTTTCTTGACTTTTTATTTAGTAGTTACTATAATAATTACTAACAGAACGGAGGCATTATGAATCGATTAAAAAGCTCAGATGGATTTAAGGCAGCGATACCTATTATGATAGGGTATGTACCTGTTGCCATGGCATTTGGCATACTAGCAAGAAATAATGGTTTAACTATATTAGAAACAATATCTTTTTCATTTATATTATATGCAGGGGCAAGTCAGTTTATTGGAATAAGTATGATTGCTATTGGTGCAGGATTTGGAGAGATCATTTTAGCAACATTTTTATTGAATTTCAGACATTTTTTTATGAGTGCCTCTCTAGTAGCAAAACTCCAGAGTATCCCCAAACACAAAGGGGCGATCTTAGGTTTTGGTGTAACTGATGAAGTTTTTTCCGTTGCATCTTTTGCAGAAGGCCAATTGTCGGAACGTTATTTGTTTAGCTTAGAAATTTCATCGTACTTAAGTTGGGTTGCAGGTACTGCAGTTGGATTTAGTATGGGTAGTTTATTACCAGAAACACTTCAAGTTGCAATGGGTATTGGTCTATTTGCATTGTTTGTTTCAATATTGGTTCCGGAACTTAAAAAAACATCTAAAGCGTTGGTATTAGCAGCTTTATCTGGAGGTGTAAATAGCATTCTTAATTTGGTGTTTATGTTGCCACAAGGATGGAGTCTTGTAATAACAATCATTCTAGTGTCGTTTATTGGCGTTTTTGTTTATGCCAAAGAAGAGGAGGTCGTTTATGAGTAAAGTTATGCTACTGATTATAGGTATGGCAATAGTAACTTATATCCCGAGAGTGATTCCTTTTTTTACAATTTCAAATAAAGAACTGCCTAATAAACTTAAATTATTTCTAGAATTTGTACCGTATACAGCGCTTGGCGCTCTGTTAATGCCAGGTGTGATTACTGCTATACCGAATCAACCGTTGATATCACTCGCAGGATTATCATTTGCCTGTTTTTATTCATGGAAAAAAGGTGGTATGATTATACCAGTAGTTGGTTCAATTACCGTTGTATTTATACTGTTACTCATATAGATTGGAGCGTAATACTTGGAGAACATGATATCAAAAATGAAACAGTTGGGGATGACTGAATATGAAGTAAAAACCTATTTGACTTTATTAAAGCATTATCCAATCAATGGATATGGTTTGAGTAAGTATTCCGGTGTGCCAAGATCTAGAATTTATGAAGTCTTAGAAGGTCTTGAAAGAAAGAAACTGGTTTTTACACATAAAGAAGAATCTACAGTAATGTATTCACCATTGGAACCTAAATTATTGATTTCAAAATTAAAAGAGAATTTCGATTCCATTATAGATGAAGTTGAATCTTTAACAACTTCGCTTTACACAGATGATAGACAAATTTATGATCAAAAAACTGTAAAAGGGTATCAAGAAATTATCGATATATGTAAGTTGTTGATAAAAGAAGCTCAGACACGGATTGCCTTATCCATATGGGATGAAGAACTTTATGAATTACAAGAAGTCTTAAATCAGTCTAAGGAAAAGGGTGTACAACTTCGAGGTATACACTTTGGTCATAATAATCCATATACTGAATTGGTTACTCATAGAAGAATAGAACGTTATATAGCAGAAAAAAGTGAAAGATATATAATTCTGATTATTGATAAGAGTCATGTACTCACTGGTGTTATCTCCCGTGAAGAGGACGCAAGAATCACTTGGTCCAATGATCCGAGTGATATTGACATAAAAGATGATTTTATTGCACATGATGTAATGATTAATCAATATGCACAAATGATAGAAGACAATACAACGTATGAAAAAACATTGGATTTAATAAGAAAAGACTATTATTGTTTTAGTGATGAGGCTTATGAAATTATTAAAGATGCTTAAAAAGAATAAACGCTATACTCTAAAAATCCTGATTGGATTTATGGAGGCAATTTCCTCCTTCTAAGTTTAATGGATGATGTTAAATAATTAGGAGGAAAATAATGAATAATGACAATAAACTATGGGCTGGTTTAAATCGCCCAGATTTAAGTATTGAAGAATCTGATGTCATAATACTTGGTGTACCATTTGATGGTGGTGTAAGCTTCAGAAATGGTGCAAAAGATGCTCCAAATGCAATTCGTGAGATAACTTATACAATTCCACCAACAACAGAACATTTTAAAAGCATTAAAGCTCTAAAAGTGAAAGATATTGGGAATATGAAAGGTACTCAAAGAGATGATTTGTTTGAAAATACTCGTAAAACAATTTCAAATCTTGTTAAAGCTGAAAAAAGATTTACTGTTATAGGCGGAGATCACTCAATAACCATACCAGTACTTCAAGGTATTAACGATGCAGTTGATGAATCCTTTGGTATTATTCATATAGATGCACATTTCGATTTATGTGATACCTTAGAAGGTGATCGACTGTCACATGGTTCAACAGAAAGAAGAGCTCTGGATTTAGAACATGTAGAAGATAGTGAAAGTCTGTTTTTTATTGGTATCAGATCCATTGAAGAAGATGAACTTGAGTTTATCAATAATCATCCAGTCAATGTGATTAATGCTCATGAGTTTAATAAATTAGGTGTTGAAGCGTCTTTTGAGAAAGTGAAAGAACAGATGTCAAAGTTCAATAAAATATATTTGACAATAGATATCGATTGTTTAGATCCGGCTTATGCAGCAGGGACAGGGACACCTCAATTTGGAGGTTTAACGAGTAGACAGTTATTAGACTTATTGCAAATGATATTTACTTTACCTATTATAGGATTTGATGTTGTTGAAGTTGCACCTAAGCTAGATCCTTCACTAACGTCTGTTTTTGCAGCTAGAAAGATAATAACGGAATGTTTTGGACACTGGCATTTATAGACACAAAAACCCAGGAATTCCTGGGTTTTTTAACTGTCCAATTTGTGAGAATTTGTATTAATTAAATTCATATCTTTTAAGATATAAATAATATCATCAATGTCGGTTTTACACATATTTATTGGGATATTACGAGTACTTGAAAATGATTGATATATAGTATCTCTAGAATAACCTTTACTGATCATTAACCATATTTCTTTCATCGAGTCAGTTAATGAGTAAATTTCAGAAGTGTTTAAATTTCTTATGATAAGTTTATCTGAGTACTGATACCAATTTAAATGTTTAGAAACCTTTAAAATATCCATAGATTAAAATTGTCTGCTTTCAACTACCACTCGATCAGCTTTCCATCCATTGTCTAAACCGTCATCACTAGCAAAGCAGAATAAAGAACTTCCTAATAGTAGAGCTGTAAAGAATATTGCGATTATTTTTTTAGGTAATTTAAACATATGATGCCTCCTCGAATTATTATATTGTAGTTGTTATTTCAATTATAATGTTACAATGATATAATTCATGTATCAATAGACATATATGTCTATAGGAGGATTTATGGAAAATTTTATAGGTACCATTATAAAAAATATACGTCAAAGCAAAGGTGTCACACAGAAGGAATTGGCTAATAAGCTGTGTTCTGTGAGACAGTTATCTCGGATTGAAATGAATATCTCAAGTCCGACATCCTATTTAATATCAGAAATTTCATCACGATTAGGTAATGATCTGTTAGACTATTTGCCTTATACAGACGATCCTAATGCTTATCATGTTAAAAACGAGATTGATAGAATTATGAGATATTATCATCTAGATAAATATGAACTGGTTTTAGAAATGCTGGAAAATTCACCTGACATCAATCAAGCATCTAGTAAGTATGCCAAACAAGAGATTGCATGGTTGTATGGTGCAATCAGCAATTATGTGGTTATTCCTTTTACCATTGCTGAAAATTATTATGTTAAATTACTCTTAGACGTTTATGCCTTTGATACTTTAGATGAAATTTTCACTGTACCTTTAAGGGCTGTAGACTATAGGATCTTAAATTCTTTAATAGTATTTTATCTAAAAGAAGGTAATTTTGACTATGCAGAACTTCTCATGATTAAGGCAATAGAAAACATTGAGATGACGCATAATAGTATCAGAGAGATGTCTTATTTAAGATTTATTTATAACTTATCAAGACTTTATTTAACATTAGATAAATCGCAAATGGCATTACATTATTCCAAAAAAGGTTTGGATTACTGTTTGAATAGTGGGACGTTGTCATACTTAGCGGATTTGTCGAATATTCATGGAAGGGCTCTTTATGAGTTGGGAGATAAAGAAAATTATAGCAAGTTTTTAGAAACATATATTACACTGAGTAGAATCATTGATCCAAGTTTTAAATACGAGGAAACGATAGTTCGTTTAAAAGAAAAGTATGATATTCAGTAACATGAATGAAGACAACTATGTGTTGTCTTTTTGCATGTTTAAAAAATAGTCAAAATAGCTTATAATATATAGAGACACAAAACTTAAGGAGAATTATGGAATTTAAGAATTTAAACATATCGGAAACAGTTTTAAAAGCGATAGACGAACTAGGATTTAAAGAAGCAACAACGGTACAGTCTCTTTCAATACCTGAAATTATGGAGAAGAAAGATTTAATTGTGATGGCAAAAACAGGCAGTGGAAAGACAGGTGCGTTTTCATTACCTATTATTGAAGGCATAGATCAATCATTAAAAACAGCACAAGCGTTGATTATCACTCCAACAAGAGAGTTGGCGGTGCAGGTTAATAAAGATATTAGCAGTTTTATTAAATACACACCTGTTAAAACGACTACAGTTTATGGTGGTCATAATATGAGTGTGGAAGAAAAGCATTTAAAAGAAGGCGCTCAAATTGTTACTGGAACGCCTGGTCGTGTGATTCATCATTTGAAAAACAGAAAACTAGAGACAAAAAACATCAAATACTTAGTATTGGATGAAGCAGATCGTATGCTTGATATGGGTTTCATCGACCAGATGTATACCATTATCAAAGCTTTACCAAAAGATAGAGTAACTCTATTGTTTTCTGCGACAATGCCAGATGAAATCCAGAAAATTTGTAAAAGTTATATGAAAGAACCTGTAACGATAGAAATTGATTCAGATACCAAAACTGTAGATTCAATCAAACAGGAATACATTAGAATAGAAAATAATGAGAAAAGAACACAATTAGCAAATATTGTATTTGCAGAACAGCCTAATAGTTGTATGATATTCTGTAACACAAGAGTTGAAGTTGATAAAATTCAAAATTATCTAGCTAGAAAAGGATTTGTTTCAGAAGCAATCCATGGTGCTAATACTCAGAGTAGAAGAATGCGTACCATTGAAGAATTCAAGAATGGTGACATTCAGATATTAGTTGCAACGGATGTCGCTGCACGTGGGATTCATATTGACGATATGTCATTGGTTATCAACTATGATGTACCAGTGGAAAAGGACAGTTATATTCATAGAATCGGAAGAACTGGAAGGGCTGGAAATGGTGGTAAAGCCATAACACTCGTCACAAGTGATGATATATATGCTTTGTATGAAATTGAAGAACATGCTGGTGCTATGATAGAAGAAGTTGATCTACCGAATGAAGAAGACATTGAAGAAGGTAGAATTATTTTAAATAGCATTTGGGCAGAAAAGAAAGCCAAAAGAAAACCTAGAACAGAACATAAACCTAAAAGTCATCATAAACCAAAAGGACATTCGACAAGACAACCTCATGGAAAAACTCATGGAAAAACTCATGGAAAAACTCATGGAAAAACAGAACGTAGAGAACATCCAAAAATGCATAAGAAACCTGTACAACAACAAGTTGAAAAGGCTTATGTAAAGAAAGAGGTTAAAAAACAGATTCATCCAGTACAAAAGAAACCAATTGAACCGGTTAAACAAGTTGTTAAACCAGTTTCAAAAGAGGTTAAACCGGAACCTAAAAAGAAGAAAAAATTCAGTTTGAGAAATTTATTTAAGAAGAAATAATAGTAATGTTTGCAAGTTAATTGCAAACATTTTTTTTGTTAAAAAGACGCTAGACTGTTCATTATTAGATTTTGATGCAATATAACTTTCATTATTCGGACTATAAAGCAATGATAATACAACACTTGAAAACAGTATGTTTCAGCTTCTGTGTAAAGGGAATAAGTAAAAAAAGGAAAGCGTTTTCAGAATATTCATGCTATTCTACGACGATTTCTAGTGATATAATTAGCACTATGCACATAGTAAATTTAAGATTAAATTATAAAAAAATGAAATTGGAGGTCCTATGGATTTAAGAAAAAAACTCGGTATAGATTATGGTGATATTAATCCCAATACCACAAGCGACGATAGAGTAAAATATTTGAATTTTAAATTAGCATCTCAGGGATTACCAATTTATAAGTCGGATGATCCCGCAGCAGAAAATTCATATTTTATTGATTTGTTTGATGGTTTAATTAAAGATTATCAAGAAAAAACAAGAATGATGGATAAACAAGATATTGGTATCAACAAGAGAATAAACACTTTTTTAAATCAGTATTTTGAAGATGCTAATTTAAATGTAATTGACTCAACGCTCAATTTAGATCATTATGGACTCGCTAGAGAATTATCATTACCACCAAACGGTGATGAGTTTTCAACTGAATATATCAATAGTTATAGAATCAAACAAGGTATTTTACATAATCCTAGAAACGACAGACGTACAACAAAAGGTTCTTTCCATATTGTTGAAGGTGGATTAAAGATACCAAGTGATAAAAAAAGTGTACCAAAAGAAACTTTCGTTGAGCTTTACAAGGCAGCCTGTCAACCGCCTGAGGCATTAAAACTATTGCCTTTTACAGCGGATGAAGATGTTCAGGCAAAGACATTTGTATCTTTACATGTTAAACCAATTGTATCGCCAGAAGTAGCTGGTGTTATCGATGAAAAATCGATGGAAGTTCAATTTATTGTACCAGGTAGTCTGGTTTCGAATCTTGATTTTGTAGAATCGGTATTTGGTAATGCAGGTGATCCAAGTTTACATTTGAATGATTCTGGGATTGACCTGAATAACTGGTCAGGACATACTGGCTATGTTGTTTTAGCACCTCATTTACCGAAACTTAGAAAAATCGATTTAAAGTTACCTCATTATGATGATGCAACTGAATTACAACGAAGAGATGGTATGTGTTATAAGGATGAAGCAGAGCTTTATAATGATGGTATACCTTTCAAACTGACTTGTCGAGATGCTTCGGGAGTTGCAATCACTTTAATTGGTGATAACTATTTTGGTTATTCCAAGAAAGAAATCAAAACACAATTGAGTTATGCCTCAAATTTATACGGAAACGTTGAAGAGGAACATGCAGGTGGTACAATTGCTTTTCCAAGAATGAATTTAGGAGAAAACTTTGTCGCTGATGATAGTGAAACTTTAAAGGGTTATAGTTTTGAAGAGATCAAAACGAATTATAAAGACATGATGACCTTACAAGCAGATAATTATGGTATAGATAAATTAAATAAAAATATCATTTACTTACCAGAAAATATTGAGATTAATTTGCACGAAACAACAATAAAATGGACTTATGATGGTTCTTTGAGAACATTGAAATTGTTACCGCTACACACTTATGTATTACCTAATGGTGATAAAATTCATATGGAAAAACATCCTGCTGCACCTGCATGGAAACTTGTAGGTACTGAGTCAGAAGGTACTTTCTGTCATAAACCTTGTACTGTATCAGGTGGTGGAAAATCAGAAATTTCTAAATCTTTAAGCAACTCAATCATTTATGGTAATTATTATGTATACGATTTGGAAAAGGATTTAGATTTTGTTGAAGATATCTTGAAATATGACTATAGAAAAAGATGGTTATGCAATCCTGATCGTACAAAACCTTCTAGAAATATTTTATCAAGTGATAGAACTCTTGGATCGGTCATCAAACTACTGACGCCTTCTGCGTCATATACCAAAGAGTTTAACGACTATTTAGAAACCATTCCTAACTATGTCAAAGCATTAGTCTTCATGGTTAAGAGATTTTATCAGGAATCATGGAAAGGTAAGTGGCGTGAACATTTCAGTGTTGATTTAATAAATGGTAAGCCAGGTCATGAGATAAACTTCAATAACAGAAAAATTAGACCAAGTTATTTAAGAGTTGGATTTTCAGAAGATCAATCTTGGCGTGTATTTAAATTAAGAATGGACTTTATGCCATCTGAAAAGATTCAAAAAGAAGATGATATATCGGCATCAATCTTATTACCGTCAGATCAATTAGAATATTTGAATACTGATTATAAAAACTCAAGTTATAAGTTCTCAACAAATTGTGAGTATAGATTCTTCCAAAGACCGGATGAAGCCATCAATAAGGGATATGACAAACAAGCGGAAGAGGATCTTTCAAGTGACAATTTATTTGTGACGAATTATGCGCCACTTACAAAAGTAGAAGTACAGGCTCTTAAAGATGATGTAATGGGATATATTTCATATACAGATGCTGTTAAAGATCACATCGATGAGTTTCTTGAAGGTGATGATAAATATTGTATCGTTTCATCTGAGCCAAGAATTGTTAATGGTGCATATACTAAAAATCCAAGGTACTTAGAAAACCGATCGGACTTTATAACACCACAAACCAATTATATTGCTGATGTCGGTGTTAGATTTGCAAGACGTATACCACTTGAAAAACCAGTTCTATTACCTGTAAATGCTGTTCTAGCGGGTAGGAGAAATAATCCGCCAGGAGAAGAAAACGGGAAGAAAATCCTGCCGCTCAGTGTATACAATCCAATTCATTATCAAGAGTTACCAGAATTATTTATGGATTATATTGCTAGTTTGACAGGTAAATCACCATCGACTACCGGCGCAGGATCAGAAGGAGCATTAACAAAAGGACCATTCAATATGCTTCTGCCGATATATGATCTGAATAATGCACTGCTGTCATATATACTTGGAGACTATCATGCCTTTACAACACCAGCAGGTCATATTGGACCAGACGTAAGAGTTGATCATGATATTTCTATGTTGATTCCTGAAATATGGTCTAGATTGACTGTAGAGGAAAGATCACCTGAACATTTGATTAAAGAGGGTGCTTTTGAAAAAGTGAATGATTTTGAATACAATGGCAAACATGTGCCAGCGAGTCGTTTAGGTTATAGAGCAACTCAGTATTTTTCATATAAATACTTGGGTAAGATATTTGATGAACCACAAACCATTTTCAGTGATGCTATTTTATCGCCTGAAAAACAAGATCTGAATGCTTTTGTTGAAGGCGTGATCAATATTGCAAATGGTCATAAAAAAGCTGCTATGGCGTATTTTGAAGATGGTAGTTATGAACAAGCGATCCCACCGTTAAAAGCATTGTTATCAGTTATGGCTCATGATGAGGGAGATATTCAATCTCATGAGTTGAGATCATTATTTGATAAGGAAACTGTGATAAACAGCGAGTGGTATAAACAGAGGTTGTTAAAGAAACAATCTATAGAAGTAGGTTTGATGGAGACTAAAATCTCTAATATGAAATCTTTTATGGATGATAAAAGAAATCATGTTGTTATAGAAGAATTTGATTATAAAACCAAACTTGATTCAGCTGAGACAACTCTAAAACATTTGGAATCAAAGAATTATTTAGATTCTTTAGTAGGCACTTTAGGTGCTGATGATATTAAATAGAAGTAAACCCTCTGAAATCAGAGGGTTTATTTTATAGTTTGATATTACTTATCCTTGTGAATGCTTCTTTTAGTATTTCTTCATCCACAGTACATGCAACTCTTATATAACCTTCACCACAGGTCCCGAAGGCATTTCCAGGTATGGTTAAAACTTGAGCATGTTCAAGAATTAATTTGCTTATCTTTTCAGAATTGAAACCAGTTTTTTTGATATTGATAAATAGATAAAAAGTACCTTCCGGCTCTAATACATCCATCCATGGAATTGATTGAATACAGTCATAAGCAACACGAACTCTTTCTTTATAAAGCGTTATAGTTGGTGGTTGTATTTCATGCCTATGACGTAAGGCATAAATGGCTGCTCTTTGAGATATTGACGGAGCGGTGAAGACAACATTTTCATTAATTAATTGGCATGTTTTTATTATGAAATCAGGTGCAATAATATTTCCAATTCGCCAACCTGTCATCGTAAAATCTTTCGAAAATGAATTCAATACGATTAAACGATCTCTAATACTTTCAAAAGTAATCAAAGAAATAAATGGCTTTTTATAAGTATATGCACCGTAAATCTCATCTGAAATAATAACTATATCATATTTTATTGCCAGTGCTGATATGTTTTCTAAAGTCTCCTGATCAAAGACAGCTCCTGTTGGATTGTTTGGCGAATTGATTATGATGGCCTTTGTTCTTTTTGTGATAATTGATTCCAGATGTTCTTTATTGATTTGAAATCCATCAGTCTCAAAAGTATTTAGTTCTACTGGTACACCACCCGCTAATTCAATTTGTTGATAATATGGAGTGAAGTAGGGTGCATGAATTATAACCTCATCACCATCATCTAAGATAGCTTCCAAAGCCAAATACATACCTAGACATGCACTAGTAGACACCATTATCTCTTTATCATCAATGTATACGTCAAATGTCGCTTTATAATAACTCGCAATTTCTTCTCTTAATTCTGGATCACCTCTAAAATCGGTGTATTTAGTATGTCCTTTATGTGCCTCTGAAAAGGCAAAATCTATAATGTCTGAGTGTGTAGTTTGATCAGGATCTCCTAAACTTAAGTCGATAACGTTATCATAAAGCTTAGCTAATTCATCAACATTCCCCATAGCAGTAGTTTTGTCTTTCCAATACTTTTTAGAAATAAATGGATGTCTCATAGTCGCTCCTTAATAAATCATGTGAGCAATCAAAACGATGATTGGCAGTGTGATTAAAGTTCTTTCTAAGAATAATATAAGTAACTCTGAAAACTTTACAGGTATTTTTGATCTTAAAATAATGGCACCTGTTTCAGTTAGATAAATAAGTTGTGTAAACGAAAGTGCACCTATAATGAATCGTGTAATTTCAAATTCAGAACCTTTTACAAATATAGCTGGTAAAAACATATCTGCAAAACCAACAATTGTAGCAGAAGCAGCAACTGAAGCATCTGGAATTTGCATTAGATTAAATAACGGA
>Ga0209379_10000464_pt1 | contig 34199 bp, 47 predicted proteins | sample tdDd001_FD_187124 | JGI IMG/M metagenome (GOLD analysis project Ga0209379, IMG submission 187124) | Marine sediment microbial communities from the Atlantic coast under amendment with organic carbon and nitrate - tdDd00.1 (SPAdes)... | ecosystem: Environmental > Aquatic > Marine > Coastal >... | reverse complement strand
GGCTATGTTCTTAATGCAACTGTAATTGAAGCTTCTAAGGATGATTATCTAATAGCTCTGGATAGAGGACTTCTAAGGCTTCTGGCTCATTTAAGTAATTTAATTGCGGGCTTATTAACATATAAGAATGACTCTGTATCTACTAATTACGATTTAATATTGGAAAAAATCCTTGATGAAGATATTCAAAATACTTTTTCTGATATTTTTCTTAGATTCATAGATACAGTGCAAATTTTCAAAGGTGAATCTCAAGAAATTGAAGGGATTTATTGTAGTTTTATTGATAGACAAGTCCCCGAGATTCCTAAAGGTACTGGAGCAAGATTTGGGCAGCTACTCTTGGAGGGAGCTGAGTTATTTCTTATATCACATGAATATGGTCATATTTCAAGAGAGCATTTTATATAACCGCCAAAACAAAATGTACACAAATATAAATCAAATTGTGCATTGAAAAACACACGCACACATAAAAACAAAAGGGGCACTAAGCCCCTTTACTTCCCTTTATAAAAATACATGATATCAACATACTTTGCATTGTGATTGGTTGAAGTATTAACCGCCACACGCTCTGCATTAGCAAACGGATTTGCCTGTGCTGATACCGTACTAATCCACTCACACAGCTCCACAATTTGCGACTTGTTTGATGTGAAGTAGAAATAATCCTGACCATGCACCACTTGCAATACATCTAAATAGTCTTTTAACTTCCAGTAACCGTCGCTATTGTATGTGCTGCTATCGGTGCTTAGGTAAGGAGGATCGACGAAAAACACCACCTTCGACATATCCTTACACAAATTAAATAACTGCTTGTAATCGAGGCTTACGACCTCAACACCGTCCAAATAACCATCGGTTACATAATTGCTTTGCCTCACCGAGTTGTAAAGACTTGAGCTTTCAAAATCTTGTAAGCACGTGCCGTAATTCATCGAGAACATAAGCGACGATGATAAGGTTATCCAATCCACATATCCTTCCTTGTCAGCTTGTCGTAATATTTCAAGCACTCGCTCTTTGGGTGCTCCAACAATACGCTTATCAGCCGGACAATCTTTTAGCACCTCCCGGAGCATGCTTAATATTGCATTGGTGATATCAACTGCCGCCAATCGCTCCCGGTAGTTGTCAAAATCATTATATATCACCTTTGCCTTTGGATGTACCTGTTTGGCGGTATGGCTCAACAGACCACTACCTCCAAATAAATCAACAAAAACTGTATCATTTTCAAATTCATTTAAATACTGTTTAAACAGCTTTATAAACCGTCTTTTTTGCCCCTGAAAAGGCAACGGGGCTTGTGTGTAATTTCTCTTCATTGCTTTGTTTTTATTCTTATTCATCCTATTTTTGTCACTCTCACGCAAAAATAAAGGTGCCAAAACACCGTCGAAGGAACTTGCCCTCGTCGTGGTGTTTTGGCACCTTTACTTTTCTACAGCTTGCGTGAGAACTTCTGTAGATAAGAGTCGGGGGCTTTTATTGCCCCCAATAATACTACTCAACCATATCCATGATACCAGCTAATTGCCCGGCTGTAATATCTTCCGGTAAATCCTCCTCTTTTATCATGTGCAATTCAATTTCAATCTCGCCCTTTAAAAGCTCCTCGTAGTCCTTTGTTTGCTTATCGCGCTTTTCAAAAATCTCTTTGTGCTCAGCCTTTAATTTCTCACGATCCGCTTTATATGCCTTGTCGTTTTTTGCAGGCACAAATAGATTTCCCTGGTTATTTGGTACCGGATTTCCTTCCGCATCTTTCAAGCAATGAGTCATTACCAACTCACGCTCTTTTTCCTGTACCGGGACATACTCCTCAGTAGGAGCTATTGCCTTGCTGATATCTTCACATTCAGCATCAACTTTGCGCTTATTCTTAGCGGCGGCATAAACAAATTTCGCCCCTCTTAAATTGCTTACTTGGTCAAAGCCCTCTTGTAATTCAAATAATTTACCTTTAGTCGTTTTCATGTGTCTGATTTTTTAAAAAATTTATAATTGATTATTCGTTTGCTTGATATTTTCTATTCCAACAACCGCCATGCATCACCCATGTTATCCACTCATTTTCGTCGGCAATAGTTAAAGTTCCGGTGCTTCTTTTTGTATCACTATCCCACCTAAGTTTACTATTAACATTTGCCACAAATGCCAAATTCTTGCCAGCCGTACCAAAGCTTATTTCAGTACCTGTAGTTACCGACGATGTAGTAGGCAACTTTATATAAAACGTTCCCGAGGCTGTAAAATCGATATAATACGAACTGTAAACAACTGTATTGCCCGAGGTAGCTGACATTGACAATTGAGTAGCCCCCAACTCGCTACCTGCCCAATGTGTCGATGACAGAACAGTATAACCACCGCCTACTAATATTCGCCCATACAATTGTTTGTTCACCGTTAAGTTTTCGGTAATTGTACCGCCTGTTTTTAGTAGGTAATCATTAAGAGAATATTTCGCCGCATATTTATTCGATAACAGCTCCCCATTCTCAACAAAATTGGTAGATGCAGATACAGCTCCGGTAACTACAGCACCGCCCGCAAGAATTAGCCCATTACTTAAAGTTGCAACGCCAGCTACATTTATCGCGTGCTCCACATTAAAAATATTGGCATCTACTCTAACTTCATCGGCATCACCAACACAGGTTAGTAAAGCTTTACCTCTACCATTGCCTATTTGCGTTACTCTATAAACTGATTGCCCTGCCTGATAACCTATCATATTAATTCCTAAAGGAATGCCTTGATTATCTTGAGCACTCTCATATATGTTAGCACCATCTAGCACAGTAGTAACAAGCCCGGAAATTGTAGCGGTTATTTTCCCGGATATATTCATATTTGTACCTGTCGCCCCGTCAAAATTAATGTATTGAGCGGTTAGTACATTAGCTGCTAATTTGTCAGCGGTTATGGTTCCTGTTGCAATTTTCTCGGCGGTAATGGTATTAGCTGCCAACTTGGTGGTTGTAATTGTTCCGGCTGCAATTTTATCGCCTGTTATGCTTAAGGCTTCTAATCTGTTTGTGTTTATGTAACCCGAATTGATTTTACCAGCATCAATATATGCAGCCGTTAATTGCCCTGACACATTCGCAGCACCAACTTGGAGGTTTTGTGCTAAGATATCGGTTGTTGATAAGGTGGTGTTGGTAATTTCTGTAATATTATTACTCGATGTGACATCGTATACCCCACCGTAAGATACTCTCCAAGTAACAGCACCACTCTCTACTATATAGAAGTAGTTCGTTACACTAAAACTGCCACCAACTCCACATTTTACATAGCACACATACTCTTCAAATTTTCCCGTCCCTTCTTGTGGTGACAACCATTCATAATATCCACCTTCCCCTATATTATTAGTTGTCCAATAAATTGTTTTTCCAATTGGTATTTTTGCAATTATTTTTGTGATGAACTCAGCGTTTGGACGCGATTGTGTTTCAAATGTAAATCCACCACCACCAGGGGCACTACTCCCGTCACTGCTAATTGTCATTTCGTAATTACTGGTAGTTGGATTGTCAGAGCTCCTAATCCCTCTAGTATATGTTATATTTCCATTCCAATCATAACTAGATGTAGAATTATAACCTTTTTTAAATTCAGGATCAGCAGATAAGAGTAAACCTGTTCCAATTCTTGATCTTAATATTGCATCATTCTTATTTTCAACATTCTCAGTATCGGTTACTTTATTCCAAGAAATTGTAGCATTCTCACCCATGGCAATCTCACTACCTACTTTAAGATTTAAGGTTGAGATAAACGGAGCTGTAACCGTATTTTGTGTAATAGTCGTAGCCTGTTCGCTAGTTATTTTTGTAGCGGCTAAGTCGTTTGCTTCATCCGCTAAGTCATAAGCGTTATCCGCTGAATTTTGGGCGTTAGAAATGCCAGTTGTTATTGAGTTCGTATCCGTTATTTGATCCCATGTTAAGGTAACACCTGAACCAAAGGTTAATTGATTTGTAGCAACATCGTAAACCAGCTGACCTTTACCTAAAGTAAAATCTCCTGAGTTATAAAATGCGTAAGGTGTGCCAGTTGCAGTGTTAATGACATCGCCCGTTTTCTTGATTTGAATATTTCCAGCTGTTAATTTTTCATGATCAAAAAGAATACCTGCAATTGACTTGTGAGTATTGCTCAATTCGAAATAAGTTTTTCCACCATATTTCGAAGCAATACCATATCCATCATTTGAGTAACCGCCTAGATTACCCATTCTCAACACTTGCTTATCTGTAAGGCTTGAACTATTTACCCCAGCCATAACAGCAAAATAACCTGCATTGGTGCCTCTTGCAGTTTGATAAAGGAAGTTTTGGCGAGAAACATCAGAAACGTGACCCCATTGCACAAGATCTTCATTTGGTAGTGGTCGAGTTGAATTGATATAATTACCAAGCGTAATTGTCATGCCATTAACGGCAGTAACCTCGGCTTCCATATATCGGGTTCCCGATTCCCACTGCTGTAATCTTACACGATCACCAACAACGAAAGAATTGTATTGCCCTTTTAAAGTGATAATATTCTCATCAACACTCTTAACCGTTCCGTTTGCTACGCTGGTAATTATACCTCCATTAACAGAACGCTCACGAGCTACAATTAACTCATGAACTGTTAAGCCTTTTCTGATTTCAAGTTCATCTAACTCTGCAGAACCTGATTTAGTTATTCGCCAATCTGAACCTGTTAAGCCTGAGGCGTAATCGGGTGAGCCGACATATCCATGTATATCTACATTGCCTTGTAAATCAGAATTCCCTAAAGCAAATAAATTTCTATGTGCTTTTAAATCACGCCCTTGCCAATCAATAGTATCTTTATCAGCGTTACCTGTATGGTAGAATTCATAAAATGTACCCCAATTATCAGCGTCATAATTTTGTTGCGAAAAACCAACTTTATGTGTGTATTTTGAAAAAACTAAAGCGTTAGATTTTTTTACATCACCGCCAGTATACGAACTCATCCACAGCACATCATACCAAAGGTCAGGGGCATTTAGATTATCCCCATTATTACCCCTAAGCATTTGGAGTTGTAGTTTTCCAGATCCGAACCAATTGGGTTTTTCTGGTCCGCCACTGTTATATCCAGCGCCTAAATATTGTTGATTATTGTAAGCTTTATGATTTCCCCAATTATACGCCTCTTTCCAATTGGCTGTATTCCCATACAAAGAGGTTGTAATACTTGTAACATTTAAATCCTTGGTTGCCTGCAACAACTTATTGGTATTGTTCCAAATCATTACGCCACCATCAACAGGACTATCTTCACGAGTAGCAATAGCCTCCAAGCTATCTTTTTTACCAAGCTTTAATAATGGCTTTGCACCTTCAACCACACCCATGTAATAAGGATCAGCAGAGCCACGGTTAATTTCAATTCCTGAAAAAGCAATTGAGGTACCAGGAATAACGCCTGTAATTTGGCTGCCCGGTTCGCCTACATTTAATTGCATTAAATTGCTTTCTACATTTAAATGCTCGGCGTGTGTTTCGTATGCTGAGCCGTTTTGTATAATGTTTCCATTAATGTAGAGGTCGGCGTTAATAGTTTGGGCATACTGATAGATATTAGCAGTATCTTTTCGAGCATAATTTGCAGCTAAAACATTTCCAAGTCTGTCCGAATTGTTAGCTAAATCAGCATAACCAGCTTTAATTTTATCGTTACCAACTTTAAGGTAAAGGGAATCGTTTACAAGCTCTGCTTTTTTCCAATAAGCCGATGCAACAACACCACCCAATTTATCGGCATTGTTAATGGAAAGGGCGGCAGCTTGATATTTAATGTAACCAGCTTCAACAGAAAGAGCGTCGAGAAGTGGCTTTTGACTTGCCACCGGAACATCAACCTTTTTAGCGTAATCTTGCAAAACAGCCGGGTTAAATTCACCAGTTCCCGAACTCGAACTGCTCGAACTAACCGACACAGCAAGAGAGTCTCCCTGCGCCACCTGTCCGTCGCGCCTACGCTTAAAAATCTTTCTTTTCTGTATGTTGAGAGTAGTCATATTACAAGCTGTTAATCGTTAAGTCATCCTCTAAAACCTCTAACCAAGTGCCGTTTAATGTTTGTCTTTTATCATTATAAGTGCCGCCCATGCACATTAGTTTTTTACTACCAAGCGAAGTACTCGGGTAAATCAGCACCGAATGAAAGCTTAATATTCCATCGATGTTTTGACCATTGCCATTAAAGAAATTCGGGGATTCGAGTGTGCCCATTAGTTTTTTAAGGCTGTCGCGATAATTACTTTCAAAAGCCCGAAGTATAAGTGTTGTAATTTCGTGGCTTTCGGTATCACCCAAAACTCGCCACGAACTTGTAAAGCTGTTATCAAGCAGATGAATTCCTCCTTTATCGGTACAATTGTTTTCCTTACTGTCGCCATGTATCATTTCAACAGTTTCTGCCTCGTTTATCCAATCGTCATCAATTTCTGCCACTATTTCAATGTCAGAATAATCAGCAGCAACAAAATTGAACGATTTACGACCACTTTGCGATACATAGCGAGTAATATCAACCGCTTCAATTTCTATGTTTCGAATTCGAATATTATCAATAGCACCACTATCAACAGGTGTTCGGTTGTTATCCTTATAAGCAACAAATTGTTTTAGTATCTGTAGCTTTATTCTACCATGAGGGCAATTCCCTGGTATCATCACTTCAACCGTTTGCCAACTATCGGCAATGTTCGAAGTTTTGGAGGTCTTAAAATATTCAAGACTCGAATTAACCGACCAAGTCCACGGATCAGCCGAAAAACCATCGGGGCGTTTGCCATCAATTTCGATATTAAAATACCCACGGATATCAAAAACCTTTTTCGACTCCTCGTCGGTGTCGAATTCATTGTTTTTTGTAGCTGCATAAATATCAAAACTCACTTTAAAACCTTGCTGGGCAACTCCTGTCACCAATGGTCCTGTTTCGTCATTTTCAATTAGCACAACTTCGCCCGATACATTCTCAAATGGCAATTTAAAATACACTTCGTTTTCCTCCACTTCCTCTTCTTTTGTGCCCGAAAAGGATGCACCGTTTAAAAACTTCCAGCCTTTAACTCCGGTTACACCTTTCAGTTCAAAAAAGTCACCAACATCATCCCATTCGTGCTCACCTTCCCAAGTATCTGCATCATCAAAATCAGAACTTTCAATAACTTGCTCCGGGGCATAAGGCGAATACTTTAAAGTAGCACGGCTGTATCCTCCAACGGTATCGATATTCTGATCGCTTGCGTACCAATCGGCTTGTGTAGGAATGGTAAGAACAGGATTAACCGTTTGCAACACCTGTGCCGATGCCTCGCTCGTGTATCTTCTACGCTCATAACTGTCAGTAAGCAGTGGCACACTAACGATATTAAAGCAGCTTTCATTCTGAAAACAAATAGCTCGCTGGGTGCGAACTATCGCGTCAAGAACTTCACGACAATTAAGAGCTTCGCCTTGCTCGTCGTAGTAGTTGTTGCAATCCAATTTCATTTGATGAAAAGGACTTGTAAGCGTGTTCATGCTATCCTCGAAAGTATCCAATCCCAAATACACATATTGAAAATTGATATCAAGTTTATCCAGGATAATCCATATAATTTCCCATGCTGTTTTCAAGTCGGTGTAAGCATTGCCATTTTCATCCTTAAAAGGGATGCGTTCCATAACTGCAAAGCCATCGTTAAATTGAAGGGTTACCGGGTAATCTTTATTCCTGTCAAATTGCTCGCTGTATACTTCACTATTTAAATAGCCCGACCAAATCAACTGATCATTTTTATAAAATAGTGCTTTAAACTTTTGCTTATCCTTGGTGTATAAATGTGCGTATTGTCCGTCGTAGGCTGCGGTTACTCGTAGCTCAACACCCGAACCAATTGAGGGTTGAAACTTGTTGCTAAGAGTAGCACGTTCCAAAGTAAGAGGATCTTCTCTCATTTCCATTTCCTCGTGGGCACCAACAAAATCGCGCTCGTAAATTTCGAAACGCGACATGCCACCATTTTTATCTTGCCATTCACCATTAAAGCGCAATCTGTGTGTAGCCATTATGCAAATCCTCCCACTTTTCTGTTTTGGTGTTCCAGATAAGCAACCAGGGCACCATCTTCAAATCTGAATGAGAAGTTACCACCGCCGCCTCCAGTTTCGGAAACTGCAGTTTTCATATCGCCCAACATGTCGGAGCGCTTACCTATCCACTCAGGATTATTCACCGCATTTGGATACTCACCAACTAAACCGACAGTAGGACCTGAAATCACTCCCCCAGTGGCGAAGGCTGGAATAACACTATTAAAAAGAGTAGTGGCTGCTGTTGCTGCTAATGGAGCAGCAATTAAACCTATAGGCCATGGAGCATCTTTTAATGCGTTTGAAACAGCACCAGCAACACCTTGCGCAATTAAAGCTTTGATAATATCTCTAACAGTATTAGCTATAGCCACCCCCATTTCCTGAAATGATTCAGCCCCCTGTTCTGACATTGCTTCTAAACTATTTGCAAATGCTAAAACTCCTCCCGTTAATTTGTATTGAACAGAATTAAGCTCTTCTAAATCTTCCTTTAATTTTTGAATTGCAGGATCAGAAACTTTAAAACCATCTTCAATAAGAGATTCAATTGCCTGCTTGGTAAGTTCTATTTCATCATTAGTAGCCTGAAAACTATTCCCAAAAACCTTATTCCACTCTGATGATTTTTGCAATTGCTTGTCTAAATTACCCAATGCCGCACTATATGTATTTGCTCTACCTTCTGCGGTCGAAGTATCAAATAAATCATCGTCTATTTCTTCATCGCCTCCTAAGTACGGATTAAAACTCATTTTCTCAGGAGTTTTACCTGCATCAACACCTTTAGCAATCCCCTTAGCAAATTTCTTACCTGTTTGCACCCCGGCAGCCTCGGCTGCATCATCGCTTAGCGATATTAATTTTATTTTTTCTGTAGGAGTTAACGTATTCTTATACGCCTCCATGAAGTTTTCTGCGCTGTTTTTTCCATAATCCTTAACGATATCAACCGCACCGTCAAGACCTTTACTAAATGCTTCTTTAATTGCTCCAACATCAAACGTAAAAATGCCCTTAATTGCACCTCCAATGGCTTTCAAATTATTCCATATCAATTTAAATGGCACTTTTATGCCTTCCCAAAGTTGATTAAATGCTAGTTTTATGTATTCAACTGCACCACGAAACACCATTGATTCGTTATACAAATCGATAAAGTAATTGGTAATATCAACGAGCCCCTTAATGCCATCATTTATCCAACTCATGAAAACCGTTTTCACCTTGGTAATCATTTCACCAGTACCACCAAACACCTGAGCACCTACGGTATGAAATTCTGCCATTTCTTCAGTCCAAGCAATTTGTGCTGCCGAGGCTTCACCAGCTTTCGAAACAACAGTATCTAAATTGGTATTGATGTCGCCAAGAGTTCGAATGAATTGTATACCATCTTCACCAGGACCACCAAAAATATCAGCAAGAGCAGCACCCACAGCCGGGCTTTGTTCCGGTAATGTTTTGAGCTGCTTACTAACATCTTGCATTACATCGAACATGCTTTTTGCACCCGTTGAAATATCTTTTTGAATTTGAGTAGAACTTAAACCAATACCAGCGAGAGCATCCTTAGTACTTTTAGTCATTTCCCTTAGGCGGATCGAACCCTCTTTAATCGAATCGGCTGTTTTATCATCGAAAACCCCCATTTTATTGCCCTCGGCAATTATGGCAACCATTTCTGAAGCGCTAAGTCCAGCTTCATCGAAATGGGTTGAATATTCTTTTACCTGCTTTAAAAAATCGCCGTTACTATTGGCAGTTGTAGCAAAACCTTTGTTCAAAACATCAAAAGCATCACCCGAAGTAGCACCGAAAGTATTCATCATCGCATTGCTGGCTTGAATAGCTTCGGTAATATCAACTTGATAACCCTTTGCAAGTGCTTGAGCTTGACCCGTAGCCTGATCTAAAGCTGCATCTTGTAAGCCGCTTAACTTTTGAATTTCGGAACGAACACCCGATATCTCTTTTGCATAGTCGGCAACAGCAGCAGCTGCATCCATTATTTTATCCACAGCAAACATGGCGGCAGCTGCAACAGCCGCGCCTTTTAGCATTCCCTTTATACCTCCAACGTCTTTAGAAAACTTGTCGGTTTTAGCTTTAAAATCGAGTACGTACTTGTAAACCTTATCGCTCATCGTTCCACTTTTCTTTTAATTCCTCATATCGCTCAGGAGTACTCCCTTGTGTTTGTGCTTGCTCTTTAGCTTTAATTCTTTCTTTTATTTCCTTGTCGCCTGGCAATTCAACAAGATCATAAACACTTACTTTTTTTTGTTGGGGCGGACAAAGCGTTCTGAACACCTGCCACCTTGCTACCCGCATATCTTTTATTTCTTCCCACTCTCTGTCCGATACCGTTTTTTCGGTAAAGGATTTATAAACCTCTTGAAACTCAAATGGGGTTAGGCTTAGGTATGTCTCCAAGTCTAACCCCATTTGCCCAATTGCAATGCCCATTGTTTCGGTTAGGCTTAGTTCTCTGCCGGGTTCCCCTTTGCCTTTTTTAGCTTATCTGCCTCTTGCTTGAGTCTTGAAAACACCTCAAAAACATCGGGTTCAGAATTGTCAATAAATTGAGCGAACGATGCTTTAAATTCCATATCTGCACGTTTTGCACAGTCCTTTAGTTGGTGATAAATTTGAGCCAGCATAGCCGACTGTTTCCCCTTTGTGATATCTTCAATTGAGTATCCGGAATTTTCAAAATTGAACATTCCGCGATTGGTTCGGTAAAACGGATAAGTTTCACCATTGTATTCTATTGTTGTTTTAGGTTGTGATTCCATAATATTCAAGTTGTTTAAAAAAAGGCAGGCAGTGCAGCCTGCCTTTTCGATTATTTATTAGATTTTAAGCAGAAACTGTTTTAATTTCCGGCGTTTCTTTTTGTGAGAAAGTGACACTCATTGAAGAGTCTTCAGCAACAGCATCATTTCTTTCCAACGATTCAATAAAGAAAATTCCTTCTTCATACTTATCGCCAGCCTCTTCAGCTTTTGGTGAATACTTCAAATTCACTTGCTCCTTTGCAAGTTGCTTCTCTTTCAGGTCGAAATAAGAATAACCGTCGTATAAGGTTAGAGATTCAACAGAAATTTGCGTATCCGTCTCATCGGGGGCACGCTCCTTGCCGTTGGTATCTTTCGTTCTCCGTTCTCTAAACGAAGTGGAGGTGGATATCTTGCAACTGGTTGAATGACCAATTGCTAAAAAAGTTCCCGGTGTTGATTGCTCAACAGATAGAATGATATCCCCACCATCAATAATTCCAGTATTTGCCATACTTATTGAAGTTTAGGTTTAAACAAACTGAGTATAGCCTCGACTACTTGCTTGGTGGCTATACCATTTGCAATAAGTCCGGCTGACACCGCATAAATTAAAATCCAGTACCAGGCTAAGTCGATAAAAATTCCAAGCTGTAGGAAATACCCGACCACCGCTAGCACAACAGAAACTATCCACGATAAAATTTGAGTTTTTAAGCCCTCGGTTTTTATCAATTTCTTTAAAAATTGGGTAACCAAAATTACCAAAGAAACGAGCCCGGTTAAGCTTGTAAAATAAGAGCCAATGTCGATACTCGTTGAAGTTTCAACAGCTGCATTTGCCACAGTCTCAGCCATGGTCATCATGGGTGTTATAAATGCCACCATGAAAAGCATTAAAAAGCAGATGAATTTTTTCATTTTTTTTGTTTTTTACTGGTTTGTACTATGTTTTTAATTCCGTAGTATCCAAAATAAAAGAGCATGATTCCCCCTACATAAACCCCGAGTTCCTTAGCCAATTCAAACAAGAATAAAGCGTATTCTTTATCGAACTTATAGAACACAGCTGCGGCAATAAAAAGCACTAGAAATACACTTGAAAACATCACGGCAAGAATTCGCCTGGTAATACTTCTGATACTCGACTCGTCCAAGGTGTTTTTATACCATTCGAACCAACCAGCCCAAGCTGCTTTTGCATCGTCCGATTGCTCTTCTTTAGTATAAAAAGCCTTATCGATTCCGCTTGCAACAGTATCGAATGCCTTTTGTGGGTCTATCTTTTTCAGAAATTTAAACATGCTTTAAAGGGTATTTATTTCTTATTTAATTCCAATTTGGTAACTCTGTCGGTTAGCTTGTTAATTCGGCGGTTGTGTATTCTTTGATTGTCTTCAAGGCTCTTAATTCTGTAGTTCGATAAAACCATTGTTTTATCCATTTTCTTTACAGCTTCAATTAATGAATCGAACCTTTTAATTAATCGGCGAAAGCCCCACCAAATAATAACACCAGCACCCGAAATGTAAGCTATCGTCCACCAATCAATATCGGGTTTCATAATAGTCCCCTTTCTTCTAAAAGCTTGTGCAAAGCTTCGGGACCATACACATTTAAAGGATTGGTTTCGCTGTGCTCCTGAGCGTGTGGGTAATCTTTAAAATTCCAATCGCCGCCCCAGGTTAAGCCGAACCATTTGCAAGCATTCCCATAAACATCCCATAGCCTCTCGTTACCTTTGTAACTCCAAGCCGGGTCTTTTCCTATTAGCGGAACCGCATCGAATGCATAAGCCAAATTGTGCCAGCTTTCTCCTGGTGCCGCATTGGTTAATTTTTTTGTGCCTTTTTGTGGACCAACTCTCTCAATAACATCAGCCAAGTATCCGTAACCAGCATTTCTAAGGTTAATACACTTCACTTTTATCACACTCCACGATCTACCTTGACGGTAAAACTTGGCTTGCTCTTCCAAAGTTCTAAGGGTGTTGTAAACTAAAATATCAACGCCATTGGCTTTACATTGGTTAATAACCTGTAAGGCTTTTTGCATTGTTACCGGGTGCAATTGGTTAAGGTCTCTTGACATTTGCAAGCTATTTTTGGGGATGGTTTTGGAAAATGGCTGCCTCGCTTTCTAAGGGAGAAATACGGGGCAGCCTATCACAACTCTAAAGGTTTTGCGTTTTATGCGTTATCTTCAACTAAGGCAATAACACCTTTTTGATCTTCGCGACCATGTGAAGCTCCAAAACGAACTTGTGCTTCCAAAATGGTACCACCCATATAACCAGGTGCATTTTCGTTCACAATCGCTTTTAATTTTCCTTCTGCACGTCCAACCATTTTGTCATTCCAGAACAAGTTACCAGGACGATCTGTTGAAGCTATTTTTGCTTCGGTATCCTTTTTAACAGGAGTAGCGTCATTGGTGTATAACAGACCAATATGACCTTCATCGGTGCTTCGGTAGTAGATATCGATACCTAAAAGGTGACCAATAATACCTTTCTCCAACTTAGAAGTATTACCCGTTAAGTTGTAATCAACAAATTTGTCGATTCCCAACAAATCAGTGTAAGCATCAGGTGTTGCCAACATACACAATTTACCACCTAAGCCATCTACATTCATTCGCATTAAGGCGTTTTTTACCTTAAGCATATCTTTCAGTGTTAGCGCTTTACGATCCCCTGCCAAACCTATAACATTAGTTGCACGAGGTTCACCTGTTGACTTGATGATTTGAGCCTCTACACTTGGTGCCCAACCCACAGCAGCAATATCAGCACACTTGGTTTCAATAACCGAAGCTTGCTGTGCTTGCTTGGTAGCTCGCTTGTTGTAATTCAATGCAAAATCAGTTGGATTGTTAATCACCAATGGGTCAGCATAAACCAAATCAACAGCATAGCTATCGGAGCTATCCAATGCGGTTTTAACTGGCAAAGGCAGCGTTTTTGGAGCGCCTTTCTTTGCTTTTCCAATAGAGCCTTGAATAGGTCTCTCTACCGATGTAACATTATCTGCTACACCTGTTTCCGCGATCGATCTCTTGTAAAAAGAATTATCAGGGAAAATTACTTTTTGTAACTCTTTCGAGTACTTAATAGGATTTATTTGTGGCATTTTCTACAAATTTTAAAGGGTTAGGGTTAGTCAATCTGAGCAGGAGCGCCTGTTGGAACAAACACGTTGCCGTCAAAAACGAACTCGATAGTTTTGGTTTTACCTGCAACACCTACAATGCTTGCAGCCTGAATACCTGTCCCGAAATCAGTTTCCTGAGTTCCTGCAGTTTTCAACTTAAAGAGAATTCGATCACCAAGTTTCACACTCTCATCAATGGCTAAATTGATGGTACGGCTTGCGCTTGCTTCTACTGATGCACCGTCAACAACAGTAACCGAGTTAACAATCTCCAACTCTTGCGAGCCGGATGCTGTTAGGCTAAGCTGCGATGCATCGCCAAACGGATATCTTACAATTTGTTCTTCCATTACTATGGGATTTTTTAAGAATTAACAGAATAGGGATTACTTATACAGAGCGTTATCTGCATCCTCAAGCTTTTTAAACTTTTCAGGATCGCTAACCTCCATTGTTGCCAAAGCATCAGGATCGTTTTTTTCGTACCAGGCGAAAGTCTTTTCCTCACCTTTTCCACCGCCACCTTTGCCTTTGTTCAATTCGGCAATTACTTCCGAAATACGAGTAGTGTCGCCACCAGCTGGCGCGCCAGTGTTTTCTTCAAGGTTCAAGAAGTCCATAAATAAAGAGAAATTGTTCTTAGCCAATTCTCTCACGATCTTCTCGTTTTTGTCCGTCACTTTGCCGTGAGCTTTTGCCACAACAATTACACGATCAACAACCTTACTCAAATCAGGAGCTTGACCACCATCATTTTTCAACTTGTTAACCGCCTCAAGTACGACTTGCTCTTCGCTTTCTTCCGGCAAGCCCAACGCTGCAATAACTAATTTCATTTTGCGTGCTTTTTTTGGTTTATATTCATCGTTGAGTTTTGCCACTAGTGCCATTGGCTCCAATGCTGCTAACTCTTTTCTTCCTGTTTGGATAACTTCATCAACAAAGTCGTCGGCTTTTGCTTCCTCAGCAGTATACCATGTATCAGATCGTAGAATTTTGTTGATATCTTCCTCCGATTTTCCGCGTTTCATCAACAATTTGGTAAGGGTATCTTTAAGCATTTGAAGACCTTTTTTAGCTTTCGCCGATAATTGCTTAACCTTATCGCCATTTTCATCTTCGTAATATGGAGAGTGAAACATCAACTTTGCATAGTCATTAATTTCAACCCTATCGCCCTGAATTGCTACAACCGCAGCCATACTTGCGGCAATACCTACCGTGCGAGTAGTGACTTTTGCTGTTGCACCCAGAATAGCAGAAACAACGCTTAAACCATGCACAATACTACCACCATCGGAATTAATTAATACATCAATCTCGTCGTAGTTCTTGTCGAGCCAACGAAATTCCTGAGCCCACCAATGACCATTGGTTTGCTTTTCACCATCGCCCAGGATTCCTGAAAGTAAAATCTCAGCTCGTTTCTGTTCTTTGTTTACTATTTTCGAAAATTTCAGCTCCATTACATGTGTTTAAATTTTGTTCTTGTCGCAAATTGCGTACTGCTTTGAGACTCTAAAATTCATTAGTTTTACTGGCTTTTTCAATTAATTGCGCATGCCTTGCGCCAATTGCAGAAAGGGTTTCCAAGATTTTAGCAAATAAGATCGCAGAATGCGAATTTTAAGGCAAAAAGAGAATGGAACTAAACAAAAAGGCAGCTGCTGAACTCTTATTTAAGGAGGGATATGAGCAAAAGGATATAGCAAAGATTTTAAAGCTTAGCGAGGCGACAATTTCTAAATATGTTACTCAAGGCGGTCTGCGTAAAAAACGCTTAGATCATTCTATAAAACGCCAAACTTCCGAAGAAAATGCACTCTCAGCATTGGCTCACCAAACTACTGTTATCCGAATGATATCGGAAAAACTTACCGAACAACTAAGCCCTGAATTAAGCACCGAGGAGCTTGGAAAGCTATTGATTCCAAAAGGCGAAATCGACGCCGTTCAAAAACTATTTACAACTGTAAAAGGAAAGGAGCTCGATTGGTCGGCAATTGTTCGAATTCTTCGTGAGTTTTCGGTATGGTTGAAAGAGGAGAACCTTGTGTTGGCTCAAAATATTATTGAACCTATCGATAAGTATTTGAATGAAAAACGCAAATCTCTTTAACTATGGCAGCAGACTGGAACGTGAAAGCCCGCAAAGAATTTGAGGCATGGCAGAGGGAGAAAGAAAGCATTCAGCGTGCCACTCCTTTAGATAAGGAAACTGAGAGCCAAAAGAAAAAGCGTGTTGCAAAATTACAAAGCAACTTTGTGAAATTTGCTCAATACTATTTTGGTCATTTTATCGACTCCGATTTTGCTTATTTCCACAAACGTGACACCAAAAAAATTATCGATAATCCCGACATTTTTGCAATGTTGGAGTATCCGCGTGAACACGCAAAGTCGGTAATTTATGACGTTATTTTACCATTGTTTTTAAAGGCAAATGGTGAGCTATTGGGAATGATGCTTGCCAGTGCTAACGAAAAGAAAGCAAAAATCTTATTGGGAGATGTTCAAGCCGAATTGGTGTACAACAAACGATACATTAACGATTTTGGCGAGCAGTTCTCCCTTGGAAATTGGCAAGATGGTTATTTCATTACTGCCGATGGAGTTGGTTTTTGGGCATTTGGTCGCGGTCAATCGCCACGTGGTACCAGGAATGCAGAAAAGCGACCTAACTATGGAGTATTCGATGATATCGACGATGCTGGCTTGGTTAAAAACGAGGTGCGTGTTGACGAAACTCTCGATTGGATTTTAGGTGACTTTTATGGAGCCATGCCAAATACAGGCTCCCGATTAATTGGTTTGGGTAACCGTATCAATAAAAAGAGTGTGGTGGCTAAAGTGGTAGGCGATATCGAGCCCGACGATCCTAAGCGAAAAGACTTGTATCATTCTAAAGTATTTGCGCTCGAAAACCCAAAAACACGCAAAAAGGATTTATCTGAAAAGGGTGTGCCAGCTTGGAAGGAAAGATACAGCCGTGAGCAGATTATTAAAAAGATGAATCGCCAGGGTTACCGAATTGGATTGCGTGAATTCTTTCATGAGCACATTGTGGTTGGTAAAATCTTTCGCGAGGAGCATTTGCCATGGGTTAAAGTTCAACCAATTTCAGCTTACGAAAAGTTGGTTACTTATAACGATCCATCTTACAAAGGCTCTAAAAAATCCGATTTTAAGAGCATTGTGTTGCTCGGTAAAATTGGTCGATACTACGATATTATTGATGTGTTTTGCCGCCAATGTTCAACGCCCGAAATGGCAAGAGGTCATTACAATATTGGTGATAAAATTCCCGCCAATCGTGTATGTCGCCACTATATGGAAGCCAATTTTATTCAAGACCTAATGCTGGAAGAGTACTGGCGATTGGGCGAGGAACGAGGCATTACTTTAAGGATTAGACCGGACAGGCGAAAAAAGCCCGAAAAAACGGCACGAATCGAAGACCTTACAGCCTTAACCGAACAGGGTTACATTAGATTTAATCAGGCTTTGAAGCAAAGCATTGATATGCAAGAATTGAGAAATCAATTTTTAGGATTTCCCGATGCTGAACACGACGATGGTCCCGATAGTGTTGAAGGTGGCATTTTTAAGATGGACAGGTTTAAGGGCAAAGGCAAGAGTAGCGGAAAAACAACCCGAACGGGTAAAGCCGTTAGGAATGCCTCCCGATCAGCATGGTAATTTATACAAACTCATAATTCAATAGTATGATTTTTTTAACAGATACAGATTTTAAAGGTGGAATAGCAAACGCAGTACTTGCCAAATTGCGAGGCGTTGATGACGAAAATTTAAATGAATCGGAACAATTAGCTATTAGTGAGCTTGCCAGTTTGCGAGGTCGTTTTGATATCGATGGTGAGTTGAAGAAAGTCGGAACTCAGCGCAGCACAGAAATGGTTCGTATGATGGTTTCAATCACCATTTATTACCTGTACAATACGGTTATCGACGATGAAATACCAGAGCGTGTCGATTCCAATTATAAAAAAGAGATAAAAGACATTCGCAGCATAGCTGCAGGTAAAACGTTCTCAACACTTACGCTTTTAACCGGAAGTGATGGTGCGAGTAAAAGTAAATTCAGATGGGGTGGCGATGCTCCACGCGATAATAAGATATTTTAAAATTGGTTAAGCATGGGATTATTAAATAGATTATTAAACAAGTCGGCAGATAAGCCTGCAAAAAAAAGCAAACGAATGAGTGCGGATGTAAACAAGCCGCAACCCGATCGTGTTATTATGCAAATGGGAACGCTTCGCGAAGCTTTAGACGAGGCTGAGGATACCAGTAATCCATCGTGGGAAAAATTGTATTTAATATACAAGAATTCGGTTACCGATTCCCAGGTGATTGCACAATCGCAAACTGCAGTTAATAAATTACAGGCTGCGCCTTTTGTTGTTGAAGTAGACAAAAAGGAAAACGAGGATCTTACCAACCTATTTTTGAAGCCATGGTTTGCCGAGTGGATTAAAATTTGTTTTGATGCCGATATGTGGGGGTATACCGTTGTTGAATTTGGGCAACAAGATGAGCATGGCGATTTTCTTAGCTGCAAAGTATTTCCACGCACCAATATTTACCCGTTCAATCGCAATATTATTGTTGAAAGTACCGACACCTCAGGTATTCCAATTGGTGATAATCCTGCCGCTCTTTTCCTTTTTGAAATAGGTGAAACCGATGATTTGGGCTTGTTGGAGTCAATTAGTCGTGAAGTCATTTTTAAAGCCTTTGCGCGTGGCGATTGGGCTGAACATTCTGAAAAATGGGGAATGCCACGAGTGATTTGCAAAACCGATTCTGACGATGATATCGAATTGGATAAAAAAGAAAAGGCAGCAGCTAATTTTGCACGAAATGGTTACATGATTGTTGATAAGGATGACGAAGTTGACACCTTGGAAGATTCAAGCGCAGGCAGTGGGCACCTTATTTACAAGGATAATGTTGAACTGTGCAATAAGGAAATATCTAAGTTGATTAACGGGCAAACAGGTACTGCCGACGAAAAAGCCTATGTAGGATCTGCCGAGGTTCACGAGAACATACTGGATGATTTCCATGCTAGCAGATTGCGTCGTATTTGTAACATTATCAATTTTAGATTGTTTCCATTCCTACGTTATCACGGTTATCAAATTCCTGATAATGCAAAATTCCGATTCCCGGAACTTGACCCAAAAACAGCAAAGGAAAAAGAGGATGCTGTTGTTGATGATCCGGACGAGGATGGTAAAAAAAAAAACTCGGTGAGTCGGTTTCCCTGGCAAGGATAAAAGCAGAAAGTAATTTGCTAGAAGCTTGGTTAAAAAGATTCTTTGTTGGGTCACAAGATCTTGTGACCGTAGACTACGACATGTGGTTGCTAAATTTCGAAAGCTTGGTAAAATCGATTGAAGAGGCAGGGCTTGAGTTTACAACCGATTACCAATACGCAGCCCTTGCCGACGAATTAAGAGCAAATGCAGCGAGTTTTGCAGCCTTTAAAAACCACGATGAACAGGAAGCTTTACGCAATTTATTAACAGATGACGATGGAAAGCCTCGAAGTTGGAACGAGTTTAAAAAGGCAGCACAACCAATTACCGAAAAGTATAACAAGACTTGGTTAAAAACCGAATACGATCAGGCGGTGGCTAGTTCGCAAATGGCTGTAAAATGGGAAGGCTTTGCCGCAAATGCCGACATTTATCCAAACTTGGAATACCGAGCGGTTGGCGATAGCAAAACACGCCCGGAGCATGCAAAACTAGACGGCACAATTCTGCCAATTAGCGACAAGTTTTGGAACAAGTATTACCCACCAAACGGTTGGGGCTGCCGTTGCTCAGTTACGCAAACCGATAAGGAACCAACCAAGGAACCAGAGGCAGATAAACCCGACAAAGGTTTCGACTTTAATCCTGGTAAAGACAAAAAGCTCTTCGCCGACGACAATGGCTACCAGGATAAAGTGAATAAAAAAGAGTCGAAAAAAATTGAGAAGCAAGCTAACGAGTATTTGGATAAATATTTAAAATAGTAGGGTCACGCCATGGTGTGACTTTATCAAAACCAATTAATCATGAATAATGCTTTCCAACGAAAACTAAGACAAATACAAAGCCGACTGCCGCAAATGGTGCGCAGACTTCCCGGCATTGCCAAAGTTGAGGGACTTGATTTTATTCATGATAATTTTAAAAACAAAGGTTTTGAGTCGGCACCAGGGAGGCGCAAAAAATGGAAAAGCCGAAAGAGATCCACACTGGGTAAATACACCAAAGGCAAAAACAGGGGCAAACAAAACGCGCTGCTGATAAAGTCGGGTAAACTTCGCCGCTCGTGGGATAACGAAACCACAAGCTCAAACACTCAGGTAGCGTTTACAAGTTCATTGCCTTATGCGGCTGTTCATAACGAGGGATTAAAAGCCGGGCGACCTCCGGGCTTTAAAATGCCACAACGCCAAATGATAGGACCCAGCAAGGCTCTCGACCAACGAATAGAAAACAAGCTAGACAAACTAGCTGACGACATTTTTAAATAACCCGTAGGGACATGCCATGGCATGTCCTTACAATAATTTGCATTATCATGTTAAACGAAATTTATAAGGACATTAAAGGGCAATTAAATGTCATTTCAGCAAGTGAAGATTGCCAATGGTACAACGTACAATACGAACAAACGGGTTGGGCATTTCGAATGGGTTTTTTCGTAGAATTTCCCGAGCCTTTACAATTCGACGATATTAGTAAAATGAAGCGTCGGAGTAATCTTAAAATTCGTGTGCATGCCTACACCCAAAACATTGTAACAACAGGCGAAGGCATAACCGATGCCGAGGTCGAGGAACACGAAGCATTTGCACTGCAAGCTCTTGATATTTTAGATCAGCACATTCCGAAAAGCAACGATGAAAATTTAACCACGAAACTCATTTTTAGAGGTTGGCAACATTGGCACCGTTACCAGGGCTGGATGATTACAATGCTTGAGTTTGATTGTAAAAAGATGTTGTAGGCACATGCCATGGCGTGACTGCATAAAAAAAGGCTACCGTTTTGGTAGCCTTTTAATTTGGTTGTAAGTATGAGAAGTTTACTCCTCTCCAATAAGCTTGAGAAATCTTTTAAATACTTTTAGATGCTCCAAGCGTGTGGCACGTTCATTTGCTTTTGCCGAATCGGTATTGTCATTGGTTAACCAACCTTCGAAAAATTGGTCTAAGGTTTCATTATAGTTTTCTACAGAATCAAATTTTAATAATTCCTTTACAGCTACTTCTTCTTTACACCCAATCATAACGCACCTCCTTGTTTATTGTTACACACTTTACAACGAATCAATCTTTTTTCGATTACATTAGCTCCATTAACCAGCAATATTGCAGGTCGTCCAACAGGAACATGTTCGCAAGGCTGTTTGCAGCGTATCATTTCCAAACCACTGTTTACAGCAAACTCAGTCATTTCGCTTTTCTTAGCAAAAAACAATTTTTCAGAAATCATAACAAACCTCCTTTCTTTAATTGAGTGTACAAATAAACACGGGCTTCGTTATCCTCAACTTTCATTAGTGCGTCGAGTGTGGCAGTATCAATACCGCTGCCGCGAGATATAATGTTTTTACAGCCAATTTTAATGGCTTTAATTCGCTCATCGCTTACCAGCCATGGGCGGCGAGCTAAATGGCTAAAAATAGAGGGTGAAATACCAAGGCGCTTGCCTAGCTTAGTAGCACTTCCGCAAGCAATTGCTGCACTTTCAATTAAATCGCTAAGCTCAGTGTCTGCATTTTCCGCAATGGCTAGGTAGTTCTTTTTAGGAATGAGCTTTTTTTCACCTTGATTAATCACAAGATCCTCTGCCCAATCACGAAATAGTTTTGCATTTTCGCTTTTAATGAAGAAACCAAGTCTAACAATACCCCGTTTTGTCCAAACTGTATTTCGGGTAGATCCTTTACCAGCACTATGAGGAATACTCACAGCGCTCAAAAAATGCTTTCCTTCAATAAGTTCGTCTTTGTGGTCAAGTCTGTGCCGATTTACAGTGCTATGGCTTACACCATAACCTATGGCTACCTGTTTGGTTGGCATTAAAAACTCATGATCTGAACTAGGCAGAATTGTTACAGTCAAACCTTCCGTAACCTGCAAACTCATAGTTTGCTTTTCATTCTTTTTGCAAGTCATATAAAAAGAATTTTAATTATACAAAGGAAGAGGCATCCTTAGGTGTGACTTGCAATTCAAACGCGGGGCGCAGAATCAGTACGGTCGTTTCCTCTCGTACCACCATAGATACCTCTTCGTATCTTAAAAAAATATTTGTCTGTGGATTGCCCCAGACTGTTAGAATTACAAGTCAGGACAAATATAAGGGAATTAATTTAATTTGGCAAAATCTAAAGTTTACTGTTTAATTCTGCCGCCTTATTTTTGATATTTTGATTCTCCATCTTTACCAAATCATCTGCATAGCTTTGAGGGAAAAGATCGATAAAAACACTATAGGAGTCTTTAGTTGCTCCTCTACTAGGAATACGGATTATCATTATTTTTTGAGTTTCCTTATTATTCATAGCTAAGCAATAATCCTCACGGACCATAAGTATTGGTTTTGGCCAGAATACATGTTGATCAATTACATCATAACCAGCTTCGGTGAAAACTTTTTTAATAGCTTTCATTAAATTTTCCGTATTATTTTCATCCAGATACTTTTTAAAAGGTACACATAAAGCATATAATGATACTCGAAATAAGCCATTCTCATCATATTTGCAATTATGCGGACTAGCATGAAAATAAAAACCGCCAATTTCAATTTTATGATTTTCCTTATTGGCTTTATAGGCTGTTTTAGCCTCTTTTTTTGTCATTCCAAAGCAAAGGTCGCCAAAAGCCTTTTGTTGGGCGTTGGCGCTACATAGTAAGCCAACAAACAATGTAATAAGTAAAAGTCGTTTCATGAGTTGTGATATTAAATGTTTTAAACTTTCTCTACTAATTGCGCATCGAGTTCCTTAAGTTCTTTGCGGGCATTTGTTCCCAAATAATTAGTAAGGGTACGCTTGGAAATACGCCAGTTTGGATAAATGAGATTTTCGTAAATCCATTTTTGGGTTGCTCCGGTTTTTTGAGCTTCCAAAACTACCTTTTGAACTTCCAAAACAGTCATTAAAAAATTTCTTCTGTTGTACGCCATACTGTGCCCTTTTTGTAAAAGTAATAATTTATTGTTATTTAAGAGTTGTTTTCGATATCCGAATCGATATCATCCGGGAGCGGTCCGTATTTTTCAAAATCCTTTGCCATTTGTTCCTCCCATTCTTCGTTTGTGTAGGGATTCGAGCGAATAAACAAACTGACTATTCCTGCAATTACCACTATTCCCACAATTACGACTATTATCGATAGTAAAAATGTTTTCATATCTAAAATTCAATTTTTGTAGAGACGCATTGTTATGCGTCTCTATTGCTAAACAATCCCATTTAAACAGTTGGGTTTACCTCCTCGTATCTTCGCATTTTTTCATGAGAGATATTCGAAAAAGTTTTACCATCGCTACCCATTACAAAATAATGTGAGTTTTCATAAAGAGGCATAATATCAGCACCATCATTAAATGTAACATAGCCGTAAACATCTTTTGTCGCCTCTTCGGTGTGCCACTCCATTAACTTAGAGATTTTATCAAATTCCTCTTTGTTTCTTTCTTTTAAAACAAGCACATACTCAATATCTAAGCATGTGTTTATTTCCAACGATTCTGGGGTAATTCTTCTTAAAACAAACATGTATGTATAAATTTATGTATATCGGCTACTCTTTTATAGGTTTTCGCCTTCCCCTCAAGTTTTTATTAAAATCCTTCAAATTCGGGAAGCTCGACATACTCTTTTTCGTCCATTTCTTCGAACGAAATTGTGAACTTTTCGCCTGCCGACATATTCTCTAATTCATGTACTATGCCATCCAAATCGTGTGAAATAAACGCATCGTCTTTATTGGATAGCTTGTAAACTTCAATTTTTCCTTTTGTTGCCATAACAGTAGTTTTATTGGTCGTTTGTGAGAAATAATAATGCTTCCTTAATTGCTTCTTTCGGCTTACTGTGCCCATCGGTGTAAAACAATCCTTTGTAATTTTCACCATAGCCAGTGTAAATTTCAACAGAACAATCATTAATTCTTTGGTATGTAATTGAACAATTCAAGTTTTTAGACTTGCATACCTTAATTAACTTTTTCGCTTTTTTCATTTCTTAATTATAAATCGTTCAAAATAGATTATCATTTGAAAGCTGCCGAGGCAATAAGCTGCGCTTATTTTAAGCTGTTCAGGCATTAGTTTGCATACAATGGCTGTTATTGTAGCCGTAACAATTATAAACCTGATAATGTGCCATGTGCTCGGCTTACTTTTCTTTTTCATGCCAAATCTTTAAAAAGGTTATAATCTCGCTCAACAAAATACTCGTCAAGTTCATTATTAGTGTAGTTACTCAGCTTTTGCAAGCTATCCTTAAGGTAGATTTTAGGGCCTTGTAATTCATCCAGCCATTCAACAAAATTTTGAGCATCGAGAATGTTATACTTTTTTCCACTTTGCAAACCAATTTTAAAGAGATCACAAAAGTCCATGCACTGTTCAATCATTTTTTTAGAGCTTCTGAAATCAATAATTGGCTCGATGGAGGCAAAGGTTTTATAACCATCTTTTTTCAATTTCTGCATTGCGGAAATACGCTCATTGTTGGTACTGGCATTAGGCTCAAGTTTATCGCGTCCTGTTAATGTAAATCCTATTGCGATTAAACCAGGAGTCCAACTACATCCTTCCTGATAATACTTCAATAAATTATACAGATAATCAACTTTTTTAGTGAGGATTTTAACAGGTACTGTGTGATCCTGGCACAAATCAACAGCGTTAAGCGTTAAGTCAACAGTTTCCGATAACATTGGGTCAGTAGTAAAACTGAAAAACAAGCCGTGTTCTCTTATATCATCAAGATTTCTTAAAAGCTCTTTTTCAAAAACTTTTATGGCATGTGCCTCGTTTTTAAAGCATTTTTTTAGTTGTGGAGTATCGCCACCCAGCACTTTAGCCCCACGACCTTTTTTAAGGTAACAGTAAGTACAACCATTGGAGCAACCTGTGTAAAAGTTACATGCCCAATAGCTGTACTCGCCAGCTTTACCACTCGGGTTATATATTGCTTTTCCTTTGAACATTTGTTGTTAGTTTAAAACATTGTCAATTGTAATTTTTCTTCCCATAACTCGCAAGCCTCATGAAAGTGTGTGGTATACCATATTTCTACCATCCCACCTGAACACTTAACCAATCGCTTTTTTGCACAATGCCGTTTATGAGAACCGTCTCCAATTACATGCTGCAGCAGTGGATAATCTGCCTCGGTAACCCAAAACTTACAGCTCTTGCAGGTTTGTTTCTTTTTAGCCATTGTTTTCCTTTTAGAGTTGTGAGTAAATTATTTTCTAGTTCCGCAATTAATATCAGGGCAACAATAAGGGTGAGGAATTAGTTTTGTCATAAGCTTGCCACATTTTGGGCAATTTTCTTTGCCTTGTTCAAGCCTTTGAATCCAGTTGGCAACTTCCTCTCTAAATTCAAGCTCAGCCTCATTACTGCCTTTGTTACGTTTATAACATTCGTCTTGTAAATCTTCAAGCTTATCCATTATATCATAAGGCTTTTCGCTTGGTTTTAACAACTGCTCCCTATTGTATGCTGATTTCAACAACTGATAATTGGATTCTTCTATCACCCTACAATCAACCTTAGGAGGTTTTAATCCGTGCCCCAATAACAGTCTGCTATCTCCGGCTTTTAAAAGCATTGGTTCTGTAAATTTTTCCATTTAAATAGATTTAAATTCATTAAGTGCATGTTTATATCCTTCAAGGAAAAAATTGCCAGCGTCGCCAATTCTGCAACAATCAACATAAGAATGTTTGCTCATTTCTTTTGCGTAATCGGTCTCGAGTGCAAGTTTTTTAGCATCACTAAGAGTCAATTCTTTTTTTCCATATTTAGCCGTGATGTGAGCCATTACCTTATCGAATTTGGCAGCAAAAAATTTATCCGATTCGTATTTGTTAGGAACAACAGATTGAGCATGCACGACAGAAGAGCGTAAAATGTCAAATAACTCAGCAACCTCTTCTGTAGATTTTTCAGAATTGCGAAGAATGACTATAGCGGTGTGGCGAGCATCAACACACATTCTTATTCGTCTTTTGTAAATCGCTGCTAAAGGGATTTCGTATACCTTGGTAACCGCGCGAATAATTGCCATTACAGGTACATTTGTTGGCACTTCTATTTTTGTTGGAAACTTTCGTCTCATGCTATCACCTTCCTTTCCTCAACGCTTGCCTCTCGAACTTTACCACACATGGCACAGCCTACATATTTTCCAGCGTATGCAAGTGCCTCGTCGCATTCGCAATCGTTTAAATAAGGATTTAAATCTTCGTACTTAAGAATTCGCATGCCAGTACGTTCAGCAAAATCGCGCTCAATTCTTGCTCCTGGGCTATCTATCCAACCAGGCAATAAAAGAATGGCCTGGCATCCGATAAGATCTTGCAAACATTTAATCATTGCGGTTGCCCAATCCTCGTCGGGCGATATGTTTGCAGTTGGGTTTACAACCTCAAATGCATCTTGTGCCATAATTTCGGCGGCTTGAAACTGTGCGGTTACCTTATCGGCAGGTAGGTTGCTTACAGGACCGCTTAAATAACATTTTGCTTTCATTTAATTGCTGTTTAAATTCTTGTTTAAGTAGTATTCTGAAAATCGTTTTTCACCTTTTGTAATGGTGCGAGAGGCAATGGGTAGTTTATCCTTTCGGAGTTCCGAAATTCGGGCGGCTAATCGCATACACCCGAATTTTTCTAAAGCTGAGAGGGCGGTAATTGTGCCGCCACTCTCCAAATGCTGCTTAATCTTTTGTGTCTGTGTCGCTTTTTCCATCGTCGTTTTCGCTTATTATTGGAATACTTGGAAGGCTCAGGCGGATAATCTCGTCTTTGCCTGTTTCAGAATCTTTTGTGTAAAGGCTCACACTGTAAGAAATCAGGCGAACTTCGTGCGACTCTTTGAACAATTGCATTGCCTTTACCCAGCGAGGATCGTTAAAGCGATCTTCCATTTTCAATAGTGAGTTAATGGCAATAGGATTGAATTGCCCCGATTTTCCACGCTCTAAAAGTGCGGTAATAATTTCGTAAGCCTTAGAGTCCTTTTTCTTTACCATGTGCTTAAGAAAATCGCGCAATTGCTCCTCGGCAAGATCGGCACGCTCATCGTACTCAACCATGGTGTTGCGGTCGTAGCTTACTTTGTATTCGCCATCGCTACTGCGTAAGGAGAAACCGCCTTTGCTACTCGAACGAACATCGCCATAAGCTTTTGCCTGCTCGTAAAACTCATCGAGCTTATGAATGCTCTCAGTTTTAAACTCTCGCATCATTTGATGAAGATACAAGGCGCTACAGCACATCTTTTTCACCAACTCGTCGCGAGTTTTTTCATAGTTTTTTTGCTCCTTTTGAGCTTGCTTTCTTTTCTCTTCTTTTTTCTTCTCAAGAGCTTCAACCAATTGTTCCTCTGTTAAATTTGATACATCCATTTTTTACTTTTTTTTATTTGATTTGGTATTCATTTTAGTTTCTATTTGATCGGCTAACTTTGCAAGCCCATGGAACTGTTTTGGAGTAATGCCCATTTTCTTTAAATCTGCTTTGCATTGCTCCATGTTTACAGTGCCATCTTTATTCTTAGTTGTGGTGGCAACACCTCCAATTATTCCAATAACATTCCGTACTGCTTTGGCGGTTGTTTTACTAATAGTTAGTTGCATAGGTGTTTGTTTTTAATGTGTTTAAATGTTCTCTCAATAATTCGTTTTGTTTCGAGACTTTCGGGAGCAATCATTTTCTTAATTTTTCCCTCGGCTACTTTTTCAAACAAATCGGCAGCTTTTACATATTTGCCGTCAATTTCAACCGCATCCTCGTCGGTTTGTACCCATTCTTCGCGGTTGTGATATCGATTTTCAAACTTTCCGAATGGGCGGGTAACCACTTTAAAGCCATTGGATAGGAAGAATTTTTTTATTTCGTCCGGTGTGAAGAATATTTTTAGTATCATCATTATAGGGCATTTGTTTATCGGTTAGTACTAGAGCTACTTTGCTCAAATCTTTTGTTATAAAATAATTGTCGAGCATTAGGTTCATTTCCTTTTCGCTTGGAGCCTTAAACCTTTCCGACTGCATTGTTTTGTAATCTTTTAGAGTGTGATTTTGCAAACGAAGAAACAGGCGGTCTACAACTCGCCACTCTCGGTGCCACCAGTTCCACCAAATACGGCTGTACAAAAAGATATTCATGTGCTTTTCTGCCTGATCTTCCTTGCATCCGCTATCCTTAATTAAGTTGCGTTTTCGGTCGGCTAAATAGGCACAGCCATACTCGTACATCATTTCGCTATAAGTATCTGAACTGATACCAAGTGCCTTGCGTATTTTGTGTTCGGTTGCTTCCATTAGTTACAGAGTGTTAGAGTGCTTAAAATATCATCCTTAGTGGCTTTTGCCTTTAGAGAAACTTTTTGCTTGCTGCGGAATTCGTAGTAAATAGCTCGCAATTTTGATAGCGGTATTTTGTTGAAATTTTCATTTCCACCAGCTCGGCAGGCAATTGCTTTAATGGTGTTGATATCGTGCTCAACTGAGCATTTTCTTAACCAACCACCTATTGATGCAATTACTCGCTTTCGTTCCTTATCGCCCGCAGGGTTCGCTTGCTTTTGGAGTATTCGAAGGATGTACTTTAATTGTCCTTCGCTTAAATCGGCTGAGCTTTCAACATCAAAGCTTAGTATCAGTTCTTTTTTTTCATCGGTTGTCATGCCTGCTTTTGCGCATGTGGCATGAAATCTTTTTAATAGTTTCTTTTGTTCTATCATGGCTCAGTATTATTGCATGTAATAACTTTCTGCACCTTCTGCCCAAATGGTGTAAGGCTCGCCACCGCCGTAACGGCTAACAGGGTATGCCTTATAACCTTCAACTCGTATTTTCACGAAGGCATCAAACTTTATCGATCCGGCAACTCTTCCAGCTGGGTTCTTGCCGTCGGCATGAGAGATTAGAATGAATATCTTTTTGGGGAACATATCCCTTAAGGCTTTGTAATCCTTGTAATTCATTCCTGTGTATTGTATAGAGTCAATTGCAACAACATCGGGGCTTTTACGTTTCTTCAAACGCTCAATAAGTTGATCAATTGGCTCGGCATCGAGTAACCAAACGCGGCGCTTTACTTCCTCCATTCCAACATCCATAAACGCGTTTCGCATACTTAGCGAGGCACCTTCTTCAAGCGAATCGTAAGCCACTTTTTTGCCAAGAGTTGCAAAGTATTTGCACAACTTTAAGGCGAAGCGGGTTTTACCATTGCCCGATGGTCCCCAAATAATCCACGTTCCGGTTAACTCGGGCTTGCCAAATGAGCGTAACCACTCATCTTCGAAAGGCAAAACATTGAATTTTTTGCCGTATATCTCGGTAACCGATACCGCTCTGTTTCTTTTTAGGGTTGTAGTAGTCATTTAGTATTTTAAATCAGTCCAGTGAATAATTTTGCCTTTGAAATCAGTGTTGAAATACAATTGAAATGAGGCTAAACAATCAAATCCGTCGTTCCAAGCTAGTTGCTGCATTTCGTCTATGCTCAAACTTTTACCGTCAATCTTCATTACAGTATCATTCAGATACTCTGTTGGATGTATAATCTCAATTTCCTGAATCGATACACAAGTCTTTACCGGGGCAAACTGTAGGTAATTCTTAGACCTGTTGTTGATTGCAAAATGGATTTTATTGCCAGGCTTCCAACGGTTCTTTGCATCCTCACGAATGGTGTGTTTTTTTGGAGTGAAATGATCAACCATTTCGGGTATCATCCAATCGCCGTTTTCAACATTGGGAGCAATTGTTTGTGCCAACTTTTCTAAAGTTGAATCAGGTAAATTCTCGCAACCAGTAGAGGCTAGAATTTTCTCAATAAAATAGGTTTTTGTTCCACACGGAAACTTTGTCATAAATGGTAGTATCATGCCTTTGCCTCCTGTGCTTTACGTTTCTGTATTTCGGTGTAAATTCGGCGAAGAGAACCGCCTGTTTGAGCGTAAATTTGCTGTACATTATCAAGTCCGTTAGCTTTGGCAATCATCGATACTTGCTGGCGAATGAATTTTTTCTTTTCCTCGCCACCGTCGGGAGTCACCTTTTGCAATTTAATTCGACCGTCTTTTTCGTACTTTCCACCGTAGCGGCTAAAAATCTCTACATAACCCACCTTTTTGCGACCCATGTTGCGCTCAATTTTGTCCTTTAAACCGTCGGCTCCCATCATGTACCATCCGCAAAGGCGTTCCGTAGCATTCCAAAGTGCTTTAAGCTCCAACCATGCACCATAATCTAAATCGCCAGCCTCGTCCAAAATAATAAGCGGGTAAGAAATTGAGCACAGATAGTAAACAACATCTTCGTATATGTCCTGGTATCTGCCCGAATGAGTTAAACCCAATTCCTTGGCAATGTGTCGAACTAACTTTTGTTTGGTTTTTACCTGAGAGCAATCAACATACACGGCATTTTTTGCAGTCTTAACAAAACACTTGGCTGCGTATGTTTTTCCTATGTCGGCATCGTCGCAAAGCATTCCACTTAACGAAAATTGCTGGCATGTTGCCAACTGTCCGTTAATGTATTTATATACAGGAGTGGCAGCGGTTACCATTTCGGCAGTATTGCCAATGTGTACATCTAAACGGCGGGCAATGGTTAACCACTTAGGATCGGATAAAACACCATTTAATTCGCCTTTAAACACTCTTGTAAGCTGAGCAGCGTTAATGCCTATTGAAGTGGCGAACTTCGCATTAGATGAGTAATTCTTACGGGAGGCGTGCATCGCCTCAATAATTCTGTTTTTTACTTCTGTAGTAATCATGATATATAGGTATTATTGGTTATAAATCGCCAATGGCGTCTCGTGTATAAAAATCATTCTCAAAACCACTTTCAAAATCATCCGAATTGTCAAGCTCAGGAGTAATGACAACCGTTTCAACCTCGTCAATGTGCTGCTCATCGTTTTCAATTATCTCAACTTTTGCAAGTGATTTTTTACCAGCTTTAACCACCTTGTTAAATTCTGATACATATTTTGTTTGCTCGTTGTAAGCGTCAATGTCTTTATCGGTTTGCTCGGCTGTTGCTTCGTTGTATCGCTTAATTTTCTCGCACTGAGCAATAAATTCACCATCTTGGTAGATGTACACATCGCCAATGGTCTGATCCTTTTCAGGGATATAGTAGGCTACTACATTGTAATTGTTTGGCTCAAGCAACTCAAGCGTTTGGATAGATGGTAATTGATAAAACTCATATTGCACCTGTACATATTGGTTGCGACGAATGCTTGTCTTAACCTTTTCGCCAATTGCTTTCGCTAATACTGGCTTGTCGATATTGGCTAAATCAGGATTCAAGGTTTCGCGCATTACATCCATGCGTGTTTTACCAGGATAAAGCTTTTGTTTTGGGTGTAAATCGTTGTTGTACTTTTCTATTGTAAATAGGTCATCCGCCACAATCTCGTCGAACGATTTATACTTTGTCTTGTAGTTGTTATTGTGCTCATCAAAAACCTTTTCCTGAGGTGGTCGGTTAGCTTCAAGTTTGGCGTAAAAGCGACCAATGCCCGGCTGATATTTCTTTTCGTATCCGTATTTTTTCGCACGGTTAAAGTGCTCCGCTCTTTTTTCTTGAGAGTTACCAGGATTACACCATCTAACAAATGGGAATAATACTCCGGCTTTCATAAAATCATCCTTATACTGATTTACCAAGTGGTGCTCAACTTCAACCTCCATCGGCATACCAAATCCCCATCGGTAAATATTGCGGAACATGTCGCGCATACAGTCAATAAAAAGACTCTTGTCTTTTAGCTTGCTGTAACTTGCACCAACTACACAACCACTGGCAACATCATAAGCATAGTAAGCTTTCACACGATTACCATCCGACATCTTGTGAGGTATATCACGGTCATCCATTGATATTTTACTCAAGGAATAAACAGGAGCACTACGGTGATGGTGCGGACGATGCATGTTTGTATATGAATGGCTATCGTTTCTTGCCATGTCAACAATTGCACGGTTTTTCGGGTTTCTTATATAATTCCAAATGGTTGAATCAGATACCATAAGAGGCACACCATTCTTATCTACAAACGAGTCACGATCAAAAATTTCACCACTTGCAACGTCGGCAACATCAATGGCACCGCCTAAAAATTGCAAGTACATATCGTGTACACTTTTCGAATATGGTTTGGTTGGTAAAACGTAAAGAGATAAGATAAGGCGCTCCAAATCGGCAGAAACCTTACGGCTGTTATCGTTGCAGTAATTCTTATGAACGAGTGCCATATAACCCTCGTCTTTATATTTTTTCAAGCGATCTTGTAAGCGGCGACTATTCGCGGGTAAAGTGTGGGGGTATTCGTCTTTAAGGCGGTCAACCACTACCGCCATTTTATCCCAAATACCCCTTGCACTTCCACCTAGCGCTCTGCGCTTAGCTACTTTATCACTATCAAACCTAATCAGTGCATTTAATAAACTTGCATTTGTGCAGTACTCTTGTATTGCTTTTTCAGGTAAGCTGCGACCATCTTCCAATCGGTACGAGCTGTAAAACTCCATTGCCTCGGCATCCGGCTTAATGTATGCCTTAAATTGCGTGTGCTTGGTAGTCTTGTGAGGATCGCCAACCTTATCAATTATTTGCTTTTTAAAACGCTCGGGAATACTATCGAAGGATATAAGGGCAGGTGTGCCTTTACAAGCACGTCGCTCAACCTTTACCCAGCCGTCACGCTTTAAGCGGTCATAATTACTTTTCGTCATTATGCCACCCTCGCCGTAAAGCCAGCCACCTTCTATACAAAGTATGTTGTTATAGTATTCCACGAGTGAGTTGTGATATTTAAAATTTACTTTTCGGTACTTTCTTCCTCAGAGTTTTTGGTATCCTTCATAAGGTTGTCGCGATTTGTGACAATCTTTTCGAGGGCGGCAACAGCGTCTTTGTGTTTCTTCTTTTTTTCGTCGCGAAGAATTTTGCCAGTATTATTCAGGCTTTCCCCAATAATTTCAGCTACTAACGCGACATCTCCCCGTCGTTTTTTTTCTAATAATTCGTCTAATTCCATTTTTCTGTTGTATGTTTGTACCGTTAATGGTACAAATATAGATCACAAATTGCGAACATGCAAGAAAAAGAGTCTCAAATTGCGACATCCGAAATAATTGATAGATTAAAGTCTGTGTATAAGCTAGATACAGATAGCGCCCTTGCGGAGTTTTTCGACGTAAAACGCAATACTATCTCATCATGGAGGTCTAGAAACACCATTAATTACGATCTAGTGTTCGCAAAATGCGATAATCTTAATTTGAATTGGCTAATAACTGGAAAGGGTGAGCCTTTTAGTAATGGCTATAATCAGCAAGAGGGAGAAATTATGCTGATTGAAGAACCTGAAATGAATTTGCACCCATCGTCAATTCCCGTAACCGATATCAATGTGGCTGCGGGTAACGGTGGATACGATAATCCTGATTACATTACAGCAGAGGACACCATACGATTACCGGAAAACCTACTAAGTAAAGGTCGCCATATTTGTGTACGAGTTAAAGGAGAAAGCATGTCGCCAACTCTACAAGATAGCGGCTTTGTTGTTATTCGTTTACTCAGTCCCGATGAATGGGAGCACATGCGAAACGAACATGTATATGTGGTGTCCGATAAAGAGGGAAGATCATATTTAAAGAGAGTAAAGAATCGTGTTACTCGCGGTTTTGTTACTCTAATGAGTGATAATCCTGACAAATCAAGCTATCCAAATTTTAATTTACAGGTTGACGAAATCAACACCATTTGGCACGTAGAGTGGTATCTTTCTGCAAAAATGCCAAATATCCACGATCAGTATT
>Ga0209379_10000463_pt1 | contig 34361 bp, 38 predicted proteins | sample tdDd001_FD_187124 | JGI IMG/M metagenome (GOLD analysis project Ga0209379, IMG submission 187124) | Marine sediment microbial communities from the Atlantic coast under amendment with organic carbon and nitrate - tdDd00.1 (SPAdes)... | ecosystem: Environmental > Aquatic > Marine > Coastal >... | reverse complement strand
TTCCTGACTTGAGACCTTCTAAAGCTTCCTTCTCAAATTCTTTGTAATTGAAATCTTTTCCATCCATTGTATCAAGTTATTAATTGTTTCTTAAACTTTTACTTGACACACTTTAATGAACAGACTCGATAAGGCGGTGGCAACTCCCTGTTTTTAATCCGATCTAAAATTTCTTCTACCATCCAATCTTTTCCTAAAGGATCGTACTCTGCCTTTAACGAAGTACCAAACATTGCGGCAATTGATTGCCAAAACACGGCTGTTACCGATCCTTTTAACTCCTTCAAATGGTAATAACTACTATGCCCTGATTCTCGGTCAATCAGTTTCATTAATAGTTTCCCTTGCGAGATCTTCAGTTTCATTAATGGCTTTTTGTACTCTTTCATCAAGCCTTTGTATTCTTTCCTGATTAATTTCCTGCGTTCCTTTTTACTATGAACATTTTTCAATTGTTCATTCAAACGAATAATAGTATTGTTTGCTTCCTCGGCATATGGATACACGATTCTTACATTACGAACCGTACGCCAATATTTTTGGGTGCTGCGGTAATGTTTTCTTTTTCGTTTCTTGTATCTCTTAACATTGATTTCATCCAGGTTTACATGCAAATTGGTATCTGCAAAAACCACAGTATCTAATAATAGATTGTATCGATCTTCAGCACGAGTTTTTGCATTTGATTCTGTACACAGCAAAATCAAGATACTTCCCATTATTAATATGCCTAATCCAACTAACCGCATCACAATTCAAAGTTAATCTTTCTATCTTTAAAGAAATTATCAAAACATACCATCATGCAAAAATTTATTCCCCTATTTCTATTGCTTATTCTTTCGATAAATAGTTTTGCTCAAGATCGAATAACTGGATTCAATTTCGCAACTCGCTCAGAGGTGATTGCTCAAAATGGAATGGCTTGTACCAGTCAACCATTGGCAACACAAGTGGCACTGGAAATTCTAAAATCGGGTGGAAATGCAGTTGATGCAGCCATTGCTGCCAATGCAACTCTAGGGTTAATGGAACCCACCGGATGTGGAATTGGTGGTGATATTTTCGTGATTCTTTGGGATGCAAAAACCAAGAAATTGTACGGATTAAATGGAAGTGGACGTTCACCAAAATCGCTTACGCTAGATTATTTAAAGCAAAATACCAATGGAAAAATACCGGCTTATGGCCCGCTACCTGTTTCGGTTCCAGGTTGTGTTGATGGCTGGTTTACCATTCACAAAAAGTTTGGTAAGTTGGATATGGAAAAAATTCTGCAACCTGCAATCACTTATGCAAAGGAAGGTTTTCCGGTAAGCGAATTAATTGCTTATTATATGAATGGCTCAGCCAAGAGGTTAAAAAAATATCCAGGCTTTGCAGAAACCTATATGCCAGGCGGGAAAATGCCTCAAAAAGGAGAAATTTTTAAGAATCCATATCTGGCAAACACCTATGAAAAAATAGCCAAAGGTGGTCGGGATGCATTTTACAAAGGCGATATTGCCAAAAGCATTGCAAAGTACATTAAAGAACAAGGCGGATTTCTTTCTTACGAAGATTTAGCTACACACAAATCGGAATGGGTTGATCCTATATCAGTAAATTATAGAGGATACACGGTATGGGAATTGCCGCCAAACGGACAGGGAACTGCCGCCCTTCAAATTCTCAATATCTTAAAGTATTACGATATTGCCAAGATGGGATTTGGCTCAACGGATTACTTACACACTTTTATTGAAGCAAAAAAGTTGGCATTCGAAGATCGTGCAAAGTTTTACACCGACCCTGATTTTTCTGAAATACCAATAAAGGAATTGATATCTAATGAATATGCATTGGAGCGAAAAGAATTAATCGATCCTAATAAAGCTGCTAGAGAATATCCTGCAGGAGAATTGGAACAAGGCAATACCATTTATCTTACTGTTGCTGATAAAGAAGGCAATATGGTATCACTCATTCAAAGTAATTATCGAGGAATGGGATCGGGAATGACACCTGAAGGTCTTGGTTTTGTTCTTCAGGACAGAGGGGAACTTTTTAGTCTGGATGAAGGTCATGCGAACGTTTATGCTCCTGGGAAAAGACCATTTCATACCATCATTCCAGCCTTTATCACAAAAGATGAAAAACCATTTATCAGTTTTGGTTTAATGGGCGGTGCCATGCAACCACAAGGACATGCTCAGATAGTAGTTAACCTAATTGATTTCGGAATGAATCTGCAGGAAGCAGGTGATGCTCCTCGAATTCGTCACGAAGGTTCCTCGCAACCAACAGGCTCAAAAATGAAAGATGGTGGTTGGATAAACCTTGAATCGGGTATTACATATCAAAGCATAAGAGAATTAATGCAAAAGGGTCATAAAATAAAATATAGCACTGGTGGATTTGGTGGATATCAAGCCATAATGTTCGACGAAAAAAACGGCGTGTATTATGGTGCTTCTGAATCAAGAAAAGATGGTCAGGCTGCTGGTTACTAAAACTTGATTAATTAACAATTATTTACATAAGTGATGTTTTTAACTAAATACACATAAATCCCCTATTTATCTAGATTAATAGGTATTTGTGTAGATTTTAAAAAACATGAAATTTACTTAAGACTATTTTTTGGGATGCACTTAATTTTTACTTCTTTTGCAAATCACAATATAGTACAACAAACAAGTTAAATAAGACATAACAGATCGGGCATGACTAAGTATGTAGAATTAAATGTTAGATCGGAGATTGGTGAATTAGAGGGAGTGATCCTTCATACTCCGGGTGCAGAAGTCGAAAATATGACTCCTGAAAATGCTGAACGTGCACTTTACAGTGATATTTTAAACCTTGACGTAGCAAGAGATGAATACAAACAGTTGAGCGGTGTACTGGGTAAAATAGCACAAACTTATCAGGTTAAAGATCTTTTGGCTAATGTCCTAAAGGATGAAAAAGCTAAAGAGGCTGTAATCGACAGAGTGTGTAAAATGGAACCTCACATTGCCATTAAAGGCAATACATATTGCATCAAGGATTACTTGCTGGATCAAGCACCTACAGAATTGGCAAGACTTTTAATTGAAGGTGTACCTTTAAAAGCAGATAACCTTACCAAGTTCTTAAGTAAAGAACGTTATGCAATGCGTCCGCTTCACAATTTCTTCTTTACTCGCGATGCATCAATGTCGGTATTGAACGAAGTTTTGATTGGTAAAATGGCTAATGGCGTTCGTGATCGCGAATCATTAATCATGCAATCAATTTTCGATTATACTCCAGGTTTTAATACAAAAACTGTAAATCCAATCGATAATCCATCCGTAGATCCAAATTGTATGATCGAAGGTGGCGACGTTCTTATCGCTCGTGATGACATCTTAGTGATTGGTAATGGAACAAGAACAACAACTCAAGGTATTGATTTTATTCTTGCTCAGTTATTATCGCAAAAAGAGGAAAAACAACGTCACATTTTGGTACAGGAATTACCAAGTCAACCAGAATCTTTCATTCACCTTGACATGGTATTTACACTGTTAGATGTTGATAAATGTATGGTTTACGAACCATTAATCATGCGTCCAAACAAATATCAAACTGTACACATTACCATCCAAAATGGAAAAGTGCTTGATATTAGAAGAGAAAACAACCTTCTTGAAGCATTGAAAAAATTAGGTATGGATCTTAAGCCGATTTTCTGTGGTGGAAATGGTGATCCATGGAATCAGGAAAGAGAACAATGGCACAGTGGTGCGAACTTCTTTGCTGTAGGTCCTGGTAAAGTTGTTGGTTATGGTAGAAATATCCACACGATGGAAGCAATGAACAAGAATGGGTTTGAGATTCTTCGTGCGAAAGATATCATTCGCCATAAAGTTGAACTTTCAGATTACGAAAAATATGTAATTACCATTGAAGGTTCTGAACTACCTCGTGGTGGTGGTGGTGCACGATGCATGACAATGCCAGTTCGTCGTAAACCAGTTAATTGGTAAGAAATTACACAAAATACCATATAAAGGAATCCCATTCGGTCTTCCTGCAAACAACTTAAACCCTCTGTTCTTCAGAGGGTTTAATTTTTCAAGGGAAAGCACAGGGGAAAGTTAAAGTTTATTCCTCCTCTTCTCTACCCTGCCATACCTTGCTGCATTCTGCAACATCTTGCAATGAACTGCAATATCCATTTGTTATAACTTTACACCCGATAACCATTTAAGGCAATTCTAAGTACTTAAATGCAAAAGAAATAACAAATATAAATAGTATGACATGTGTAGAGTGTGGTGGGCCAATTCCACCTAACAAAAGATCTGACAGCAAATATTGCTCAACCACCTGTGCTGGCAGGGCCAAGAACAAAAGAGCGGAACAGAGATTAATTCAAAAAGCAACCCAAGATAAACCAGCATACCCCGCTTTTCCAATTGGAATGGGTGATACTTCTTTATATGGATTTACGGAAATCAGGGAACTTGAAAAAGATAAATTTGCTACAGTTTTAAACTTGAAAGAAAAGTATGAAGGCAAAATAAAGGAGCTGGAAACTAGTGTTTTAAATCAAAATTTTGAGATTCAACGATTAAAAGATCAAAAGGAAGATTTAATTAAAACTCATGAAAGGGAGTTGCAAAATGCCAACACCAATACCGTTAAAAGTACGGTTCAAGCAATTACCACAATGCCAGCAATTCAAGGGGCTTTGGGAGCTTTGGCCAACAACCTAATTCCAAGTGGAAATAATGCTCTGAATGGAACGGAAATTTCTATGAGTGAAATTGAAAAACAAATTTTGGATTCAATTAGAAAAATGCAGCGAGATGCCCAGCAATGTCTGGTGAATATGCTGTATTTCTTGTTCTCAAAAGATCATAATGAGCAAATGGAGATATTCAGCTCTTTAATGGCCTATATGCAAGCTGAAACCAGCAACACAACCGAGGAAAACGATCTACCATAATTAAAAGAACTATGAAAAAAAGGGGATAGCATGTGTGTTATCCCCTTTTTTATGTCTTTAAACTGGCTATAACTGGTCTTAAAAACCGTCTAACCGTTTATTGTCGCCTGTTCTGAATCGCAAAGTACAGCAAGATCTTGCAGAGTATTGCAAGGTCTTGCAGGAATTGCGAAAAGATAGGATTATACCCGATTAACACATACGTTTGATGCATGAAAACATCTCATTTACTAATGGTTGGTGGAGCTGTAGCGGCTTACTACTTTAGGAATGATATCAAAACGTTATTTGACAAACAAACTGAAAAAATCACAAAGGATTTACAAACTTATGCTGGGCAAAAGGTTGACATAGCGCCCTACAAAGTTCCAAAAATCGGTTTTGATTTACTTAAACAAAAGATTAAGCTATCAGGCTCAGTCTTGTTTGAAAACAAAACTCCATTTGAGGCTACTTTGCAATCCTACAGTATGGAAGTGATACTGGAAAATCAGGGAAAGCTATTGTTACTAGGGAAAACACCACTTTTATACCCTCAGGCTCTATTAAAATCCAATGGGAAAAGTAAGATTGATTACAGATTCGACATGCACTTGAATGATCTTTCAAAAATCTTGAATGATACCAAGGATATAGCGAGTTATCAAATGTACGTTTGGGTAAAAAACCTAAATGTAAGCGGTTACAACTTACCTAATCAGAAAATTCCGATTGCGGGAAAACTTCAAGAGGTTTTGAAAATTATCCGTACTAACCCGTTTAACCTTTAATTGAATGGAAATTGTTAAGGCATTCAAAATAAAAGGCGAACAGGTTTTTAAGTCGAAAGACGGAGCGGTAATTAAGCAAGGCAGAAGGAGAATACAAAGTGGCAATTCCTACAATCATTTGGTAAGTACCTCAGATGTTCAGTTTACAAGTTCTTTGACATACGGGAATGTTGACAAAACAGTCAAATTGATGATTGAAATTATTGAAAAGAATCATCATCAATTAAAAAAATTGGCTCAGTTTCTTAAACGAGATACTGAGTTACAAACTTGTAAAGCTGTATGGGAATTTGTGTTTAACCACATTCAGTACAAACGGGATAAAGCAGGCATTGAGCAGCTTTCCACCCCTGCCAGAATTTGGTTAAATCGTTCCAAAGAGGGAACACCAAGTGATTGTGATGACCACAGTATTTTTGTTGGTTCATTGCTTTATTGCCTTGGAATACCTTTTAAAATTCGTATCGCTGGATACGAAGGGAAAAATTTTTCGCATGTCTACATTGTTACTAAGAGTAACATTTGTATAGACACAGTTTTACACGCTTTCAATAAGGAAGCGTTTTACACATCTAAAAAAGATAGCAAAATGATGCAAATTGAAGTTCTGCACGGCCTTGGCGGTGTAGGTACACTTGGCGAACTTGGTGAGCTGGGCGATTTGGGTTTTGTTTCTTCTCTTGCTGCCAGTGCTTTGAGTTTTCAAAACAGAATGCAGCATGAACTGCCAGAAGAGAGTTATTTTGACAACTATCAGGAAAATGAAGAGATTAACGGATTCAATGATGTTTCTGAGAATCTTATAAAATCGTTTCAGAATCTTGGTAAAGAACAGTTGGCAATAACTCTACAGGCTTATGAGGCTGAACCAGAATTGTATCATGCAAAAGGTTTTACCCCCGATTATTGGCGCTTAATGTATAAGGCTTACAAGTCTTTTGAGAGTGGCAATTTAGACGGGATTGTAGTAAATCTTTCCAATGGTGCCGAGTGGGAAAAGAAAAACCTATCTCCTTTAAACGGTATAGCCGATGAAGAAAGCGGCGAAATTACTGGTTTGATGGGGTTCATGGACGGATTATTTAAGAAAATTCGAAGAGGATTTAAGAAATTCGGAAAGTGGACTAAAAAGACAGTTAAAAAGGCCGTTAAATGGGTAGGTGGATTCCTTAAAAAAGTAGGTCGTTTCTTAATGAAAATTAACCCTATCATGATAGCGGTTCGAACTTTATTAAGAGCAAAAATCAACCGAAACAAAAAAGATCTGGCTATTACTTTGGGATTAGGTCTTATGACTTCTCAACAAGCTGCACAAGCTGGCATTTCGACTAGTGAACATGACAGAGCCAAAAGAGCACTGGCAAAGTTCATTAAGAAATACAGGTTCCTTGGTGGTAAAACCTCAAAGTTAAAATCTGTAATTGCTTCAGCTTACCGAAAACATGCCAAAAGCTCTAACATGCCTGAGGTAAGTTTACGAGGTTTGGATGATCTGGAAAGTTTGGAAGGTCGAAGACGCAGACGCCGAAGACGCAGAAGAAGAGCAAGAAGAGCTAAGCAAGAAATGCAACATCTTATGAAGGAAAAAAAGAAGTTGCTAAACAAGAAAATGTCGAAGTTTCAACGTGAACAACTGGACTTTTTGAAAGTAGCCTTTAAAAATGAAGCCAGAAGAAACGGACTTGCTGAGCCTGTTACTGCTGGAAGTTCAGCCGCAGCCGTACCGATTACCACTAAAATTATCCAATGGTTTTTGAAAATGCTTGGAAAACTTGGATTGAAAAAAGTGATTACCAAGCTAAAACAAAAACGGATTGAAAAACTTGCTCAAAAGGCAGAAGCGGCTGCCGCCAGTGGTGCTGCTGATTTGGCAAAAAAGTACCTGGACAAAAAGAAAAAGGCTGAAAATAATTTGGTGATTTTCAATAAGGATGCGAATAACCAACCAAATCCTGTAAAAGATCACATGAGGCCAAACCTAAATCCAAACTTTAATCCAAGTAACAACGGAAATGCTAGTGCAAGTTCCAATATGTTGCCAGAAGTTGCTATTACCGAAAGCAAAGTAAACAAAGCTAGTATGAATCCACTATTAATAGGCGGTTTGGTTTTGGTTGCTGGTGGTATGTTATTCTATGGTTCTAAGGATGACAAGAAGGACAAAAAGAACCAAAACAAAAAAAAGTAATCAAATTTTAATTCTTGTAATAACAATGAGTGATCAATTAAAAACAGTAGCCATGGAAGTGGGTAAAACTGCTTTAGGCTTTGGAATTGGCCGTACTGTTGTAGTTATGGGCGAAAAAGTCCTAAAAGTGCATGAGGAAGCCGATTCGAAAAAAAAGAAAATGAAAGAGGTAGGCGTTGGTGCCGCAGTTGCATTGGCTGGAACTTTAGGAACTACCAAAGTACCTAAAGAATATAAAAGCATTACAGGTGGTATTGCTGCTGCTGGTGCAATCTCTGCAATCTCTCCTTTTGGAAAACCTGACAAAGGCTTTATTCCTGTTTTGAACGGAACTGATGAGCCTGAGTTAGTAGAGGAGATCAATTCTCTTTCTGACACAACAGAACTTGATGAGTATTTAAACAATGATTTGGATACTGAAATCGATACAGAAATCGAAGAGGAAAGTCAAATTAATGCCTTAGCTTCTCCTGAATCAGAAGAAGTAATGGACGTTGACTTTTCTGAAGTAAACTAGGTTAAGGATTGCCTTTGAAATCCAAAAGGCTTAGGTATTGCAGTACCTAAGCCAGAAACAATTAACATTTTATAAAAACATTAATACATTTTACAATGTCAAATTTACTAGAAACAATTCAAATTAAATCGGCAGTTCGTCAAATCGCAAACGGAAAGGTGAATTTTGATGCAACAAAAGCTCATATCGAAAAATCAACTTTATACTTTAGAAAAGCTTTATGTGGTCTTTCTGGTATTCAGCAATTAATTAAGCCTGCTGATGTTGAAAAGGATGGTGTACGTAACATTGATAGTGCACGTTTGCCATCTGGCGAGGCATTTTTGGTTACAGGTATTGTGTTCTCGACTGCCAAGTCTGAAGCTAAACTAACTGATGAAAAGGCAATATCAGCTCTTTCATTTACTACTGGCATGGCGGATGGAAACTTAGCGAAATTTTTAAACTCTGAATTTTCCCTAAAAGTTGGGAACAAAGAGAAGTTGAAAACCATTTTGCGACATGCAAAAGCAGAAATGAAAGGCGATGATGTTTTTGACAAGGCAGCTTATCAGGTAACCCCTTTCATCATTGAACCACAACAAAACATTTCCCCTGATCTTAACATCTTCGATTTGCCTTGTGCAGCCGATAAGGATTTGGTGTTGGAAGTTGCACTTGTTGGTTACAAAATCTCAGGTAATAACGCTTAATTCTTAAAGCATGATAAAACGGTTTGTAAAACCTGTTGTCGTAAAAGGCCCAGCACCTAGCACCTCTGTAAATGAGGTGCTAAATTTCGAAGATTATTCGAATCTTCAAAAAGTTTCATGGGTTGGTGAGGGTGGCAACAGTTTCGATGTAGAAATAAGAACCCATGACGGTAAAGAGTGTTTAGTTGATAGTGTCCCAGCCGAATATTTAAGACTTGGTTCAGGACGAGAAGAGGTTGAGCTAAATACTGTTTTAGCTAACAATTCGGTCCGTGTTGTATTTTCATTTGATGAAGGTGTATTTATTAAAGGTTCTTTAGTATTTACTTGTGAAAAATAAATTATATGAGACTTTTTGAAAATATTCAAAGGGTTGTAGAGGTGGGAAGCGTAACTAAGGTTGTGGTTCCCGCCTCTTTTTCTATGGTTTTGGATAACAAAACGGATGTTCCCGCAATTATTTACCATTCTCAAAACTCTAAAATAGGTTTCCCGCTTTTGGCTGGTGAAACATTGGAGATTGAAAGAATTCCAGAAGCTGCTGACTTCTGGGTAAAAATTGAGGATACCATGATAAAGGATAATCAGGGATTATACATCCTCTCCCGTCCATTCATAGAAAACAACAATCCCGAAGAAAACAATACTGTAATTTTTAACAATTAAGAAATGACGAAAAAAACTTATACAGAACAGGAAAAACAAGAGCTTTTAACCTCATTCGGTGATTTATTGGATGATCAGAGTTTAAGAATTATTGAAGCTCTTAAAAACAGTGGAAAAGACCTGAATAAGCTTTTAATCAAAGCTTGGAAATTCATAAAACCCTAAGCGTATGTTAGGACTACCACAAGCCGCAGTTGTAAAAAAGGCTGCTAAAAAAGGTACTGAGAAGTACAAAAACCTAAACAAAACCGAAAAACAGGCCGTTAACATTGGTGCCATAGTTGGAGTTATTGGAGTTTTTTATGCTGGTTATAAAGTTATCTCAGGCATTAATGGTGTTTTTAGTTTCATAACAGGTAAAGGTGCAAAGGAAGAACGAAAAGAAAAAGAGTTAAGTGTAAAACAAACCTATACAGATCAATTGAATAGCGGCGTTGAAAAACCAACATTCTCAAAAGAGAAAGCCTCTGTATTGGCTTCACGTTTACTTACTGCCTTCTTAAATCATGGAGGAATTGAAGTTGATAGAGTGTTTGATTCTGGAACTGATGAAGACATGGTTTGGGAAGCTCTCAGTCACTTAAAAAATCGTTCTGATTGGGCATTGGTTTCTTTGACATACGGAGCACCAAGAGGCAGAAGTCTCGCCAATGAATTAGGATATGAATTGAATAATAAGGAAATGCAAAAAGCCCGTTCAATTCTAAGTAAAATCGGAGTAACAATTTAAATCTATGGCAAAATTTGAAATTTCATACAATATTACCAGACGTTTTGAGGGTGGGTATGCCAACAATCCAAACGACAAAGGAGGCGAAACATACGCTGGGATTTCCAGAAAATACCACCCGAATTGGATAGGATGGCCTTACATCGACAAGCAAAAGCAATTTGGCCCTATAAAGAACAATACTATTTTTCCAAAACTTAACGGATATGTGAAAACTTTCTATACCCGAGAATATTGGGATAAGATGTATTGTTCCAGATTGGAACAAAACTTGGCTAGTCAGCTTTTTGATTATGCGGTAAATTCTGGAAAAGGCCGAGCGGTTAGAACATTACAAGCCATTTTAAACCAATTGGGAGAATCTTTAAAAGTTGACGGTGTAATCGGAAATAATACCCTAACAGCAATTGCCAGACACAAGCAAGATGATTTAGCACAAGCCCTGCATAAAAACAGGGAAGTTTTTCTAAACAAAGAAGGAAAAAACCAGCCTGCTTTTGCTCAAGTATGGAGAAACCGTATTGACGGGATGAAGCAATATTTACCAACAGTTGGTGTATCGCTTGGACTGGTTGCCGTGGTTGGAATCTCTCTCTTTTTTTTAACTAAAAAATAGATACAAATGGCTACACCCGAAATAAAGGGTTTTTTCTCTAAGGAACACAGTGTTTTAGTGTTTCTTATCTGCATTTGTTTTGGATGGCTGTACAAGAATGACAAAGCCTTGCAAACCATTCTGCTACAACAGGCAGAGATTAAAGCAGATATTAAGGTTATTACATATCAGATTAATAATGGAAAAACCCCAAAAAGCAAGCTGGCTTCGTTCCACCTTTACAGATGTGAAAGGGAACCCCAGTTTCAAAAGGCAAATACTATTCTTGCTTGTTATTACCGTAATAAGTGGGAGCATTTGCAATATCTCAATTGAATACATTAAACAGTTGGTTTTGCTTGCTGGTAGCATTGGTTTAGGTGTTGCCAGTGAGCAATTCTCAAAACACTAAAAATTTAAACTCATGTTAAGACGAAAAATTACAATACTTTCCGCAATACTTCTTTTTACTACTGGTCTGGGATTTGGAATGGCAATTGGTTACAAGTATGCTAAAACTCAAAGCCCAGCCCAGCAAACAACTATTGAAATTAAAGATTTAAATGCCAAAAAAGGCGGTGTTATCAAAATTGATGCTGAATCAGATCAGGCGCAAGATAACAGTAAAGATGAATCTAAAAAGAAAGGTTTCTTTCATAAATTATTCAATTAATATGCTTGGATTAGTAACAGAAGAAAAGAAAAAAAGAAGAAGCAAGGCCAGTCCCCAAAAGGTGGCTGGCCTTGCTGGTTTAATGAAGGGAATCTTCACTATTGACGGTTGGAGTGATGACAAGGAAAAGTTTAAAATCGATTTGGTAAATGATATCAAAGATTTCCTTTTTACCAAGTGGGAAAAACCTTGGAAAGCTTCACTTGTTTTTAGTGAAACGGGTAAGCTGCTTTCCGGTTATCGAAACATCAACGGAAGGATTTATAAAAACTTGGCAAATGTTCTGACTTTGGAACGAAACAGCCACAATAATCCCTTTTTCATTACAATTGGCAAGCTTAAGGAATTGGGCGGGAAAATTCTTGATAGCAACAAGGTTGTTTCCATTGTTTCATATGTACCCATGTGGAAGGATAAAGAGGATAAAACCCCAAGACCTCCCGATTTTGTACTGCCAAAGTTTCATCCAGCAATTAACCTTGAATTTGTGGAAGGTGTAAAAAGTCCAAAACTTGAAATTGAACAGTTTCAAAAGTTGGAATTAAACCAGTATGTGGAAAATTTCATAAAAGAGTTAAAAAAAAGAAGGCGTATTCCAACCATTATTTACGATCAGGCCGATAGTTGCCATTATAAATATGCTCGTGGAACTTACAAGCCTGAATCAATTCACATGGTTAAGATTGATACATTTAAGAATATTGAATCTTATTATTCAACCCTGTTTCATGAAATTACCCATAGTACCAAAAACCCAGATCGTTTAGGCCGTGGAAAACTTACCAAGGCTCAAACTTTAGCCTATGCAAATGAGGAACTTGTTGCTGAAATGGGAGCCATGATAATCTGTGAAGAATTGGGCTTGAAATACAATAGGCAAAATTCACTACCATACCTAAAACATTGGCTGGGTAAAACTGATAATGTTGATACGGCATTATTAGAAGCTTATAGCTATGCTGCAGAGTCGGCAGAATATCTTTTGAAAGATATTGATTTGCAAAAACTGGTACCAGAATCAATGGTTAAGCGTGTTAAAGCTGAAAAGACAGAGCCTAGACAAATGAAATTAACTCTTAACGGCCCTAAATCGAAAAAAGAAGATAGAAAAATAAAATCTTCTATGCCAGATCTACCCAATACAAAAAACACTATAGCATTGGACAAATGGAAACCTTCAAGTCATATTAAACCATTAAAAGGCCAGTTAGGTCAATTTTTAGGAGGTTATGAAAGAAAGCAGTTTGCAATTGTTCTTCGTGGTGAAAAGGGAGCTGGAAAAACCCGCTTGCTATGCCAAATGATTAATCTATTTGCTCAAGACAAATTAAACGGTTTGTTTCTCTCTTTGGAAGTTTCCCCAGAATCAGAACTGTTTGGCAATTACATTTCCTACATATCGAAAAAGGCAAAAAAGCATGTCGCAGTTAGCAATGCAAATACTGTTGAAGAGTTGGAAGAATATGCTAAAAAATACGATTTCATTGCTGTTGATAGCTGGGGGAAGTTAAAAAATATTGGTCAGGAAGATTTTATAAGGCTGATTGAAAAATATCCTAATGTGCTTTGGCTTTGTATTTTCCAAAGTACCACCAATGGAACTGCAAGAGGTGGAATTATGAGTGAATATGATAGCTCAATAGTTATCCAGGTTGCAAAAGGTGGTAATGCTCAATGTGAGAAAAACCGCTACAATTCCTGCGATATAGTTTACAACGTATTTGATAAAAAAATTATAAAAGATGAGAATTAAAAAACCACAAGGAAAGGAACAAAGCTATTTGATTTTTGATAATAGAGACGAGCTTGCAAGGTTTATGATGGAAAGCCCGAAGATTGCAGAAGGTCAAGAAGTGAAAGTCTTGGACGCTTCGGGATTTATGAAGATTGAAAAGGGTTGGGGAATCTTTAAATTTGATCAGGAAAAGGGTTTTTTTGATTTGATAGAAGCGGAATACCCAGCTTCCAAACTCACACCAGACGAAAATACCATATACAGTACAAAAGATGGTGTCATGGTGTCCTTTGATGATATTTCAGGTACGACTGTTGATTTTAATTATTTAACCGATTTAAATATTTCTTTTTCTGTTAGTTCTTATGGTGTCGATACTTTTATAGTCTCAATGGATGGAAGCAGAGAACAGACCGTTTTGGGAGCAGATGACCACAATCAAAAAAGCTTTATACTAACAGGAAACAACCTTTCGAGCAGGTCTTTCAATAATGGTGATGGTGATTATCTTGTTATCTACTATAATGAATTCACAAATGATAATCCAGACCCTATAACTAACGGAACAAAAACGAAAATCATAAGACTTGACCAATATACACCAGACCTTCATAAAGTGTCAAGAAATAAGGCATATATTGCAACTGTTTTGCTTACCATTAAAGACGGTCGCATTGTAAATGCCGATAGTGCTAAAGTTTGGAAGCATTGGAAAAATGCACTTATCCCAGCTGAATATCGAATTAAAGGTGTTCAGCCAGATAATTATACTATTCAGGAAATAAATACAAATGAAGGTAGGAAAATTGTTTCACCGTCTGATTTTGTAGGTCATAGACACAGCATGCGATTAATGAAAGATTTTGATTTTAGTATCGAGGTTTCTAGTACGGGAACCACATTGAAGCTTTCACCTCTGGGCGGAAACGCTGCTATACCTGTTAAGCTTAACAGCTCTGATTTTTATCTAAAAATAGCGGAAACAACACTCTTTACATCTCGTTTTACTTATGAAAGCGGCAAGTTTGTATGTTGGACCATTTATGCAAGTTTGGAAAGTACACCTAACACGGATCGTATTACCATGTCTGTAAGCCAGAATAGAGACGGAGAGCCTTTGCATATCAGACCCGCCACTTTCTCCCTTCGACGTGTGCCGATTGCTCAGGTGCGCTGTCAATTGCCTTATAATGTTGGCGGCTCTTTAGATCAAAACAAGATAATTATTAATAAACTTTGGAAAAAGGCACTAGCACCAGCAGAAGAGCGGATTACTTTGCCGACACCCCCACCGCCTGAGCCAATTCGTACGGATGATACAACAATTTATAAATATCCTAATGGAACATTATTTGTTCCAGATGCAAAAAAATGTTACAGGCATGACATTTTCATCAAAGAGGATTTTGATTTCAAATTTGATTATTCAGACCCTACGAAGATTGTCGCAACTCCAATAGGAGCAGACCAAAACGGCGTAAAGTTGGTAAAAGCTGAAATTGCTGGAGCTGAAAAACTAATCAAATTGAACCGTCTGGAATTGTATGTAAGTTCCAGAAATTGGGATGGTTTATTTTGTAGTTGGTATGTGATGGCTCATATTGTAGAAGATGCAAGCGGCAAAAGTATGAGCGCAGGAGCTTCAATCAATGGATTGCCAACTTTGTTTTCTCCTGATGGGTCAACAATTAATGTGCAGCAAGTAGGAATTTTTAGTCTAGTAGTCAGAAAGCCATATGAGGGTCAACAATGGAGAACTGATTCTGTCCAGCTATATAAATGGTGGAAACAAATTGTTTTACCTAGTGAATCTGTGGTTTCTTCAGGTGAGGCCATTCCTCCTGATGAAGTTACGATTAAAGTTGTTGATGGTAAGTTAAAGGCTATGCTTCCGACCGTATTACCTCCCGATGGTGTTACAATCAAAATTAAGGACGGTAAATTGGTGGCTCAAATGCCAACTGTTACACCACCTGATAATGATACTATAAAGGTCATAAATAATAAACTTACTGCAATTCAAAAACCTAATCATTTTGTGGGATTTGCACAGCAAGGCGGCTTAAACTCTGTAATGGATTTGCATGATAATTTAGATTTTGTAGTTCTTGAAAAAACAAGTGCAGGTACTTATAATTTACCTACAAATTACACCAATACTTTAGGAATAAGAAAAATAGTATTGAAAAATGTATCAAATTGGACACACACCATTCAAGATAAAAACGGAAAAGCAATCAGGAATTTAGCCTGTGTTGCTGCAAATTCAGTAACAATGGATAAAGGTGATGTTTTTACCTTTGTTTATAACTCTGGTACTGGATATTGGGAAATGTTCTGACAATTCAACTAATAAAAAAGAGAGTTTATCAACTCTCTTTTTTATTAGTTTCATTATCATATGCTTCACAGTTATAAACAGACATCCAGATTTACTGTTATTGTTTCCAAAACTGTGCTTTATCCAGTCAATTTAATAAATATTCATTGCTGATTTTATTTTCTTTATATCTTCCGCAATTTCTTCTAATTTTCCAGATTCACTAAAATAAGGCAAAGCTTGTAGAAATGTCTTACATGATGAACATCTCATATACCAAAATTTATACCTTGATCCTGTTGGATAATCTTCAACTAACTCGAATTGTTTTCTCTCACATTTTGGACACTTTGTCCATGATTTATTAGGAATATCCATAGTATTATTAAAATTATTTAGGTGTATTTTGTTTTTAATGTCGATCCAACGTACAAGTAAATTTAGTTAAGAATTTTATTCATAGTAAAATTAATACCAATTTCTATGAATCCAGTCAAACATATTCCTATCCTCTGAATTTGGACCAAATCCTGACCATGTCCCCTGCCCTGCTGCCAATTCAAAAACCATATTGTATTCCTTTGAAAACACTTCTTTTAAAACATCTCTAATGTCTCGAGCTTCGCTTTTGCCAGATTTATCAACTATCAACCAAGTATTATCCAAATAGTGCCACCATGAATAATTTTTCTCTTTTATATACTCTAAGAAAGACTCTTTTTGTTCTTCTGTAGATTTATTTATGCAAACTATATATCTCTTTTTCATTACTCACCTCCTTCTTCTGAACTTGATATACCTACCTGAATTTTATTAGCTGGAAGTTTTTTATCCTTAAAAACCCCCTTTGCACTATCTCCATAAAATCCTTTTTCTATAGCCATTTTTTCAATCGAATATTTTTCACTTCGAATTGCATCTCTATCATTAAATAAACAGTATGTATAAGCAACCATTATAAGTACTAGAAATAAAAAAAGAAAAACTCCAAGAGCAGCTATAAACCAGATTGGCACACCAACCTTAGCCAGCAAACCAATAGCACAAATTATAACGGCAACAACTGCAATTAAGGGTTGTAAAATAGTAGATCGAGAACCTTTTGCATTTGATTGCTGAAGTAGTTCCCTAAATATTCCTAATGACATGTTTATGGGGTTTTATAATTTTGGGTTATTTGGGATTATAAACAAAGCATACTCTTTGTATTTCGATAATATCGTCTTTATAAATTTTGAACCTTGGATAATTGGGACTAACACACCAAAGTATGTTTTCATTTTCTGGGTCATGCTCAATTCTTTTAATCATACGATCTTCCGTAGTAATAATTAAATAAATTCGTTCTGTATTCAATGATTCCCAGTTGTTAATTCTTCTCACTCCCACTATCGCACTACTAGAAATTTCTGGTTCCATACTTGCACCTGCAACTGGCAAAATATTTTCAGCAATATCAGCACCAGGCAATCCTTTTATATAGCCATCAGGTTTATTTTTTCCTACAATTTCTGCCACACTATGTCCTGCCGATACATATAGATTCCAGTATGGAACACCGCCCACTACAGGCTTTTTATTTATATGATTTTCAATTTCAGTGTTTTTCGTAAACATATTTCCTTCACCAGTTAGCAACCAGTGCGCATTCAACCCTTCACATTTTTTGAATATTAATTCAATATCATACGTATTTCTTTTGTACCACATCGATAAAGCTGTAGGCTTAATTCCTAAGAACTCAGCAAATTCTTTATTCGTCTTAATATTTAAATACTCCTTTAAACTATTAAGTATTAGAGCTTTATCCATCATTACAATATTTTTATTCAATTTTTTTGAATCTCAATTGTTTTTGATTCACTTTTTTTGAATATGTTTGTATTCTCATTTAATCAATCAATAAACAAATATATGAATAATAATGAAATTCAAAAAAGACCTGTAACTCCTATTCTACGGGCTATGAAAATTGGCGATATCGAAATATTCCCAGTATCTCAATTAAACTCTATACGAGTAAAAACCAGCGACTTAAAAATTATGGAAGATAAGAAATACACCCGAAAAAGAGAGGGTAAAACAATCATTGTTAAGCGGGTACCTTTAAACAAATAAACCTTATCAAAACTAATTATGAGACCTATTTTAAATCTCATAACTCAAGCTTATATCAGTTCGATTTATAAACGCTAACCTAAAAAAATTCACAATGAGTAAATACGAAACCATAGAAGCAAATTTTATTGCCTTGGTATTATTTGATGCAGCTAATGTGTGCATGAACGTTGCGGAGTGTGCAAAGTTTCTTGGAGTTCATGAAAAAACTGTAAAAAACAGAATCCATACTAAAGATAAAACGAAGAAAATCGAAGCAAAAAGAATCGGGAAAGGCTATAGTATTCCTAAAATCCAATTTATAAAGGAGATAGTAGAAAACTTCGAAAATCAGAAAAATGAAGAAAATTAATCCTAATATCCTAGCAATCCTATTTGCTCAAATAGTTTGTGCCAGTGTCTTAGCAATAGGTGCTCCAACCAATGAAAGTACTCTTCAAGAATTCGCCTATCTAATTTATATGTTATTGTTTACGATGGCTTTGACCGCATTGGTAATGATAATTTCTAGTAAGAAAAAATAACCATTTATTATGAAAGTATTTAGAATAGTTTTTGCACTGCTGGCCTTTGCTGCCTTTATTGGGATTTGCACAGGTGCATATCATCAAATTGTTACTCTAATTATCTGTGTTACGATGGTAACTTGCTCACGTAATAAGAATCGTGAGCAAGCTGTACAAGTTTCAATAATACAGCCAATTAAAATAGAATAACGCAAATAAAATTGTTACGAATACACAGGCTTTTTAAGTCTGTATTTTTTTAAAAGTCTGCCACATTTGGCAAACAGAAACGCACGTCTTAATGTAACGCATACACACGTTTTTTAAGACAATTATCTCACTACTTTTTATCTCTCCTTTAGCCTTGATAGACGGTATATCCATAGAACTTTTAAACTTTGATTCTTCCATCTGGGATAATAAACCAGAATTAAACTTTTCTGTACTTACAGCAGTAGGTTCTGGTGAAGAGCTTGGAAGTAGAAAAGCCCATTTTCGAGGATTAGATTTCATTATCGAACCCAAAGGGAAATCTAAAATTAAAGGTTCAATTCACAAGTTCTTCAATAAAGGCGAAAACAATGCTAACCGATTCACCTATGATAATTTAACCGAAGCTGTAAACCAGCTAGCGGCCTATGGAGTTAAGCCAGAAAACACAAAACTAAAAAGCTTTGAAATTGGTTTAAATCTGGATACTTCAAAAACCAAAATTGAAGTTAAAACCTTCCTTGAAAGTGTTCTTTATTGCCGTGGTGCCGAACGTTCCGAAATGGAATTAAACGGAAAGACGGGATACGGGTACGCATTTAACACCACAAATTCAACTTACAAATTTTACGATAAAGCTGAGCAATCCAAAGTACAAGCTGAATTGTTAAGAGTTGAAACCAAATTTACCAGAATGAGAGCAGTTGAAACATATAAAATCTACTCGCTTTCGGACCTTCTGGATAAACAAAAACTTTCTAAGCTTATTACAGATAAGTTCCTGAAACCTATTGAGGAAACAATATTTTTTGAATGGGAACAAATCAAGACGCCCCGTAGACTTCCTAAGAAATACAAAGACAAATTTAGGGATTTAAGAAACCCTAATTGGTGGATTAAAGATGAAAGGTCAAGAATCGAAAGACATCGCAATAAAGCCCTGCTTGAAAAGCTGGTAAACCAATATGCAAAACGAAACATTAAAAACATCCTAAAAGACCTTATTTCATTAGAGTTGCAATTTTTTACACGCAGTAAAAAGTGTAACGGATGCACCGATTTTGAAAGCCTTAAAAGTTGGAATAATCCAAAACACGCAGTAAAAAGTGTAACGAATACACAACGTATTGTATGTGCGGATTCCACCGACCAAGGTGAGGTGAAAAAGAAGAAAAAATATTGTGCGGTATGTGGTAAGGATATTTCCCATTTAAAAAAAGATGCCAAGTACTGTTCCGATAACAGGAAATGCAGGGATAAGGCTTATAACATGAAAGTATCTGAGCAAAGAAAAGCCAAACGAACCCAGAAGCAAAAAGAGATTATCAAGCTTATAGAAGACTTGGGCAATGAATTGACCCTAACCAAAACCACTAACCCCAGCCGAAAGAAAAAAGCAGGGATACCGAGTAGACGAACTTCGATAGTAGTAACAGCAAACGGAAGTCAGAAACTTTACAATGGTGCTGCTGCAAGATTCTTCCTTAAAGAGTTTGAAAAGAAAAAGAAGTACAAAACCCATAAAAACCCAGATGATGAAACTGAAGATATTTAAAATCATCTACGAAATGACTCTTGAAAAGATTGAAAGTAAAAATGCACCCTTTCATGTTTTATACATGGATTTAAAAAGAAGATTCACAAACGAAGGCCTCTTGATTCAAGGAATTAAAGAGTTGATTAATGATAAGAGGATTAATGCAGGCCATACCCTTAACGATAGATATTTAATACCGATAAACATAGAATCAATGAAATTACCTGAAAAAAATCTAAACCATGAAATTTGGTACAAATGCGACTGCTGCGGAATCGAATTCGATTTAAAGGAAACTTTTACTTGTCCTAATTGCAAAACTCATAAATCAGAAAACTATGGTATTTGAAACAATGAATAGAAAAGAGCTTGCCTTCAGAATGGGAATCTCATATGATACACTTTTGAGATATATGAAAAAATACCTTTCAAAAGAATTTTTGAAACAGATTAGAGGCAGAGTACTTTTTAAATCTGAAGCAAAATTTATTTACGAAGAAATTAAAAAATCAAAAAGAAACGAATTGGGTTCAAACTAGGGTACACCTGAACCCGAACCCAAAAAAAGGGGCAATTTTTGAACTTTTTTAGAGTAAATGCCCCTATTCTGAACCTATCCTAAAAATGAACCCAGAAAAACAGATTTTTCGCAATGGAAAAGAAAATTTATAAATACGCTCGAATTTCAACCACCGAACAAAACGAAGCCAGACAAATTGAAGCTCTGAAAGATTACAAAGGGGAAATGTTGATTGATAAAATTTCGGGAAAAATTCCTTTTGCTGATCGGCCAGAAGGAAAAAAGATAATTCAGGCCGTTCATGAAAATTCGATTTCAGAATTAATTGTGTTGGATGTTGACCGACTTGGGAGAAATACCCTTGACATTATGGCGACTCTCCATTTTATGAAAGAGTGTAAAGTTTGTGTTACTGTTCATCGCTACGGTTTAAAAAGTTTTGTTGACGGAAAGACAAATCCAACATTCGAACTAATAACGAATATCATGTCAACTCTAGCACAAATCGAAATTGAACGAACCAAAGAAAGACAAAAGGAAGGGATTGCTCAGGCAAAACAAAGGGGCGTTTACAAAGGTAGGGTAAAAGGTTCTAAAAATAAAGATTCGGTTTCCTTGGTTGATAAATACCCAAATGTTGCTGCATGCCTTGAAGCCAAAATGAGCATTGATAAAACAGTGGCTGCTACAGGAATTAGTCGCAGTACTGTTAAAAGAATTAGGAAAGAATACTTTCAACAATATATTTGAAAAAACTGAAGATAAAGGAAGTATCTATTTAAATTGAAAAATTATTTTAGAGTCTAAATATTTTAACCACAAAATAGCTAACTTTTCGTATTTTGCAACCAAATAAGGAACACTTAAAGATATGTGTTAAGTAGGATTTTACACGTCTTATCTATAAAACTTAACATCATATGAAAATGCATAGAAAAAGCATACAACAATCTTTAAGTTTTATGAAAATTCCTTGATATTATTATATTATCAAGCCGCAATTTTGTTGGCAACAATTAATAGACTAAGAATGATTGAAACTAAGGTTATCATTTCAATTCCTGAGGGAAAAATAAGAGATTATATTGATGGAACTATTCGTAAAGATACACCAGAAGAATATGTTAGACAAACCGTTGAAAAAAGATTAGTCAACGAACATAAATATAAAAAAGAACAAATAAAAATTGAACACGGTGTTCAAATGGGTTCTGGTAAAAAAAGAGCAGACATTGTTATTTTTCCTGAAGATTCTACCGAAGAAGAAATTAAAGATCAAGATAATATCTGGTTAGTCATTGAATGTAAAAAAGAATCAGTAAAATCAACTGATAAAAACAATGGTGTCGAACAGTTGAAATCATACATGGCTGCTTGCGCTAACTGTGAATGGGGGATGTGGACTAATGGGATGCATAAAGAAGTTTGGCGAAAAGTGAGAACTGAACAAGGCAAATTTGCTTATGAAGAGTATAATGACATACCTTCGGCTGATGGTGCCACTGAGGAACAAGAAAGACCAAATCGCAACACATTAATTAAAGCTTACGAAGATAACTTACTATTTACTTTTAAGACATGTCACAATATTATCTACGTAAATGAAGGATTGCAAAAGCAACCTGCTTTTTTTGAATTCCTTAAAATTATTTTCTGTAAGATTCATGATGAACGAAACTTACTTGAACCTATTGAATTTTATACAAGTTCAAAAGAACGAAATTACAAAGATGGTCAAGCAACTGTATATAAGAGAATTTCTAAAATATTTGAGATAGTTAAAAAACGTCATGGTCAAATTTTTGATAAAAATGACGAAATAAAACTCTTACCTAGAACAGTTACATACTTAGTAGCTGAACTTCAGAAATATGCACTTCTAACAACGAATATTGATATAAAAGGGAAAGCATATGAAGAAATAGTGGGTGCCAACTTAAGAGGTGATCGAGGTGAATTTTTCACACCTCGAAACGTTATGAAAATGGCTGTTGCTATGATTAATCCAAAGGAAAATGAACGAGTTCTTGACAGTAGTTGTGGAACAGGAGGGTTTGTAGTTACAGCCATGACAAGTGTTATAGATTCTCTTCGTGAAAGAATGGAGAAACAATATGGAGAAGAAGAAGGTTGGAATGCTGATGTTAGAAAGGCATTTAATGATAAAATATCCGAAATAGCCTCTGAAAATTATTTTGGTTTCGATATTAATCCCGACCTAGTCAAAGCAACCAAAATGAACATGGTCATGAATAATGATGGTAGTGGAAATATACTCCAATTAAATTCATTATTACCTCCTGCAGAATGGGAGGAAGAGACTAAAAAGAAACTTGCAAAAGCTCTAGGTATTACAGGAAGTGATATTCGAAACCATAAAAGCTTAGGACATTTTGATGTAATTGTAACTAATCCCCCATTCGGATCAAAAATTCCTATTAAAGATCAACAAATTCTTGAGCAATTTGATATTGGCTACATTTGGAACAAAGATGATAATGGTAATTGGTATAAAACAGATCGTTTACAATCAAGCGTACCTCCTGAACAGCTTTTTATTGAAAGGATATTACAACTTTTGAAAGAAGGGGGAAGAACTGCAATAGTATTACCTGATTCAATTCTTGGAGCTCCTGGACTTGAATATTTGAGGTTTTGGTTAATCAAGAATACAAAAATAATTGCTAGTGTAGATTTACATGCTGATGCTTTTCAACCACGTAATGGAACCCAATGTTCTATTTTATTTCTTCAGAAAAAAACAAAAGAAGAGATAATACAAGAAGAAAGTTCCAGACAAATGATTGATTATGATATTTTCATGACTATGATTGACCATATAGGACATGATAAAAGGGGTAATAAAATTCTCAAAAGAGACGAGAAAGGAAATATTATCATGCTTGAAGTTGAAGAAATCGTTAAGGAAAAAGATGCAGAAGGTAATTTAGTTGCTCGTAAAGAAGTTACTCAAGAAAAAATTGTAAATGACCAAACTATTCATGTTGCAGAAATTTTTGCAAATTGGAAAACTAAACAGGGTATAGCATGGTAAGCAGTAACTTAGCATTCAAATTTTTAAAAGATGAAGAGAAGAAGGATTACACTTACCTTCCAAACCCTCTCAAACATACGTCTGTTTCACTTACAGATTTATTTAAAAACAAACTACGCTTAGAAGCCAATGCATTTAACTTAGACGCGAAATTAGCTCAAGAAAAAGTCTCAAATAATATATTTGGAACAGTAAGACTTTGGTCCGACAAAGGTTTAATTCAGGAAGCTTATCATAGGCCTAGATTCAAACGGATTTATGTCGACAAGAAGGAAATTTCTTTTTTCCAACCCTCGTCAATTACTGAAGTGTACCCTAAACCTGCAAGATACATATCTGCAAAGACAGAAACCGATCTGGAAAGTTTAAAAGTCAAAAAAGGTATGTTGTTAATGACTGTTTCTGGTACCATTGGCAAAGTTGCTATTGCTGGAACCAAGTTAGATAACCAGGTATTCAGCCACGATCTCTTAAGGTTAATAGGGAAAGGCAAATATGATACAGGATATATATACAGTTATTTTTTAACGGATACTGGTCAACACATACTTCAATCAAACAATTATGGTGCAGTAATAAAGCACATTGAACCTGAACATTTACAAAATGTTATAATCCCCAATGCACCTGAACATTTAAAGAAAGAAATTCATCAACTCATATTTGAGTCATATGACTTAAGAGATCAATCTAATGAATTAATTGATATCGCTGAAAAAATCCTATATGAAGAACTCAACCTCAACCCTATAGAACAACTTAATAATGAGTATTTTGACAATTCTAAAGATATTAGAAACTATACTGTCAAGCTGAGCGATTTACGCTTAAGATTAGATGGCTCATATCATTTACCATTATTCAATAACATACTAAATCATCTTAAACAATATAGCTCGGAAATAAAGTATCTAAAAAATGAAAAAATTACGAGCTCAATAATATTGCCAGGACGATTTAAAAGAGTTTATGTTGATACTGAAGAATATGGCATTAAATTTATTGGAGGAAAGCAAATTACAGACCTTAACCCTAATACAGATAAATTTCTTTCTAAATCTATGCATGATACTCGTTTAGGTAAGGAACTTATTTTACATGAAAATTGCATTTTAATAACAAGAAGTGGTACTATAGGTAAAGTATCACTTGTTCCAAAACATTGGGAAAATTGGGCAGCCAACGAACATATTATAAGAGTATTCCCAAAAAATCAAGAAATTGCAGGTTATCTATATTGTTGGCTTAATTCCGAATATGGGAAGGAATTAATTAAGAAGCATACTTATGGAGCTGTGGTTGATGAAATTGATACAAATCATGTCGGTGATATTCCTCTACCCCTTCTAAAAAATAGTTCAAAACAAAAAGAAATTAACGATATCGTTCTCAAGGCTAATAATTTAAGGTATCAAGCACATATTTTAGAACAAAAAGCCATTAAAAAAATGAATAAAATAATTGATCGTACTAAATAGAGAAAATAAAAGAGCAAGTAAATTAACACTTGCTCTTTATTTTTTACCCCCAATATTTCTGCATCGAATCAACTACCGATTTTTGAGAGGTTTTCTTGTACTTAAGCAATGTTTTAGGGTCTTTTATACCTGTAATCTTCATTATTATATGGTCTGGCATCCCCTTTTCGCTGGATAAGGTTATAAAGGTTCGCCGTGCCGTATGGCTGGAAACCATTTCATATTTAGGTCTGTAAATTACTTCTTTCTCATTTCCCCTATAGATAATCTCTTTTGTTTGTTCAACAAGGCCAGCAGCTTTGCAAACTTTTCTAATCAAGATATTAAATCTATCCCCGTCTATTACAGGTAAATTCCAGTTGTACTTATCCAGCAAATTTTTCAATCTATCATGCAGAGGAATAAAACTTTCGCTTTTAGTCTTCTGAGCTTTCTTTATTATCATTTCCCCTTGAATATCCTCTTTCTCAAAAATCGAATAATCACTATATCTTTGACCTGAGTATATGCCAATCAAAAACAAATCCCTTACCGTTTGCAGTTCTTTGGTAGCAATATCCAGTTTTTCCAGTATTACTATTTCTTCATCAGTCAAGTAAACATCGTCTGGCTGGTAATTCTGAACAGGATTTGCAATATCTTTTAGATTGATATTGTGATACTTACCGAATGACCATTTAAGTACAGTAAACAAAAATCTTACTGCTCTATGCAATGTGTTATCATTATGTGGCAGAAACGGCTTTACATCAATAGTGCGTAAAAAGCCGCAAAACCCGTCAATCCAATCTTGTGTAATAGATATAAATTCAACTTTCTTTCTCTTATGGTTTTCAAATGCAATTATCTTATTTTTAAGGTTATTGTACTTTTTATTCCAGCTATCAGATTGTCCGTTTGATCTATTTTTTGTGTCGATAAAATCTTGAATTGCTGTCGTTAAATACCTGCTATCCCCTTTAGCAGCCTTATGCTTAAACTTTTCATCAAACAATTTCTTTAATATCTCTCTGGTTAGAGGCTTATTAAGTTTCTCAAACTCTCTTATATTCTCTTCTAAGAAATCGGAATACATACTTAGCATTGAAGAAAGATGCTTCAAATCTGCCCCACTTGCTCCTCTTTTTGCAATTGGCATTCTACTTTTACTATTCCAATTAACAGGGTGAACAGCCTGACCCGTAGAGTATTTAAAGTTTTTCTTTTGTGTTTTCAGATAGAAAATTAAATAAATTGGAGTAAGTTTGTCTCCGTTAGGTTCTTTAAGAAAAAAATACATAGCCTTATATTTAGTTTTAGTAAATATACAAAAGGGAAAGCTACGGGGAAAGTAAATTTATCTTTTAGGCGTATTTCTTAAGAATTTAAAGGATAACAAAACCCGCTAAAACCCTTAGTTTATCCACATAAGTATAAAATTTACACACTACAAAAATAAGATTGATAAATCCCATTCGGATTCCTTTTTTTATTTTTGTTCCGCAATAAAGAATACAGAACAATAGAATGAGAAAATTAAAGAATAGCGAATTAGATCGCAAAAGCATAGATGAATTTAAAGCATCAGATAAAACTCCAATTATTATTGTATTGGATAATGTAAGAAGCCTAAATAACATTGGTTCTGTATTTCGTACTTCGGATGCACTTTTAATTGAAGCTGTTTATTTATGTGGCATTACCGCAACTCCTCCACACAGAGAATTGCACAAAACAGCATTGGGGGCAGAAGATTCGGTACAGTGGGAATATTTTAAGAATACCGAAGATGCTGTTGCAAAATTAAAGGAAAATGGATTTGATATTTACTCAGTTGAGCAAGCTGAGAATAGCGTGTCTCTGGAAAATTTCGAAACCAATCCTAGTAAAAAATATGCTTTAATTTTCGGCAATGAAGTAAAAGGAGTACAACAAAAAATTGTTGATGCCTCTGACGGATGTATTGAAATCCCTCAATTTGGAACCAAACACTCCTTCAATATTTCGGTAAGTTGTGGTATTGTTCTTTGGGATTTATTCTCTAAAATGAACTATCAGAAATAGCCTAAAGATTAAATTCTAAAGTAATAATCGTTCCTGGAAAAGCCTTCTCATACTCTTTTGAGAAGGTTCGTTGTTTTACCTGTTTCCAAACTGCTGTTCCCGACAAGATCTGGATCTTTCCTTGGTTTTGTTGAACAAATTGCCTGATGGTAAACAAACCAATTCCTTTGTGATTCCTCTTAAACGTTGTGGTTCCATTTTGCACAGCCCATTCAACAGCTGCTATGGGATGATTGCTTGAAGATATATCAACAAATGACTTTCCTTTGTTAACAATGGTAACAAACAACTTCTTGTTGTATACCGAAAAATAATGCGATATAAAAACCTCACGACATTTACTATGAACAAAGGCATTTCTGAAAACCTCGGCAACACAAAGCTCAATTGCCATTTTCAAGTGTTGATTTAAGCTAATATCTGGTCTTTCAGGAAATATTTTGGTTTCCAGATATTCCGATAATGCCCCTTCGTCTGGACTTGTAAAATTCTGACATTTGATTAAATGCTTCCATAATTTTTTTTTGGTAGCACCATTTACCAATTTCTTGGTATTAAATAAATTGTCAATTGATTCCTGAATACCGACTAAGCGAGGCTTGTTTTTTTTCTTTTCTAAGCTAGAAATCAAACAGCCTAAAATAGAGAACAAGTTAGATTCTATGACTTTTGTTTCCTCAAAATTGAATACTATTTCTTCACCATAGCATTTTTTTGTTTGATGATACAAATCGGTAAAAAATACTACACCCTGAAAGTTATTTGCAAGCTTCTGAGGAATTGTAATCTCCATCTTTTTATCCTTGTTTAATTCCTAAATAAGAATCGTCTAAGATAAAAAAATAGAATAAATATTTTAGGTATCTAAACAAAAAAAGCGATCCTAAAAAGGATCGCTTTTCATATATCTTGTAATTTTTAATTACTCAACGATAGCTTTGAATTTAGCATCTTCAAATACTTTAGCAAATTCCATATCAGACTTCGCTACTGATTTTAAAGAAGCATCTTTAGCTACTGCAGTTTCAAGGTTAGTGAAAACTAAGTTATTGTTATCAGTTCTCGCACCTACTACAGCTTTTAGGTAGTATACCATTGCAGCATCGCTAGTGTTAGCGTTTAATTTTTCAAGAGCAACATTGTTTTTACCAGCTAAAATGTTAGCTAAAGCAGCGTTTACTGAAGGACAATCACCGAAGTGCTTCACAGCAGTATCGTAATCAGCCTTCATGATAGCAACAATACCTTGGTTGTAGTTAACTTCTTTACCAGCACCAGTTGCAGCACCAAAAAGAACTTCTGCTTCAGCAACATTACCGTTTACTAACTCAACAGCACCTAAGTTGTTTTTCACAACTGGGTTGTTTGCAGAAAGCTTATCAGCTTTTTCGAAGTTAGATTTAGCGTCAGCTACTTTACCCATACCGAATAAGATCATACCTGCATCGTTATAACCTCTCCAGTCTTTAGAGAATTGCTTCTTAGCTGATTCGTAAATTTTCAATTTATCGTCAGCAGACTTCACTAAAGTAGCAGAATATAATAATTCTTCAACGTTTAGTTCAGATGGCTTGTTCATACCAAGATCTTTCAATTCAGCGTCAGATTTACCAATAAGGTCAACGTTAACAGTGAATTTAGCTCTTCTTAATTTAGGAAGTACTTCTTTCTTAACATCGTCGAAAGCAGCAGAAATGTTTCTGATTTCTTTTTCACGTACTTCAGGATCTGAGTACATAGAAAGAACACGTAAAATCAATTCTTTATCTTGGATGTTAGAAGCTTTCATTAATTTTTGGAAACCTTCCCAGTCTTCTGGAGTAACTTTAGATTTGAAGAAATCTTCAGCTGCATACTCAGTCATTTTACCTCTCTTCATTTCTTTCTTGATGTACTTAGAAGAAGAAACTTCACGCTTACCAGCTAATTTCTCGTTCCAATCTTGCTTACCATCTGGAGATGCATAAGCAGAAACTTCAACTCCTTTGTATTCTTTCTTTTCGTCAGCTTTAACAGCGTCTAAGTATGCTTTAAGAGCTTTAACATCTTCAGCTTTCATTTCTGACCAACGAACTTGTGAGCTGTTGATTAGGTAGTGAAGATCTGCCTCTTGTGTTTCTGGAATAATTCTTTGGAATGCATCTTTACCAACAATGTTCATTGGGTTATTTTGCACCAAAGTAGCAGTAGCAACTACACCATCAGCAATTTTGTAAGGATCGAATTCAACTGATTGCTCACCTTTGCTAGCAGTCATTCTAACTTCTAGGTCAGAAATTCTCATTGCTTGCTCGTAAGGAACTTTACCAGTGTAGGTAATAGTTTTTCCAGTTTCAAAAGGAACTACAGTATTGTTTCCTTGAACTTTCTCGCCTTGTAAAGTTTTTGATGGGAAAGCTTTTTCTCCATTTTCGAACTTCAATACAGGAGTTGCAACAAGAACGGCTTTTTTATTAAAATATCCGCCAGGAATGTTAACAACAACTTTTACATCAACCATATCAGCATGTGCTTCCAAAACTTCAGGAGTCACCTGATACTTGATATCACTTGCTTCTTTCTTCATCTTATTAAGACCAGCACAGCTTGTAAGTACCAATCCTGCTAAAGCCAAAGAAGCTAAGGAAATAACCTTTGATCTTTTCATAACAACTACTTAATTATTTTAACTTTTAAAATTATATTCTAGTTCAAAAACAAATTTAAGAAAATTTTATGCAAATTAAATTTATTCCGTCTTTTTATTTGGATTTTCAGGGCTTTCAGAGAATTATCCTATTTAAACCTTGCTTACATTCAGTTTCGAAAATTGCCTTGGTAATTTTCTCATAATCATCCTCTTGGTTAACAAAGTCGATGTCATTGGTATCAATCACCAAAAACTTATGATCTTGTTGTTGTTTAAAGAACTCAAAATAACTGTCTTGTATCTTTAATAGATATTCAGCAGTAATCTCTTGTTCATATTCTCTTCCTCTCTTTTTAATATTCGATAATAATTTCTCTACATTGGAATGCAGATAGACATACAAATCGGGTTTAGGCAAGGAATTATAAATGATATGAAAAAACTGACGATACAAAGTATATTCATCATCCTGAAGAGTCTGTTTTGAGAATATCAAGGATTTCATAAAATAGTAATCCGAAATGGTAAAAGATTTAAACAAATCACGTTCGCTTAATTCTTTCTTCAGCTGATTGTATCTATCTGCCAGAAACGACATTTCCAATGGAAAGGAGTATTTATCAGGATCTTTATAAAATTTTGGCAAAAAAGGATTTTCAGCAAACTGCTCTAGTATCAGTTTAGCATTCCGCTCCTCTGATATTTTATGTGAAAGAGTCGTTTTCCCGGCACCTATATTACCTTCAATTACGATAAAATTATAATCCATTAAAAATGTATTTGCGTTTTTGGAGTCATAAAAATAGAAAATGAAGGGCAAATATCAGGCTTTTTTAAAAAAAGAAAGAGCCAATTTTGATAAAAAAAATCAACACCAACTCCTTAATTCTATAGTCTGTTATTTTTGAGCAAGTTAGAAATCTCTTATAATTGCTTTCCTTTTCGTTTGCATTCCCGATCTTTTCTATTGCCTAAAATGTTACCCACAATCATCCCAACACCAGCACATAAGAAAAATATAGTCGGATTAAAATGGTAAAACATTCCATAAGTTAATAACAAGCCAAAAACAACTCCTACCAATGCAAATATGGCTGAGTAGGTATAAGTGAAATGATGGATTTGATATACTCCATGCTGATCTTTCAAGTGTTTTAAAAGCTTTTCTACACGCTTTTCATATTCACTTCTATTTACTCCCGATTTGTTGATCAGACGATCCAAATCATCAATGATATTTTCCAGCTCTGCCTTTGCATATTTACAATCCAAGCAAGATGTTTGACTATCCAAAAGTTTGGCAATACGTTTCAATTTCTCAATCTGATAAAATCGAAAATCTTTTACAGATATAAAATCCTTTACTTGTCCATCTACTTTTTCAGATATCTTATCTACCCAATTGTTTTCCATCTTTTCTTTTCATTTACATTGCTAAAATAGACAAAGCATATACAAAAAAAAATCCCGGGAATAATTTCCCGGGATTAAGAATAAAAATATTTCGATTATTTATTTTCTTCTTTTTTCTTTCTTTCAGGCTTTGGTAAAAGAACTTTTCTTGAAAGTTTTAATTTTCCTGATTTCGCATCAATATCAATCAACTTCACTTCTATTTCCTGACCTTCTTTCAATACTTCATCTACAGTTTGTAGTCTTCTGTGTTCAATTTCTGAAATATGAAGTAGACCATCCTTACCTGGAAGAACTTCAACAAATGCTCCAAATGTAACAATTGATTTTACCTTTCCTTTGTAGATCTCTCCAACTTCAGGAACGGCAACAATACCTTTAATACGAGCTAATGCAGCATCAATTGATTCTTTGTTGTCAGCTGAAATATCAACTACACCTTTGCCATCAACTTCCTCAATCACAATAACAGCACCTGTTACTTCTTGAATCTCCTGAATGATTTTTCCACCAGGACCGATAACAGCACCAATCATATCCTTAGGAATATCTATAGAAACGATGCGTGGAGCATGTGGTTTCAAGTCTTCTCTTGGTTCCTCAATAGTTTCACCAATCTTATCTAAAATATGAAGACGACCTTGACGAGCTTGTTCTAGGGCCTGTGCTAATACTTCATATGGAAGACCATCAACTTTAATATCCATCTGAGTAGCCGTAATACCATCTCTGGTACCAGTTACTTTAAAGTCCATATCTCCCAAGTGATCTTCATCACCTAAAATATCAGAAAGAACCGCATATTTCTCAGCACCTGCAGTTGAGATCAATCCCATTGCAATACCGGTTACCGGCTTCTTAATCTGAATACCTGCATCCATCAAAGCCAATGTACCAGCACAAACTGTGGCCATAGATGACGAACCGTTTGATTCCAAGATATCAGAAACTACACGAATAGCATAAGGAGAATCAGCTGGAATCATACCTTTAAGAGCACGGAATGCAAGGTTACCATGACCAACTTCACGACGGCTAATACCACGTGTTGGACGAGCATCACCAGTTGAGAATGGAGGGAAGTTATAATGTAGAACGAACTTCTCTTTTCCCTGGTACAATACATCATCAACAATCTTCTCATCAAGTTTAGTTCCTAATGTTACAGAAGTTAATGATTGAGTTTCACCACGAGTAAATACTGCAGAACCATGAGCGCCAGGAAGGTAATCGATCTCAGACCAAATAGGACGAATCTCATCAGTTTGACGACCATCTAAACGCAATCTATCTTCTAACACCATATTTCTTACCGCTTCTTTTTCCACATCGTGGTAGTAACGGCCAATAAGTGTCATATTTATTTCTTCTTCCTCTTTTCCTTCTGAATATTCAGCAACAAACTCTTCTTTAACCGCTGCAAAATCTTCAGCACGTTGGTGTTTGTTTGCATTCTTACGACGAGCAACCTCTAATACTTTATCGTAAGTTTTGTCGATGATTAACTGACGTAATTCTTCGTCATTATTTTCATGACAATATTCTCTTTTTTCAGTTTTACCAACTTCCTCAGTTAATTCAATCTGAGCCTGGCACTGAACTTTAATAGCTTCGTGAGCAATTTTGATAGCTTCAAGCATTTCAGCTTCTGAAACTTCATCCATCTCACCTTCCACCATCATAATATTTTCCATAGTAGCAGCAACGATCATATCAAGATCTGCAGCTTCTAATTCTGTACGAGTTGGGTTAATCTTATATTCACCATCAACTCTTGCTACGCGTACTTCTGAAATTGGCTCCAAAAATGGGATATCAGAAACCGCGAGTGCAGCCGAAGCTGCTAAACCAGCCAAAGCATCAGGCATGGTATCTGCATCTGCCGAAATCAAATTGATAGATACAAAAGTATCAGCATGATAATCTTCCGGGAATAGTGGACGAAGAGCACGGTCCACAAGGCGAGAAACTAGAATTTCATAATCTGAAGGTCTTCCTTCACGTTTCATGAATCCACCAGGGAAACGTCCTAATGCACTAAATTTTTCTTTGTAATCAACAGACAAAGGCATAAAGTCAACATCAGGTTTTGCATCTTTAGCGGATACTACTGTTGCCAACAACATGGTCTTACCCATTTTTACTACTACAGATCCATCAGCTTGTTTTGCTAATTTCCCTGTTTCAATTGTGATGGACCTTCCATCACCTAATTCAATTATTTTTTCGATCACTTTCATCTTTTGTAGTTTATTTCAAACTTCTTTTTGGATAAGCAACAAGGTGTCGCCAATATATAAAAAGCAATCCCGATTGCTCGGGATTGCTTTAATATGATATTATTTACGAATATTTAAAGCTTTAATAATAGCTCTGTATCTTTCAATATCTTTTGCTTTTAGGTAATCAAGAAGATTTCTTCTTTTACCTACTAGCAATTGCAGTGCACGTTGGGTACTGTAATCTTTTCTATTGTTTTTCAAGTGCTCAGTTAAGTGAGCGATACGGTAAGAAAACAAGGCAATCTGAGATTCTGCAGTCCCAGTGTCTTTGTTAGACTTCCCGTACTTTTCGAAAAGCTCTTGCTTTTTCTCTGCTGATAAATACATAATTCTTTTTTTTAATTTATTTGTTACTAAAGATTGCTGTTCACAATCAATTTGCAAAATTAAGCAATATTTTCTACAAAGCAATTTCTAAGGGAAAAAACATCCAATGAATTATTGGAATTTTATTGAAAGTTAGTGTGATAAGTACGCCTTATCATATTTCTATAAAGAATTAGTTTAATTCCTTCAATTCAAATATCAATATTTTGTCTGAAAAGTTAGCCCTCTTATTATAAAAAATTGGCATTGACTTGTTGAGTTTACAGCAAAAAAAAAGAGTCTCACTCCTTGTTGGAATAAGACTCTTTAAAGGTTGGCGTCGACCTACTCTCCCACATCTCTGCAGTACCATCGGCGCTAACGGGCTTAACTTCTCTGTTCGGAATGGGAAGAGGTG
>Ga0209379_10000461_pt1 | contig 34534 bp, 25 predicted proteins | sample tdDd001_FD_187124 | JGI IMG/M metagenome (GOLD analysis project Ga0209379, IMG submission 187124) | Marine sediment microbial communities from the Atlantic coast under amendment with organic carbon and nitrate - tdDd00.1 (SPAdes)... | ecosystem: Environmental > Aquatic > Marine > Coastal >... | reverse complement strand
GATGTTTGATTTGTTTTGAGCATCATACAGAATTGGAGCGGTAGTTCAGTTGGTTAGAATACCGGCCTGTCACGCCGGGGGTCGCGGGTTCGAGTCCCGTCCGCTCCGCCACTACAACGAAGCCTCAGCAGAAATGCTGGGGCTTTTTTGTATCTGTTGTTTGGCGCTGTATCGAGACATAGTGAAACACATTATCTCAAATACTAATGCCGAAACAGTTAACTTCTGTCGAGAACCCAAGCCATGCCGATCACTGTTCGCCGACGGGTGATCCCCAAGACATCAAAAATACCGATGGTTAGTTCCAGGCTGGTGTCTTTCAGTAAGGCGATGAAGGTATTAACAATCCTCAATCTCCTTGAGAGTCTCCGTGCCCGCAGGTAACCATTTTGAACAGTATAATTCTGTGTTTTAATCTTAGACGCAGTGCTCAAGTAAACAATCCTTGTAAAGTTCTTTCATTACCAATTTTGGTGTACGATCAACTTTAAACAGTCCCCAATGTTTTTCTGGTTCCTGTGGATGATCATCACCTTTCCAAGGCTCATCAAATGCTTCAAAGACAAATGTTAATATCTTTTCATTTGTCGTCCATTCAATTAATTGTTCATAGTAGGCTGCTTGCAATTCCTCTGATACATTCCATGTTTCTATGCCACGACCATTGGAAGCTGTTGTCCAACCAGCTTCAGTAATTACAACCTGAGATCCCATGGATCTTATCTTCAATAATTTTCCCTGTAATGACCCGCAATTCATCAGTATATAATGCTGATGCGTTGATTCCAGCTAGTGACATATACCTGTTATTAGTTTTAGACACTCTAGTCCCCTGTTAATTGTCTTTTTATGAATTTGCATTTTCAACGATACGAATCCTAGCCATTGTGCTGATTCTACAAGCGACTCTTCGAACACTTATTGATAGCCTTTTTTGACCATACCACCCAAAGAAAGCACTTTCTTTTGGTGGTATGTTACATAATTTCGGGAGGCAACATGGTTAATAAGAAAGCAGTACATTGATCACACAAGGAATTAATCGGAGTGCAAGAGGTCTGACTTTACAACGGTACTGCTTTATCAATGGAGCAGGGGAGATGCTTGCCAATAGCCCGCTAGCCATGGTGTTTGAGAAAGACGATGTGAAAACCATTGAGTTTAGTTGATGGCACCAGGTTAGAAGCGCTGCCCTATAACTTTTCTGCCACGCCCCTAGGGTGACAGGCCAAATGTAAGAGGTTTGGATGTTAGCGTTTCATAGATGAAAAGGTCACCATTCGGTGACCTTTTTTATCTATAGGCTACAATCTGTTCAATTATACCTCTAGTTACAAACTACTATATATAAATTGACCACTCTCGTTGGGCATGTTGTTGGCTGGGTTAGTACTTATGTAGTCTGTTTTTTTACAGTTATTGGTACATGGATTCGAAGGATACACAATAAATTGCCCATCTTTGGATGGAAGGCTACCGATTGAACTGACATTGATGTAGACCGTTTTGTTGAATGATTCATCACCGGATGGTGTGAATATAAATTGACCATTTTCATTCGGCATATTGTTGGCAGGACTAATACTTAAGTAATCTGTCGCAAATGAATATGTCGAGAAAATAGTCAAGAGCAATGGAAAAAGTAAGTTCTTCATAGCTGACTCTTATATCGTACTGCATGAATAATGCTAATTTTAGCGCATCTGAGACCTCTAATTAGATTTTTTGCTATGTCACTGATTATAAAAATATTTGTTTTTAGTCTGTAATAATGTTCTAGCACGGAAAATTTATCGTCTATATTGTTAGTGTGATCGAGGTATAGCTTTCAGAGTAACAGTATTGCCCGTGATGTTTCAGTGGAATAGTATCCCCCAAAAGAAAGCGCTTTCTTGGTGTGGTTGGCAATTTTCTTTCGTCATGATATCCCTAAGTACAGTGTCAAAAAGACGAGAAAGCGCTTTCATCTTTGGACATTCCTAAATGTGAAGGATTATGTAATGCATAATAAAAAGGTTTTAGCTTCCTTAGTCTGCGGTTTGATGCTAACAGCGAATGGTGTTGTTGCTGATGAGATTAAGCAGGGTGGAACACTAACGGTACCTATCATCAACACTGGTTTTGTTGAGAATTATAACCCTTATACAAGTGGTGGCCTGTTTGATGGCGTGATGTTTGAGCCATTGATGATGTTTAACATCAAGACAGGAAAGGTTGAGTACCGTCTTGCAAAATCAGCCGAATATTCTGATGATCTTAAAAAAATTACTGTTACATTGCGTGATGGTCTGACTTGGTCTGACGGCAAGCCATTAACAGCAAACGATGTTGTATTTAGTTATAAAATAACGAAGGATGCACCGGCGTTTGACCAGAAAGCCATTTGGACATCAGGCAATCTGGCGAGTGTTACAGCAACAGATGCAACAACAGTTATTTTTGAGCTAAACGAGGCTGACTCTACATTTATTTGGAGCCTACCTAAGTATCATATTTTGCCTGAGCATATATGGAGTAAAGTTGAGATTAAGGACCTACCAACTTTTACCAATCCAAATCCTGTCGGTAGCGGCCCAATGACTGTGGTTAAGTATCTTAAGCCACAACAGATGGAGCTTTGTCGTAATCCACATTATTACCTTGAAAACCGCCCATATCTCGATTGTATGACTTACCGTTCATATAATGATAACTCTCAAATTCAACCAGCATTAATGAAGGGTGAAATTGACTGGGGCTCAAACTTTATTGCCGATATCGATAATACTTTTGTCGCAGCAGATCCTGAAAATCATCATTATTGGTATCCTGCCAACGATGCTATCCATCTTTATGTGAATACAAAAGAGAAACCATTCGATGATCTAAATGTGCGTAAAGCATTATCAATGGCACTAGATCGTGAAGCTATTGTCGATATTGCTGCTTATGGTTACCCGACACCAAACTTCAATGCTGGTGGTATTGGTGAATTGTACAGCCGAAGTATTAGTAAAAAAGTTACAGATAAATATAAAAATCTTACCCAATATAACCCTGAAAAAGCGAATCAGCTATTAGATGCCGCGGGCTATAAGGATCTGAATGATGATGGTTTCAGGGATATGCCTGATGGCAAGACCATTGAATTTGATATTGAAGTTGTCAATGGATGGACTGACTGGATCCAAGTAGTTCAGATGGTAACTGAATACTACGAAGAAATTGGCATTAAATCTACTGTAAAAACAGTTGATTGGGCTGTGTATGACAAGTCTCTGAAAGAGAGTGAATACAAGATGTCAATTAATTGGTCAATGGTAGCGACCAATCCAATTGTGGCATATCAAGAATATTACTTGACGTCACGCATTGGTAAAACTTGGCATGCTGGTCATGGAGTCCATTCTAAAGATGTCGATACTCTGATTGAGAGCTTCGGTAAAACGAAAGATTCAGCAGAGCAGCAAAATATTATTGATGAACTTCAGGTGTTTACTGCTGAAAATATCCCGTTTATTCCATTGTTTTCAAATGCAACCTGGTTCCAATATAACAGTTCTAAAATTGTTGGTTGGCCAAGTAAGGAAAACCCATATGTTCAACCAAGCTTCTATGATGGTGGTAACCGTAACTTGATTATCAATAATCTTCATCTTAAGTAATTTGTAAATAATTTAGAGAGTCATTATATGGCTCTCTAATTACCGGAATATTTTATGAGCTTTTTAATTCGTAGACTCAGTTTTTATTTTGTTGCTTTCTTTATAGCTATTTCCTTTAATTTTCTACTGCCAAGATTAATGCCTGGTGATCCGATCGACGCTTTGTTTGCCGCTGCACAAGGTAAAATGGATCCTGCTCAAATGGATGCAGTGAGAGAAATGTATGGCTTTATGGATGGCTCACCTTTTGAGCAATATATTGCATACATAAAAAGTGTCTTTACGCTGGATCTCGGACCATCTGTATTAATGTTTCCAATCAATGTTACTGACGTTATTGGACAAGCTCTGCCATGGACCATGTTTCTTGCGCTAGGATCATTGATTGTCGCTTTAATTATTGGCGTATCGATCGGGACCTATGCCTCTTATCGTCGAGATGGTTTATTTGGCCAAATTGTTCCTCCACTATTAGCATTTATTAGTAACTTTCCTTATATCGTAACGGCGTTATTACTATTTTATTTCTTCGGCTTGCAACTTGAACTGCTGCCGCTTGCTTATACTTATGATCCTGCGCTAGACCCAGGATTTACAATGGAATTTATTGGAAGTGTTGTAAAGCATGCTGTCCTCCCTATGGGATCAATGATTGTTGTTGGTATCGCCACTTGGGTATTTAATATGCGCAATGCAATGATTAATGTTCTTGGTGAAGACTATGTCACAATGGCTGAAGCTAAAGGGCTTAGCAGTTATCGTGTTATGTCACGTTATGCAGGAAGAAATGCAATTTTGCCTGTTGCAACTGCTATTGCGATGGCAATCGGATTTTCGTTTGCGGGTTCAATCATGACCGAGGTTGTGTTTAATTATCAAGGGTTAGGGAATATTCTCCTAAAAGGTATTGTTGCTCGAGACTACCCGCTCATTCAGGCAATTCTTCTTATTCTTGTCTCTGCTGTACTAACCGCAAACTTCATAGCAGACCTTCTTTATGTCTGGCTTGACCCTCGGATTTCTAAATAAGGTTTGAATATGAATAAGTTAATAGATTCAATTGGCAGTGAAGATATGTCCGTTCAAGAATCAAATAAATTAGTAAAAAAAATCAAAGGTGTTTTTTCAACAATACATGCATTCTTTCATGGTAATCCACCTGCTATTATTGGTGGTTTACTTATTACGATGGTTTTACTTGGTGCTTTGATGGCTCCAATTCTGGCTAGCCATAATCCAAACAAACGTGTTGCCCGGCCACACATAGCACCTAATGCCGAACATATTTTAGGGACAACCCGTAGTGGTCGTGATGTATATAGCCAGGTGCTTTACGGGGCGAGAAAATCGCTGACGGTTGCGCTATCAGCAGGCATCATTGCCATGACATTGGCGGTTGCAGTTGGTGTGACATCAGGTTATATGGGCGGAAAAGTAGATGAATGGCTGAATTTTCTTACCAATGTCTTTTTGGTATTCCCTCAGCTTCCATTACTCATTGTACTGGCTGCATTTTTGGGACAGGTTGGTTCTCTGGTTATCACTATATTACTCGGAGTTACATCATGGCCATGGGGGGCGCGGGTTATACGCTCGCAAACTATGGCAATAAGAAATAAAGAATTTATTATTTCTGCAGAAGTGATGGGCGAGTCTAAGCTACGTATTATTCTTGTCGAAATATTACCTAATCTGGTTTCAATTGTATTTGGTGGTTTCCTTGGTACGGTAATTTATGCCATGGGTTCAGAAGCGGGATTAGGCATTCTTGGTTTAGGTGATGCAACTGAAGTTAGCTGGGGATCGATGTTGTATTGGGCACAAACGTCATCAGCATTGTATACCGGAGCTTGGTGGGAAATGATTGTTCCTGCTGCTGCGCTAGCGGTTACTGGTGGTTCTTTGGCACTGATCAATATGTCCATCGACCAGGTGAGTAACCCGAAATTAAAAACTGGTCCGCACATGAAGTTGTGGAAAAAATTGAAGAAAGAAGCGGATCAACGCCGAGGCTTATTATGAAAGATGTACTATTAGAGATTAATAATCTTTGTGTCGATTATGTTTCTCCAAACGGAGTGGCACGAGCGGTCAATAATGTCAGTTTGAGCATTGCCCCTGGTGAAACTCTGGGCATTGCAGGTGAATCGGGTTGCGGTAAAAGTACATTGGCATTTGCGATTTCCCGTTTGCACAAAGCACCGGCATTAATTTCTGAAGGTGAAATTCTTTATAAAGATTGTGACGTATTAAAAATGTCTGATAAAGAGTTACGCGACTACCGTTGGAATGATGTCTCTATTGTATTTCAAAGTGCAATGAATTCACTCAACCCAGTGATAACTATTGGTGAGCAATTGCTGGATGTTATTATCGCGCATAAGAAAATTAGTTATAAAGAAGCACATCAGAAAGCTGTTGAGTTGTTGTCTATTGTCGGTATTCACGGTGATCGAATGGCGAGCTTTCCCCATCAACTGAGTGGTGGTATGAGGCAGCGCGTAGTTATTGCAATAGCTCTGGCTCTTGAACCTAAGCTGATCATTATGGATGAACCGACGACTGCACTTGATGTAGTGGTTGAGCGTGAGATCCTGAATGAGTTATATGATTTAAAGACCAAATTTGGATTTTCAATACTATTTATCAGTCACGACTTAAGTTTGATGGGTGAAATTGCAGACCGTATTGGTGTGATGTATGCGGGCAATTTGATCGAAATTGGTGACGCTGAAACGGTATTTGGCAAACCATCACATCCTTATACACAAGGATTGGTCGCATCGTTCCCGACCATTCACGGTCCGAAAGAGCGACTGTATGGCATTCCGGGTAATCCTGTTGATCTGCTCCGTATACCTGAAGGTTGTAACTTCCAAGATCGTTGCACTCAGTGCATGGCTGAATGCAAAAAACACGAACCTGAACTGATCAAGCTTAATGATCGTCACCAAGCGGCATGTCACCGGTTATAAGGAAGAAGTGATGGACACTATAGAGAATAAAGAAGTAGTACTCTCTGTACGAAATATGATCAAAGATTTTCCAATTGGTAAGTCAGGTAGCAAAAATCAGTATATGCGGGCCGTGAACGATGTTTCATTCGATTTACGGAAAGGTGAAGCATTGGCGATTGTTGGTGAATCAGGGTCGGGTAAAAGTACTGGTGCACGTATATTAACCCGCATTTATGATCAGACTGACGGAAACATTTTCTTCAAGGGTCAACCTCTGCACGAATATACCGAAGAGCATGGTAGCCTTGAGTATGCCCGTCAGGTTCAAATGATCTTTCAAGATCCATTTGGCTCTCTAAATCCAGTACATAATATTTTTCACCATATCGCTAGGCCTTTGCTTATTCATAATCGTGCAAGCAAAAATGCAGTTACCAAGCTGGTTTATGAGTTATTGGAAATGGTGGGTTTAAATCCGGCGGTAGAAACAGCCGAGAAATATCCGCATCAGCTCAGTGGGGGACAACGTCAGCGTGTGGCGATTGCTCGTGCAATTGCTGTTTCTCCAGAGGTTATCTTGGCGGATGAACCTATTTCAATGCTCGATGTGTCGGTTCGGTTAGGTATCTTGAATTTGATGTCTGACTTGAAAGACAAGCATGGCATATCTTTTATGTACATCACGCACGATATTGCTACTGCGCGATATTTTGCAGAAAAAACAGCAGTGATGTATGTCGGACATATGGTCGAATGGGGCAATAGTGACAAAGTTACTCAAACACCTCAACACCCGTATACTCAGTTATTACTTTCAGCGGTTCCTGAGCCAGGTAAAGCTGGCCGACGAGAACTGAGTGCAAAAAAAGGTGAGATTCCGTTATGGAAACCAGACAGTATTGGCTGTCCATTTGCGGCCCGCTGTCCTAAGGCCACAGACCAATGCACGAAGTCTATACCTTTGATTACCCAGATTTCAGAGGATCATTTTATCAGATGCCATCATATCTGATTTGATGTCTATTTTTTATAAGCAAGAAAGCGCTTTCATTAGTTTTGGTACATTATAATGGCAACAAAAATTAGTACACAGTCGAAAGACATTACAGGTAAGTTTCTTATACTGGATGGTGAGAAATACTATGCGATTGAAAATGTTGATCGCATGGCTCCTTTTTTCATCAGTGTTGTTTCGGCAAGTGATCACTGGCTGTACATCTCATCAACTGGCAGTTTATCCGCAGGGAGAGTGAAACCTGAAAATGCGTTATTCCCTTATAAGTCGGTGGATTATATTCATGAGAGTGCAGAAAATACAGGTAGTAAAACCCTTGTTAGGGTGACGGCTGAAGATGGAATCAAGTTATGGGAACCATTTAATGTTCACCATGATGGTCTTTATCAGGTTCAACGAAACCTCTATAAAAATGCCGCGGGTGATAAAATTATCTTTGAAGAAGTGAACGATGATTTATCGTTGACTTTCAAGTACCAGTGGAGCACTAGCGATAAATATGGTTTTGTCAGATCTTCAACACTGGATAACCACTCATCGCAGCCTGTTAAGCTAGAACTAATCGATGGCATTCAAAATATTCTGCCTCCAGGTGCCCCGTTATCGGCTATGCAGGATCGAAGTGCGCTAGTTGATGCCTACAAATGGAATGAGTTGCTACCTGTGTCGGCTCTGGCCACATACAGTATGTACGCGAAGTTAAGTGATCGTGCCGAGCCTGCTGAGTCTTTACGTGCAACGACAGTATTCAGCATTTCTGATGACTATGAGGCGATATTATTATCAAGTGAGCAACTTGGTACTTTCCGTCATGGTGGGCAAGTTGAAACTGAAAAGTTAAAACGCGGCCTGCGTGGGGCGTATTTTATTTATAAGCTGTGCGAACTTGGTCCTAAAGAAGGAAATACCTGGCAGATCGTTGCTGATATCAATCAGAAACATGCTGATATTGTTGCTTTAAAACAGTCTTTGTTATCGATTAAAGCTGTTGAAACAGATATTAGCCGCTCTATTCAAGAAAACCACAAGGAACTTTTAATGCTGATGGCAGGCAGCGATGCTTGGCAGAAAACGGCAGAAGAAGAGACGACGGTTCACCATTATGCCAATGTGCTGTTTAACAATATGCGTGGTGGTGTGGTGGTTGATCAGTATTGGGTGGAGAAAAAAGATTTTGTTCAGACGCTGACAAATGCCAATAAGGTAGTTGCATCATGCAATGCTGCTTTTCTTTCTGGCTTACCCGAGCGTATTGGTTACGAAGAGTTGATTGCTTTAGCAACAGAACAAAATGACAACCAGCTTTTACGCCTTTGTTATGAGTATCTTCCTTTAACGTTCGGCCGCCGTCATGGTGATCCGAGTCGTCCTTGGAACCATTTCGAAATCAAAGTAAAGGGTACCAATGGTGATCGTTTACTTTCATATCAAGGCAACTGGCGTGATATTTTCCAGAATTGGGAAGCGCTTGCCGTTAGTTATCCTAATTTTATTAAGTCGTTTATCGCCAAGTTTGTCAATGCGTCGACTGTTGACGGTTATAACCCATACCGAATTACCAAAGAAGGTGTTGACTGGGAAATATTAGACCCTGAGGATGCATGGAGTAATATAGGTTACTGGGGTGACCACCAGATCATTTATTTGCTGAAGTTCTTAGAACTGTCAAAGAAATACCAACCACAGGAACTAAATACTCTATTAAACAGTGATATTTTCAGCTATTCGAATGTGCCTTATGAGATCAAGGCTGTTGATGAACTGTTTGATGATCCTAAGAATACCGTTGAATTCAACCAGAGCAAGCAAGATTTGATTGGTGATATGGTTGTTGAGTTAGGTAGTGACGGTCGATTGCTACTTAATAAAAACAACGATGTTTACCTGGTTAACCTGACAGAAAAGCTCATGGTTCCTTTGTTGGCCAAGCTGGGCAATCTTGTTATTGATGGTGGTATTTGGTTGAATACACAACGTCCTGAATGGAACGATGCCAACAATGCAATTGTCGGAAATGGTCTTTCAATGGTGACGCTATATTATATGCGCCGCTATGTTGCCTTCATGCAAGAATTGCTGAAAGATCATTCTATGGGCGTCGACCTTTCATCGGAGTTAGTTGACTGGATTCTAGCTACAACACGAATTTTGAATGATGCGAAAACCGAACTGAAACAGAAAAGTATTACCCGTCAGACTCGAAAAGCTTTATTGAGCAGACTTGCCAGTGCTGCAAGTGGCTATCGGACTGCTGTCTATGACAATGACGGTTTCTCTGGAAAGACAAAAATTGACAACCAGTTTATCAATCAACTACTAGATGTTAGCTTGGCTGTTATTGACGAAGGCATTGCTGCCAACCGACGTCAGGACGGTTTGTATAATGCGTATAATATCATCAGCTATTCTGCTGAGAATGCCCGTGTCGATGAGTTGTACCCGATGCTTGAAGGACAGGTTGCTGTATTGAGTTCGGGAGTGCTATCGTCAGAACAGGCAGTAGATTTACTGGATAATCTGTACTCCAGTGAGATGTTCCGTGAAGACCAGCAAAGCTTCATGCTTTATCCTGACCGTGATTTAACCCGCTTCATCGATAAAAATACTATTAATGAGAAACGTGTCTGCGGTAATACCTTGCTCCGTAAAATGGTTCATAATGGTGATCATCGATTGGTTGAACCTGATGCGGATGGTTCATACCACTTCAATGCAAGTTTTGAAAATGCAGGCTTCTTATTGACGGTACTGAGTGAGGTTGAGGGGGATTATAAGGGCATTGAGCCTGAAACGCTCAAGGATGTGATTGATAGTTATGAAGAGGTATTTAACCATCAGGCATTCACCGGGCGTTCGGGCACGATGTTTGGCTATGAAGGGCTTGGATGTATCTATTGGCATATGGTGTCCAAGTTGTTGCTTGCCGTTCAGGAAAACTATTTTGCGGCATGGGATAAAGACCCATATTCAGAGGTCACTCAACAACTTGCTGAATACTACTACAAAGTGCGTTCAGGAATCGGGTTTAACAAAACGCCTGAAAATTATGGTGCATTCCCAACTGACCCATATTCGCATACTCCTAAACATGCCGGTGCACAGCAACCGGGTATGACGGGTCAGGTAAAAGAAGAGATACTAACTCGTTTCGGGGAATTAGGGGTGCGCATTGAAGATGGTGTCGTTCATTTCAAACCATCTTTATTGAGAAAAACGGAGTTTTTATCTGCTAGCGATCGTTTTGACTTCGTCAATGTGAGTAGCGAAAACCAGACAATTGTTTTGCCTGAAAATACGTTGGCGTTTACATACTGTCAGGTTCCGGTTGTATACCGAGTTTTGAAGAAAGGCGAAGGTCAGGTTGTTGTAACGTTAAACAATAATGAAAGTATTCATTTACCAACGATGGCACTTGATCTTGAGCTTAGCCGTCACCTGTTTGACCGAAGTGGCGTGGTTAAGGATATCACCGTGTCCATTCCATCAGGCTCATTAATGGCTTAAGCGCTGCGGGAGTGAATGTGAATACTCATCTATTAGAGATGTCTGAATATGATGAAGTAGGTTACTCTCCATTGATTGATTTCCAGTCATGGAGAGTTGCGATACTAAATTATATTGATGAGTTGGACGCTGATAAAATTGATAATTTTCAGAGTCATAATGAAACAGATGAGGTCTTTGTCTTATTGTCAGGAAAGTGTATTTTATTTTGCGCTGAAGTTGATGGTGATAATAATATAATTAATATTGCCTCCTGGGATATGTTGCCGAACAAAACCTACAATATTAAGCGTGGGGTATACCATACACACACGCTTAGTGATGATGGAAAGGTTTTGATTGTAGAAAATAGCGATACCAGTGATTGCAACTCCCCCAAGATAATCATTGATGGCACTATTCGTGATAAGCTTGTGAAATTAACCTCAGCACTATGGGTTTAATTGGCACCAATTCTTTATTAAAGGCAGATTGTCTGCCTTTTTTAAATTGGACAGATGCTTCTGCCTGACCTTCGGACTGTTACGGTCGATGATATTGAGCAATACAAGTTGGGTTCTATCCGTTAATCTTTTATTGCTCGTTTAAGTCAGGTTTATTCCCATGTGAGATTAATCGTTGAAAGGTTATGGGGAAGGTAACTCCCCATTATCTATTTTCGCGTGTTGATGCTTCAGTTTAATCTTTTTACAGAATCTCTGATGACAAGCTCTGGCGTGAGTTTGTTTTTCAGTGGGTATCCGCTGTTATTAAGCAGCGACAGTACGCCTTTAGCCGCTTCAATTCCCATCTCCCTAACAGGGAAGTTAACAGTGGTAAGTTTTGGACGGATGTGTTGGCTATAAGTATCATTATCGAAACCAACAATTGAAAGATCCTTACCCACAGGCATTTTTCTTTCACTGCATACATCATAGGCAGCTAAGGCAATATTGTCGTTCTGGCAGAAAATCGCAGTAATTTCATTATCACGGTCAAGCAAACGTCTTACTGCTTCGTGGTTGCCATCATGATCAAATCGTCCTTCAATAATCAAGCTGGCATCATACTGTATGCCAAACTCCGTCAATGCGTTTCGATAGCCTTGTAATCGGTCACGGCTGTCAATTTTACTCATCTGGCCGGTGATACAGGCGACTTTTGTGTGCCCATACTCCAGTAGGTGCTTGGTAGCAAGGTATCCGCCCTGCTCATTATCAATGCAGATGCATTTATCTGATAATTCAGGGATATAGCGGTTAAGGACAATTGTTGCTGCTGTTTGTTTGGCGACCTTGATGATTTCATCATCCGATAGTTTGTCAGAGTGAATGATGAGTCCATCAACTTGTTTTGATTGAAGAAACCGAATGGAATCAGCTTCTTTTTCATGTGATTCCTGACCACTGGTAACAATCAGATGAAGGTTTTTCTGGCGTACTGTGTCTTCAGCCGTGTGCATCAGCGGCCCATAGAAAGGGCCATCAAGGGAGCCGACAAGCATACCAATACTATTAGAACGACTAGATGCCAGCGCCTGTGCAAAAGCATTAGGCTTGTATCCCAGCTCTTCTATCGCAGCAAAGACCTTAGCTCGGTTGGCTTCTTTTACAGTAGGGTGTCCATTTAAGGCTCTGGAAACTGTTGATTGCGAAACCTGAGCAAGTTCAGATACTTCTTTAATTGTGATCAACGGGACTTCCTTACAATGAATGGATAATTGAGGTTTGGTGAGTTAGCTCAGAAATACCCAATATCAAGTTTAATAATCGAGTATTTTACCTCTGACGAAGTACAGATCAAAGAATCTACTTCATTAATTTTGAGCCATATAACAATTTGGAGCAAGCGCTTTCGCATGGTTGAATGGCTGTGTAAAGGCTGTAGTGTACGCGTAATAATTAATCACTTATATTTTTCTACAGTAGATAGTTGGCTTCAATGATTCTCTTAACAAGGTTTATGTAGCTATTTCTACTCATTTCTTATGGGGGATTTGCACTGTTCACTATGAGTTTGTTTCTTTCATCTTCCATAAGTCCTTTAAATTATCAGTGTTTGCTTAACAAGGAACGAAAGCCTGATTACTGTCAGATAGCGATAGTGTGTTTATGCTAGGGGGAGCGCTTTCTTTGTTCTGTATTGACTTATCGATAAGTGGTTGATTTTAAAAAGTATGTGTTTTCATGATTTACTTGTTGTGATTGGATTAATTGTTGTTTTAAAACAATTATTTAGGTTGGGTTGTCTAAATTTGTGAAATTTTGACTGTATTTCATGGTGAGTTAACAATCTTATTAGCAGTGTGAGCGCGATCTCGTGAAAGCGCTTGCTTTGGTGATTGTGATCACTTTATCTCCAATTGTTTGCTTGTATTATCGCTCTCAAAGGTGATTAGGGGGTGTTGGATAGGCCTTGGCTATTGGATTGTAATCTGTAGCTACAAATCATCTACAGATTATGCGGCAATGTTACTTTTTTTTACCATTTCAAGAAAGCGCTTTCTTTCTGGGTTTGGGCTGGAAATACTAAAAATAATATATGGAGTTAGAATGAAATTATCGAACCTTACACTTGCGTGCCTACTCGCAACATCAGGTTTATCTGCAGCCAGTATTGCCAATGCTGGTACAACTGATGGATTTGAGTTTCATGGTTATTTTCGAGCGGGTGTACTTGCTAGTGCCGATGATGATTTTAAGCGTGCAAAGTGGGTAGGGCAAAAAGAAACACTGGGTCGATTGGGTATCGAAACAGACAATGATATGTCACTGAAGTTCATCAAAACCTTTGATGTAGATGACAAATCGATCCGTATTAACGTGGGTGTTGCTGGTGCATCTGATGAGAACAATGCACTCGGTTCTAGTAACGGTGCAACTCACATGGGCTTTGGTGAAACATTTGTTCAGTTTGGCGGGATCACTGAAACCGGTAGTTTCTGGGGCGGTAAGCGAGATTACGGTAAAGACAACTATATCTTCATGACTGATTTCTTCTATACCGATATGTCGGGTACCGGTCTGGGTGTTGAAGGTTATGAAGTCGGCAATACTAAGTGGGATTTTGCGTATATCGCAAGTGACCGAAGTGATAACAATGCAGGTCGTTACGGTAACCAAACCAATAACCTCATGCATACGGTTCATGTCGGTGCCAATTTTGGTGCCTTTGAATTGCACGGTACGGTTAAATCCATGACTGATAACACTGTTGAGGTTGGTGACGGTGTCTTCGATACTGATTTGGCTGAATTCGGCTATGATTTGACCGCTATTTATTCACTTGAGAGCTTCCTTGGTCTTCCTGGTAATGGTTTTTCCAAAGTAATTGCACAGGCTGGTAAAGGTTTGGGATCAGGTAACTTACTTGGTGGCACAATTACGACCTATAACTCGTACCACCCTGGTTCATTGCAACAAGGCGGTGGTGATGGTACGACGAATATTACCCATGTTCAGGAAGATGACCTTTCCGCTCGCTTGTTGGTTTGGGGTGGTTACTTCCTGGATAACGGTATTAACCTGTTCCCTGCTATTCAGGGTCAATATAACGATCACGAAGATGGCAGCTTAGATTACTGGGCATCGGCAATGGTCCGTCCTGTTTTCCCTATTGCTGATAACTTCTCCATCGCAACGGAAGTTGGCTATGTCTATAACTACATGGAAGCTGCTGATGGTAACGGTGGCTCTTGGATTCAACAAAAAGTAACGGTTGCTCCGACATGGACAATTGGCACCGGCATGGGACCAGCTCCTGAAATTCGCCTACTAGGTACTTATTTACCTCAAGGCGGTGCTGATCAAGACGGTGATTTTATCGTTGGTATGCAAGCTGACATGTGGTGGTAAGCACTAGCTAAGCCCAAGTAAAAGGAGAGTTACTATTTTCGGATGGTGCTCTCCTTGCTACGTATAAAAAAGAAGAAATAAAAAAAGTTAAAGGTTTTTTTAATGCGCGATGAAAAAAAATTGCTTTCAGGTTTAATTGCACTGTCATTAATCGCTGGTTGCAGTGATTTACATAATAATATTGGTACAGATCAATCCATAAACAATGTCCCATACTTTGGTGAGTGGCCAGAAATAAGTAGTGCTGTTAAAAAAAATGCAGTAATCGAAAGGAAAATTACGGAAATACTGGCGCAGATGACGCTGGAAGAAAAAGTTGGTCAGATGATCCAGCCAGATCTCCGTGAAGTGACACCGGAAGAAGCCAAACAGTATAAATTAGGCTCGTTGTTGAATGGTGGCGGTGGCTGGCCCGATGGTAACAAGTATTCAACCGCCGAAGACTGGGCGAGAGAGTCCGATAAATACTGGCTTGCATTAGATGCTGCCTATACAGGGCGTGGTTTTAAAATCCCATTTATGTGGGCAACAGATGCGGTTCATGGCCACAACAATGTTTTTAAAGCAACCTTTTTTCCACATAACATCGGCTTAGGCGCGGCAAATAATCCGGATCTGATTTATGACATTGGTAAGGCGACGGCTGAAGAAATTGCGGCTACCGGCCTTGACTGGACATTTGCACCAACGGTGGCTTCGCCACGCGACTACCGTTGGGGACGGGTATATGAAGGCTACTCAGAAGATCCGGAAATTATTTATCAATACGCCGGCCGAATGGTTGAAGGTATTCAAGGCGGGGCTGAGGGCCTTGCCGGGGATAGAAATGTTATTTCAAATGTAAAGCACTGGGTCGGTGATGGCGGTACTAAGGATGGTGTCGACCGTGGTGAGAACCACTACACGGAAGAGTACCTGAGAAATATCCATGCCACTGGCTATTTCGCCGGGTTGAATGCTGGTGCCCAGGTGGTGATGTCTTCGTTCAATTCTTGGCACAATGATGCCAACTATGATCAGGTTGAAGGTGGAGATTACAATAAGAAACTGCATGGTAGTAAGTACCTGATTACCGATGTACTTAAGAACAAAATGGGTTTTGACGGCATTGTCGTGACTGACTGGAATGGTCAGGGTGAGCTGAATGGTTGTAGTGCCTCAAATTGCCCAGCTGCTGTCAATGCCGGTAACGATGTGTTTATGGTTACCGCGAGAGATGACTGGAAAGCCTTCTATGCCAATGTGATCGCCCAGGTTAATGACGGTACTATCTCTATGGCACGCATTGATGATGCAGTAAGCCGTATTCTTCGGGTAAAACTTCGTGCCAACTTGTGGGAAAAACCGATGCCGTCGGAGCGTGCATTGGCTGGTCAGCAAGCGCTGCTTGGCTCTGCGGCGCACCGCGAATTAGCTCGTGAGGCAGTTAGTCAATCGCTGGTACTTTTGAAGAACGAAGACGATATGTTGCCACTGTCAAGTGAGCAGAAGATCCTGATTGCAGGTAGTGCTGCCGATGATATTCAGAAACAGACCGGTGGCTGGTCGCTGACCTGGCAAGGTAACGAAAATACCATCGAAAAGGATTTCCCTGGTGCAACGACCATGCAAATGGCTCTGCAGGGTGTTGTCGGTGCAGAAAACATCATTACTGATATCAATGACGCGACTGAAAATACGGTAGCTGTGGTTGTAATTGGTGAAGATCCCTATGCAGAAATGTTTGGTGATATTAAAGCCAATAAGACGTTGGAATTTTCCACTATTAAAGCGTCTTATAAAGCCGATTTGGATAAAATTAAAGAGCTCAAGACGGCAGGCCTGAAAGTGGTCACTATTTTCTACTCTGGCCGACCGTTATATGTGAATGAAGAAATCAACAATTCGGATGCATTTGTTGCGGCATGGCTGCCTGGTACTGAAGCGGGCGGTATTACCGATGTGCTGTTTAATAAAGACGGCAAGGATTTTACAGGCCGCCTGTCTTATTCATGGCCAATGAAGAAATGTTCGACCACTATCAACCGCGTAGCTCCTAATATTACAGACTACGTTACCCCGGCAACAGAGCAGGATATCACCGGTGAGCACAAGCCACTATTCCCTTATGGGTACGGCCTGTCTTATCGCTCAGTGACAGCATCTGAGAACGACTTAAACAACCTTATCCTCGATCCTCGTAATTATGGATGTGGTCAGGCGGAGCCAGACAATGGTGTCGCAACATCCAATCTGGAAATTTTTGGATCTAAGTCTGCCGGTGAATTCGTGACACGGATTGGTGGTGCCGCAAATGGTTGGGCTGGCCTTAATGTGTCAAATGGTAACGAAACCTCCATTGGTGGTTTGGCAACAAGCCCGATCAACTACAAACATCAGCAGGATGCGCTAAATGTTGTCTTTGATGGGTCTGATGTTGCGCAGCTGTATCTGCAAACTGAAGATGCAAAGATCGTCGACAAGAATGCGTATGCCAATGCTGATTCCACGTTGCAGTTTGATATTAAGATGATCAAGGCGCCAACAGCAGACACCACGCTGTCGATGCACTGTGAGTGGCCATGTCTCGGTGATGTCAAAATCAATGATGTGCTACCGACTGTGTCAAATGAATGGACAACATTGAAATTTCCCCTGAGTTGTTTCGCCAGCAAAGGCATGGAGTACTCAATGTTGAATACCGCATTCCTGCTGACAACATCGGGTGAAATGGAATTCGATTTAGGTGAAATCCGTTTTGTCCCGCGCAGCCTAGATACTGCCAGTGCGGAAGTTGATTGTGCGGCATTAGCCAAACCGGTATTACCTGCTTTAGACGAAGCAGACGCAGATATTTGGACTGTTTGGGCTCCAAGTGTAAATACATGGCAGACACGCACAGATACCTGGGCTGGCATTCAAAGTCACTTAATCGTTACAGAGCCTGTTGAGGGGGGGGCCGAGCATATTGTTGAAGCGGTTTATGATGCAGCAAGTCCGGAACTCTATAAAGGCATTGTTATCTTAGAAGGTTCAAGCCAGAACCTGGAAAACTACGTTGCTACAGGTACCCTTGAATTTGATTTATATGTCGAATCGTATGGTTCCCCAGCCAATGGAGGAGAAACCCCGAGTCAAGGTTTGGTGATTAAAATGGAATCGGGTGCCACTCGCGGTGACGATTATTCACTGCCAATGCAGAAAACAGGAAAGTGGCATCATGTGTCTGTTCCTGTCAGTGACTTAAATACAGGTACATTGGATATCAAAAGTGTCAATAAACCTCTTGCGATGCTTCCGTCCTGGAATGAATCTCAGGCGGGCGTACACTTTAGATTTAAAAATGTTCGCCTAGTTAAGTAAAAGTATATGCGGAAGGAAGCTAGCTTTCTTCCGCTTTGTTTATTTTAGATGACTTGGCATATGCCACCAGCCTAAATTCGGCATCTCGGAGAGTCATCTGATCGAGGTATTACAGCTTTTAAGCATTAGGTGGAAATATCATGAGAAATAATAGACAAACGTCAGTGATTAAACGCATGTATGCCGGGTTTGCATTAATGGTGGTACTACTTGTCGCGACAGTTGTATTGATGTTAAACGGAACAAGCCGCATTCACGGCCAACTTGAGTCTGTAACATTGGATGCTTTTCCTCTTGTTTCGCTGGCTAACCAAACCAGTGTCAAATTATTAGCCGCCGATAAAGTATTCAAAGATTTCCTTACCAGTCAGAATGCTGAACGAATGCAAGGTTACGAAGAAAAATTTAGCCAGGCACAAAATGACTTTAGTTCTACACTTGGGCAATTATCAGAAATATCCAAAGGTAATCCGGTATTAAATAGCCAGCTGACAAAATTGTTAGCACTGGAAGATCGCTATTTTTCAGAATCTCATCAAGCAATGGAAAATTACCGCACCCAGCTAGGTGCACAGCAGGAGAGACAACAATCAGTCCGCCGCTTCCAGCAGTTACAAACCGAATTAAGGGTGGGCATGAAGGAGTACATCAACAATCAGGATAATATTGTGGTTAAGCTGATGGCAAAAAGCTACTTCGTCAAGCTTAAACAAACAGAAACAATCACCTCTGATGCTCTGGCTAGTGATAATATTGAAATAATCACCAAAGCTGTGAAAGACAATAAGCGAAGTGTCACCCGGCTAAATTACGCTTATAAAGGACTTATTGCTCAGCTCCCATCTCTAAAGGATACGTTTGATAAATCCGTAGCTCAGTTTACCCTGGATATCGGAAAAAAAAGAGGCGTACTGGATCAGCATTTTAGTTATGTTGAAGCGACTAACCGTTTGTATACCAATATCTCCGTGCTTGTGGGCGAAATCGATCAGGCGATGCTAATTCTAGAAACATTCCGCACTGAAGCCGATCAATTAATGCAGGATGCGATACAACGCGCCGATAAAAGTTATGCTGATGGTTATACCCAAGCTAGCATTATGGGTGCTCTTGTTATTTCTTTCGTGATGTTTCTTGGCTGGCTGCTGGCGCAGAATGTTCGCAAGCCGTTAGTCTCTTTGCTCAACACCCTTGAAGCATTAACCGATGGCGATATGACTCAGAGGGTGACTGATAATACATTTATCGAGTTCAATCAGCTCAGCTCTCATATCAATACCTTAGCTTCCAATCTGCAAGACATTATACGTCAACTGAGTATAGCTTCGAGCAACTTGACACAGGTTGCCGCAAAAAACCAGTCAACAACTACAGAGTCCAAAGTCCGCCTGAATGATCAACGTCAGCAAACAGCCTCTGTGGCGACGGCCATGACAGAGATGGAGCAATCGGTAAAAGATGTTGCCAATTGTGCGCAGAATTCCACGGATAAGGTGCGAGATGTTGAAGTTGCTGTCCAGACTGGCCGGGATGTGATGGGCAGCAATATCTCCACAATCCACCAGCTCTCTGCGCGCCTTGATGAATCAGTGGATGTGGTTTTTAAGGTCCAGAGTATGAGCCGTGATATCGGTTCGATCTTGGATGTCATTCGTAATATTGCCGATCAGACTAATTTGCTGGCATTGAATGCGGCCATCGAGGCGGCACGAGCTGGTGAGCAAGGTCGTGGGTTTGCTGTCGTTGCCGATGAAGTCAGGGTGCTGGCGAAACGGACGAGCGATTCAACTGCAGAAATTGAAAGCATGATCCAAAATTTGCAGCAGAGCACCGGGCAGGCATCAACTGTGATGCAAGGGTGTGTCAATGAAATGCATAAAAGTGTGACTCAGTCATCCGATGCGAATTCTGCCATGGAGGAAATACAAGCAATCATTATTGAGATCAGCCAGATGAGTAGCCATATCGCTCAGGCCGCAGAAGAGCAAAGCTCAACGTCAAATATGATTGCACGTAGTCTGGAAGGTATTAGCCATATTGCCGATGTCAACAATTTATCGATGGAGCAGGTTGCCGAGGGAAGCGGTAAGCTGGATGAACTCGCCCAAGAACAAAATGATTTAGTACATAGATTCAAAGTCTAGTTAATAACTTAAAAGATAGTATTGAATGTGGTGAAGCCACAGAGAATTAAGATTTAGGATAAACCAATAGTTTCAATGGAGTTTTGATGAAATTATATCAAACAGCGAAAGATACTGAGTTTAAATTGTCTGAAGTACCGGTTGCTGAATTGCGTAAAGGTTATCAGCAGGAAGATAATACCACCTACACGGATGCAGGCGAATTGTTTGTTGTTTATCTGGATGATAAAAAGATATTCCAGGAGTGGGAAGGTTTCGGTGGTGCTTTTACTGAATCGGCTGCTGATGTTCTCAATAGAATGAGTGCAGAAAGCCAGAGAAAAATGATGGAAGCGTATTTCCATCCGGAAAAGGGTATTGGGTATAATTTTTGCAGAACGCATATTAATAGTTGCGACTTTTCTCTTGGCAACTGGGCGTGCTGCGAAACAGAAGATCCGGAGTTGAATGACTTCAACCTTGATCGCGACAAACAGCAAATCATTCCGATGATTCACTGGGCGAAGGAATTGGCAGGCGAGGATATCACGATCTTCTCTTCCCCATGGAGCCCGCCGGCCTGGATGAAAACCAATGGTGAGATGAACAACGGCGGGAAACTGAAACAGGAGTATCGTCAGGCCTGGGCGTTGTATTACTGCAAGTATATTCAGGCCATGCAAGAAGAGGGCGTGACTGTATCCGCGATTACTATCCAGAATGAACCTGCGGCAACACAAGTTTGGGATTCATGTGTTTATACAGCAGAGGAGGAGCGTGATTTTGTTCGAGACTACCTTGGTCCGACACTGGAAAATGAAGGGCTGGGACATATCAAGATTGTTTGCTGGGATCATAATCGTGCCGAGGCATATGACAGGGCACAAAAGATGTATGATGATCACGGTGCCGCCAAATATGTCTATGGTATCGGTATTCACTGGTATATGGGTGATAATTACGACAATCTCAAACTGATCAACGATATTTACCCAGAGAAAAAAATATGGTTTACCGAGGGTTGTCAGGAGTGCGGCCCGCATATTGGTGAGTGGAAGGTGGGAGAACGCTATGCCCACTCAATGATCAACGATCTCAACCACAATACCAGTGCATGGTGTGATTGGAATTTATTTCTTGATGAGACCGGCGGCCCTAACCATGTACAGAATCTATGTAGTGCCCCTATTATTGGCGATACTCTCAATGACGAGATCATCTTCAACCCTTCATATTTTTACTTTGGTCATTTCTCGAAATTTATCAAACGAGGTGCTCGCCGAGTTGCTGTTGCCACAACCAGTGATGATATAGAAGCAACAGCTTTTGAAAATCCGAATGGTGAAAAAGTAATGGTTGTTATGAATCGGTTAGATAGGAATGTCGTCTATGCGCTGAATAACCTTGACCGGGGCTGCTATGTAAAAATGCCAGCGCGATCAATTCAGACTCTGGTGATTGACTGATAGCTAGTTAATCGGGTATATCGGGTGCAAGGTGGTGAGTCGTTACGCCTTGCGTTAGATTAATATATATCCGTATTTCTGTACTCTACCTTGCAACCATTCGTTTTTATGCTTGGTATAACAATAGTGATGAGAATATGAAAAGAATTATCGCGATTGGTCTAGTCGTATTGACCGCGTCATGTAGCAACAACAAAAGTATGGTTATCGATTACGGTGCAGCGAACGCTGAAAATGTGCAGCAATCTGCGCCGACAATAGGTTATCAGGCATTAGAACAAGCTCATTTATGTTGTGACTTGTTGAGCGAAATTGATTATCAGTTGATTACCCAGCCGGGTAAGTTTGATTTTACTGTTACTTCACAAAATGAGGCTTTTAAATTCAGCACTGGCAAATCCTTTGTTAAAGGTATTGCCTTACCTCCGGCGGATGGAATAATTAAAGTCGCTATATCTTCCCCCATAGTGTCGAGTGTTTTTGTACCCACGTTGTTGGTGTTGGATGAGCAATATAAACCAATACAAGTATATGGTGAGGAAACAATCAATTACGATGGTGGCTCATTAATGAATGTTGATCGTTTCTTTGGCAATATTGAATTGCCGTCGGTGTATCAAGATGGGCGAAAAGCGAGATATTTGCTTGTTCTTACAACACAAGAGGCGATGAAAGGTACGACAACGCTCACCCCGCCAGATCCGAAAGCGGCAGAACTAGGCCGTGAAAGCGATATTGGCAAAATATATAATGATCAACCTGTTCCACACACTGCGACTGGCGTATTTAGACTAGCCTTTGATTTTACACCTAGTCGCAATCTTTCAGCGCAAAATATGATGCCAGAAACCCCAAGGAGTAGCCAAAAGGCTGAAGCAATGGTTTCAGAAATGGGTGTAGCGGCTAAGGCAGTTTCTGGGGCTGCGGTTGGCTCGGCCATTCAGCCGGAGAGCGAGCTAATGTACAACCAGCTGATTGAAAAAGCAGCTAAAAAAGGTGAATTAAGTAAAGCGGTGAGCTTTGTTGAAGAAGCTGAACGGGCCGGTTCGGAGACTGCTCGTGATACGCTGATTGATGCGATGAAAAAATCCCAGGAGCAGACAAATAAAAAAGCAAACTAACTATACTTAAGTAACAGCCCAATACTACTTTTTATGATCCTACAGCGGGCTTATAATCGGCTTTGAGAAATATTTGAAGCCGATCTTTTACCCTGATTTTCCTGTGAATTACCCGCCGTCACAAGGGCGGGAGCATATCTTTGACAGTACTGATTTCACTTTTTTATCAGAAGTGCCTTCTTCACATCGCCGCGGTATGCCCCTCAGAGAACCAAAAGGATGAAAAATATTAAAATTAATCATTGGATGTGCGTAATGCTGAAATTATGGATTCATAGTCAGGTAGCTGGTTTAAATCTTCTACAATTTGACTATGAGTAATACATCCATGTTCATTTAAGCAGAATACAGCACGAGCTGTGAAACCAGAGAGCATCGGATTATCAATCTTAACGCCGAAATCCAATGAAAATTCACTTGAACTGAAACAAGAAGCGGCAGTGATATAGTCGAGCCCTTCTCTTTGACAGAACCTGTTAAGAGTGAAAGGAGTATCAACTGAAACACAGATAACCTCAATATCTTTCATCCTATAAGCAAGGCGATTAAACTCCCGAACACTTTCGGCACAAATAGGCATATCGACAGATAGAAAGGAAAATAATATGCACTTCTTTCCATAAAGGTCAGAGTGAGTGATGATATTGAAATCATCCTTAACTAATGTGAATTTTTTTGTTACTTGTCCTATATTAGGAAAATCTCCCAATACATTAATAGTACCATCGTGAAAATTATTATAATTCATTAAAAACATACAGAGTTATAGTTTAATTATACTGTCAGTACCCTCAAGCATACCTTTTAGCAGAGGACGACTTTGTCGTCACAAACTTTAAAAGATATCTTAACGTCATTAGCCAGCTTTAATATATAGCCAATAGTTTCATAACTATATTGTCCGTTGCATTCAAAACAGTCAACTTTAGGTTCTAAATCTAAAATACGATGTGTTTCTGCTCCATCATCAAAGAGAAAACCGTTTTCAGGTTGCTTGGTTTCACTAATTAATATTGGCAATATTTTATTAATGGAGTCGACCGTAAAAGTTATCATTTATCATCCCCTGGATAATATCGGGCTGACATTGTCAGCCCGGAAGTTAAAATTAAGCTGAGGTTAAGTTAAAAGAATCCTAGAGGGCTTTCACTATAGCTTACTAACAAGTTCTTGGTATTCTGATAATGATCCAGCATCATTTTGTGTGTCTCTCTACCAATACCAGACTTTTTGTAACCACCGAAAGCGGCATGAGCTGGGTATGCATGGTAACAGTTAATCCATACACGACCAGCCTCAATGCGGCGGCCCATGCGATAGGCTTTGTTAGTATCACGTGTCCACACGCCAGCGCCTAAGCCGTACTCAGTATCATTTGCTATGGCTAATGCTTCTGCTTCATCTTTGAAGGTTGTCACGGCAATTACTGGACCGAAAATTTCCTCCTGGAAGATGCGCATCTTGTTATGACCTTTTAAGATAGTCGGTTTGATATAAAAACCTTCACCTTCATTCATCGCTTCGCCGCCAGCAAGAACTTCAGCACCTTCAGCCTTGCCAATTTCAATGTAGCTTAAAATCTTGTCAAACTGCTCTTTCGATACTTGAGAGCCAACTTGAGTATCAGTGTCTAGCGGGTTACCTTGCTTGATGGTTTTAAGACGCTCTAACAAGCGATCCATAAACTTCTCGTACATTGACTCTTGAATTAATACGCGAGATGGACAAGTACACACTTCACCTTGGTTAAAGAAGGCAAGTAACACCGCTTCCAAACATTTGTCTAAGTAGCTGTCTTCATGTTGAAAGATATCTTCAAAGAAGATATTTGGTGATTTTCCGCCCAGTTCAACTGTCGACGGGATCAAATTATCAGCAGCGCATTTTAAGATATGGTTACCGACTTCAGTAGAACCGGTAAAGGCAAGCTTCGCAATTCGCTTGCTTGTTGCCAATGCATTACCTGCTTCTTTGCCGTAGCCGTTAACGATGTTGAGAACACCTGCTGGTAACAGGTCATCGATAATTTCCATCATCAGCAAAATAGATACAGGTGTCTGCTCTGCTGGTTTAAGGACGACACAACAGCCAGCAGCCATTGCTGGTGCCAATTTCCATGCAGCCATCAATAAAGGAAAGTTCCATGGGATAATTTGGCCGACAACGCCTACAGGTTCTGGAAAATGATAAGATGCAGTTGTACTGTCAAGTTCAGCGGCACTGCCTTCCTGGGCACGAATACAGCCAGCAAAATAACGGAAGTGATCCACAACTAAAGGTAAATCTGCGGCCAAAGTTTCACGTACTGGCTTGCCGTTTTCCCAACATTCGGCAATAGCAAGGTACTCACTATGTGCTTCAATACGATCGGCAATTTTCAGCAAGATATTTGAACGCTCGGTAACACTTGTATTAGCCCAAGCTTCTTTTGCGTTATGTGCGGCATCTAATGCCAACTCAATATCAGCAGCATCAGAACGAGCGACTTTACAAATCAACTGTCCATTAGCTGGTGAGTGATTGTTAAAATACTCACCGTTTACAGGTGAAACCCACTGTCCATTAATATAGTTGTCATATTTTTCTTTATATTTAACCGTGGACTGTTCTGTACCAGGGATTGGATATAGCATTATTTATCCTACACATATTAGTTATATGATTTTTATGCACTTGTATGTTTAGTCAGCAGGGTGAATAGCGATGATTGTCGAGACCATCAGGTTATGCCTGCAAATAAGAGGCTGAAAAACTGCTTAACTAATATATCTTAAATAAACAAGTGCATAATTTACCTACAAGCTTTTAACTTGCTGATGATTAGATTACAAGTAAGGAAGCTCCTTATCTAGTAAACTATCATTAAGTATAATAGTTGATAAAAATCATCTGGTTATGGTTGAGTAATTACTCTATAAATGTTGATTGCTAATATCAGGGTTCTTTTTTCGTAAGGGTATAAGAAGAAAGCATAAAAGATAAACGACAAGTAATGTGTATAGCTAATAATCAACATTGTGAGTGTGAAATAAAATGCATTTGGTGCTTTATTGGTTTAGTTTTAACATGTTAACTGACTGCGTTGAAAAGGCTATGTGGCGCATATATTATGTGACATAATAATAAGATATATGTATGATGTGTTGACTTATAATAAAGTGCTTATATCGATCTCACACACACTGATACCTTGTGCGATTTTTAATAAGTACGAATAGTGAAAGTTAAGTGAGATTACTTGATGTGGGTTTTTAATCCTAATAACAAGATGCAATTGAGCAATAGTTTGTCAGGAGCATCAAGAAGCATTAAGTCGACAGAGAGTCGGATACTGAGGTTGTTGCTTGATAATCAGGATAAAGCAGTCAGGAAGGACGAGCTTATTGCTGAGACGTGGAGTGACAGAGTTGTTTCTGATTCAAGCTTGACGCAGGCAATCGCCCAGCTTCGGTTGGCTCTGGGAGACAATGGTAAAGAGCAAAAAATCATTAAGACACTTCCTAAAGAAGGTTATCAGCTAATTTCTGGAAGTGTTTGTTTTGAAACCAGTTATTTGATAAAGCGCCAAGAAATAACATGTGATAATGTCGCTGAAGCAGACGACAATACGGCTAAGAATAATGTTAGGCCCCCTCAGGAAAAAGTTCAGACTGGATACAAATATCAGCGTTTGTTAATTCAAAGCAAAAGAATCGCAGTAAAAGCGTTGGCCTTCACTGTGTTTATAGTATCAACTCTAATCTTCATCTGGGCCGCCTCGATATACATGCAAACACAGGCGGTTTCAAAGCGGCCTTGGTCCGTCGAGATTAGTGATGGCATCAGCTTCTACATCGAGGACAGCCGGGCAAGCGAGATGCTATACAAAGAGTTGGTTGGAAAAATAAGGAAGAATATTTCTAGGGTGTTTATATCGAAAAATCATGAGCAGTTTTATGTTGCATGTGTATACACTCCAGATCAGTACCAAGACAGGCAGATCCTGAACCTGACGTTCACCATTAATTACACTACAGATCAAATTAGGAAGCATATAAATGAGAGTTGCCAGTAAACTGCTCATCAGTTATGCCATTTGCGCATTTATAGTTTTTGTCAGTATTGTATACAAAAGCAATAATAATCGACCTGATTTTTTGTATGGTAATGATCAGCCTATAATTTATGCTGATGGCATTACTTTTTTCGAAGATGGTTATGATGCTTTTAAGGAACTTCATACAATCGAACTGCATCCGCTCGGTTTTCATACGATGAGATCGAGTATCACATCAACGAACGATATGGAGATCTTCAAAAAAGCCTATTCCGTTTACTTTTTCAACGACTCATTATTTTCAGTAAAATTCACTGATAAAGATGACGACTATACGTCAGACCAAGAACCTGATCTTACTGAGTCGCACCTCATAGAGTATCCTCAAAAGGAATTCTTTCAGATTGTTTTCCAGAATAAAGAACTGTTCTGTTATTCAAGCATGCTGACCGACTCGGTTCAGTGCGTAAAGTTGATTACCTGAAATGGCATTTAAATGAAGATTATCAATAAGTTACTTGTCGGCTATGCAATTTGTGCATCTGTCGTTCTCGTCGGAATACTATTCAGAAATCACCTGACCCATCCACTGTTCATGGTGGGTAACCATGATCCTATTGTCTATGGTCATGGCACTAAATTTTCTGAGCACAGTGTTTATAGATATAGAAAGCTTCATACTATTGAACATGGTGTTTTAGGACTTTATCAAATGAAAACCACTATCATGTCCATTGATGAACAGAAAACATTTAAAAAAAACTATGATGTTCACTTTTGGGATGATGAGGTGTTTTCAATTAAATTGACAAGCAAGGACAAAGACTTTACGGGTGAGGATGAACCAGATTATTCCGAAGCGCATATACTTGAATATCCTCAAGAGCAGTTCTTTCAGATTATCTTTCAGGATCGCGAGCTGATGTGTTACTCGAGCCTGCTTACTAATTCAGTAAAGTGTATTAAACTGTTTACCTTGATCACCAACTTCGTTAATTCTATTTCACTGGCATGTAAACCTACCGTTTATTCCCTGAAGATTAAATCAATTCATCCGTAGCTTGCAATGAACACCAATCGCTCTAGAGTGATTACTCTACTTTATATTGTTGTTTAGTAGTGTGATTTTAACTTAAGTCTTTTTAGGTATGTTTATTAGGCCAAAGGAAAAATACCAGATAATATTTCACTGACGTGTATTAAAGAACGCAATCTATTAGCAGTACTTTAATTTCTATTTATTATAATAAATGACAGTGAAACCATGACTAAAATTTATCTTGCCGGCCCTGAAGTCTTTTTGCAAAATGCCACTGAAATTGGTGAATATAAGAAAAAGCTTTGTGGACTTTATGGATTTGAAGGGCTCTACCCGCTGGACAATGTTCTTGAACTTAACGCTAATAATCCACAGGAAAATGGGCTCATGATTGCAAGAGCCAATGAAAAGCTTATCCAAGAGGCGGACGCAATCATCGCTAACATTACCCCTTTTAGAGGTTGCAGTTGTGATGTCGGTACAGCCTATGAAATGGGATTAGCCCGAGGATTAGGCAAACCTGTGTTTGCTTATTCTAATGACGAGCGTTTTTTCCTGCAACGCAATATTGAAGAACTTCCTGGTGTTAATCGCCTGTCTGATGAACTATTTGTTGACCATCAACAAATGACACTGGAAAACTTTGGATTGATCGATAATCTGATGCTTGATGGTTCCGTCGAGGCGCCTATTATTCGTCATCAGTTGGTTGATAAAGCTCAAAAGTACAGCGAATTACTAGGTTTTGAACAGTGCCTGAAGCAACTTCAGAAATATCTCGAATAAGCGAGCTGCTCTAATTTCACCTGAAAATCTTGGCTGGAGCAGTTTGTCGTAGATTATTTTGTTTGGCCTTAGTAAATTTTCACAAAGAAAAGCCCGATGTTTATGCACCGGGCTTTTTACTAGTTATACGTATTGCTGTTATTTAGCGAGATACCTTAATCTCTACTTTCGCAGGATTTGAGTATAAGCCGTCTTTATCTTTAATCTGATAAGTAAAGCTTGTATCGGTATTTCGCATAGGGCGGTAGGTCACTTTACCGTCACCGTGATTTGTCAGTACACCGTAGCGCCTGTCAGGTGCCTGAACAATTTTAACTGATGAATAGTCAAGTGGTGCACTACCAGCCATGTCATTATCCATCAGGTTGATGGTAATTTCATGAGGGTAGGTAGCTTCGGCATAGTCATCGTATGCTTCTGGCTCGTCTGTATTTTCTTCCAGAAAACCTTTTATAGGAGGAAGGTTTTCCGCGTAGCGACCGTCTTTACCCACTCCAGGGACTTCTACCCATTGAACGAGTGCTTTTCCTGTACCGTCATCCTGTACACTATATTCATCGCCGACGTGGCCGACAGGAATGAATAGTTGTGGATGATCAAACGGTGCTTTTTCCCAACGAACACGTTCATCAGTCAATGATTTCAGGAAGGCCACCAGGGCTTTCTTATCATCATCGTCAAGGTTGGGTAGCGGTCCTAGGTTAAACACTAGATTTGATGCCGTACCGCCATGGCCTGAACTATCTCCGATAGGATTGTTTGGATCCTTTCTGCGGTTACCACCACGGAAGTAGAAGTCGATGACTTCATCCAGCGTTGCCAGGCTACCGTTGTGCATATAAGGTCCTGTTAGCTCGATGTTGTGTAGCAGTGGGATCTTAAATGCGCCGTCAATAGCCGTTCTTGCTGTTGGATCGACTGGTCCGCTGATAAGATCGCCATCAGGAGTTTCGCCGTTTTGAGCCTGACGGGTAAATGACAATGGATAGCCAAAGTTGCTTTGTCCACCAAGGCCGAGGTCATCAACAGTAGGTCTTACACCAATGTTCATGAAACCTCTATCGAGGAATGCTTGAGTAAATGTCGGACCAACAGGCCCTTGGCTTACAACAGAGTCAGCATTGCCTGTTAGGTGTAGAGTTGCTTGGGTAAATGCCGGACCTCCGTGACAACCAATACAGCGACCTGCATTTGGACCGCCAAAACTGCTGAAGATTTGCGCACCTTGAAGCTCGAGGTCAGTGAGGTCTTCACCCTTTTCAAACTTTGAATGGCCAAGTGAAACAAGGGTACTTTCGTACATCTGGATAGCCAGCCCCCAGAATAGCGAGAAGTTTTGCTCGATCTGGGTATAGCCATCCTCATCATGGCGTGGGCTCATCCAATACTCTTCATGGAAGGCGTCCCTAATTAGAGTTCGATAATCAGTTCGAAGTCCCTTATGAGGATAGGCACTCAAAGAGCCCAGAGCACTGTCGTTAGGGTGAACCTCCTGCAGTCCAAGGGGAACCAAGCGAAGCATTTTTTTAGCCATTGTTTTGAATGGTTTGCCATCACACGTCATTTCGAAGTTACTGCCTGGAGGACCCACGGCCTGAGAGGCGAGACTTGAGTTAATAAGATGTGTTTTTTTCGGGACCGTTTTACCGTGTTTACGGTCGTAATACATGACATAAGCCCCTTCGTTATGGGGGCCAAACGGATCGACACCGTTAAATACGTTATTAGCGCGTCCATCCCAGAAGTTCCGGAAGTTGTAAACAGCGTTTATAACGGTTGGTGTATTCCTAGGCTCTACACGTCTCGTGTTTAGATTATTCACATGGAAGATATCAGTTAGGTTTTCACAATTCTCTTTGCCATCTTCGAACTCAGCGCCGTAATTGCTGCCATTGAGATCAATGAACTTAGCCAAAGATACACCTTGTGACGAAATAACATCATCTGTTTCATAGGTAATATCAGAGTCTCGATCTCTGGGAATATCGAGTTGGAATAGCGGGAAGTCTTCTTTGGTCAGTTCATAGTTTGGCCCGCCCTTGCCTCCTGATGGCAGCTCGGGATATCCGTCATAGTTAAATTTATCTTGGTTCTCTACCTTAGTACTAAGTACTCCTGGACTTATTTGGTTTTTAGCCCGGATATCAGCACCCGCTGAGAAGTGACAGCTACCGCAGCTCTGTCCTTGGCTACCAGCTTGCATATCCCAGAAAAAGGCTTTTCCGAGTTTTATCGCGGCATCATAATCTTTTATGTATTCTTCGATGCCGGGTACGGGAGGAAGGTTATCGGGAAGATAACTACTTGGCTTTTCGGGTGACGCTGCCACAGCTTGATGAATTGAAGCCGCGAGCATACCCGTTACTGCGATAAACACGCCTAGCCGGGCGTGTTTTCGCACATTTTTATTTTCCATCGTTTGCTCCTGGAAATCCCCAATGGGTTGCTTAGAGTGTTTATAGTTAGATTTAAATATGTTTTGCCATTTAATAATGATAGGAATCGTAAGGGTTGTTGTTATTAAATATGGGAATTATGGGGTAAGGAATAATGCATAAATCAAAATCTTACTGACTTTTATTAATAATGGTTAATAAATTTAAAATAGAAGACAATGTATTGTTGTTGAGCCATTATTGTTATAAGTCATTAATGCTAAAGATAATTAAAAACAAGATGGTGTATTAGTAATAAGAGGATAAATAAAAAGTTACTGACACTAGCACTATTATAGTAGAAATTTCATTAATAAAAAAAGACATTATGACTAGGATTAGGTAACTAATATCAGCTTAAGTGAAGCTAAATTCTACCTTATGCTTGTGTGAACTTTTTCTCTAATACTAGCGTATTCGCTGGTTTAGTAATAAAAGACAGAACGATAGCAATGGTCGCTACAACTAGACCAGAGCAAGACCAACGGTAACGGTTACAAAGGGTTTTGTTGGTGGTTCTTGATGTGCAATCAGACTTGAGATAGTTGGGGAAATATAGTGGCTATATGCCTAAGTTTGAGCCCCCCATTACTAGTGAATGGGGGGATATCTATGTGAGAGGTTTGGCTAGTGTCGCTGGCAACGAGTGCTGCCAGCTCGTTATCAAAAACGGTCAGTTGGTTAAGATGCTGTAGATTTTATCCTTCAGTTGAGCCCGCTCTAGTTTTAGTTGGAAAAAATGAGAATCTTCAGTTGGGACACTATTTCCTTCTAATCCTCGTATTCTGTGGTCGAGTTTGTGGTACCTGTCTGACATCGCTTTAAAATTTTCGTCAGCCATTTTCAGCTGCTGGATTTTGTTCTGCATTTCAGGAAACTCAATGAAGAGTGCGTGATTTTCACCTAACATCTTAATACTCCATACGTTTTGTGTGTGAAGTTCTACTTTTCTTTGATTGCTTTATGAACATACCAAGCTCGTTAACATATGGGATGAATGAACTAAGTTGCACATTTACTACCAAACAAAGAATGATATTCCGTCCTACTAGTGCAAATCACGTAAATTTCTTTCTGGTTGGTATTACTAATAGGGTTTGTATTAATAATAGAACGAAAAAGCGTTATTGAGGCAATCGAAGGCACTAAAAAAGGTCAAGTGACGTTGTCACTTGACCTTTTTGCGATTTGAGTCAGGTTACTGGATGAAGCTGATATAGGCCTGCAAGACAATCAGGTTGGCAATATCAATAAAGAAAGCACCTACAATAGGTACAACCATGAAGGCCTGAGGTGATGGGCCGTTCCTTGATACCAGTGATCCCATGTTCATAACGGCTGTTGGCGTTGCGCCCATACCGAAGCCACAGTGGCCTCCAGCGATGATAGCTGCATCATAGCTCTTGCCCATAAGTCTGAAGGTGATGAAGTAGGCAAAAAGCGCCAAGGTAACCGTTTGTACGGTTAGGATCAGCAACATTGGTAACGCAAGTTCGAGTAGTTCCCAAAGCTGTAGGCTCATCAATGCCATTGCTAAGAACAAAGACAAGGATATAGTACCTAGGGCGTCGACTGTTTCTTTGTTAACTTTGTAGACTTTTGTTGTTTCACATAGGTTAGTTATGAATACACCAATAAATAGCGCATAGACAAAGTCAGGGATGCGTAACCAGCTAATGCCACAACTATCAACAAGCTCTTTGACATGAGCTGCACCTGTTACGCATATAAGCAAAATGAAGAGGACTTCAATAGAGTTCTTTGCAGTAATGCGATCTTCTTCTTGATCACTGTATGTGACTAGTTCAGGGTGTTTGATGTGATGATTCTCACCATCACCGAACTCAGATTTTAACTTGTGATTATTGATCAGCCGTTGTGCAACAGGGCCGCCGATAATTCCTCCCATTATCAGACCAAATGTTGCCGCTGCCATCGATAGCTCAAGCGTTTGCAGGCCAAAGTTACTCGAAAAAGTTTGAGACCATGCAGCACCTGTACCGTGCCCGCCTGACAGAGTAATTGAACCGACGATAAGGCCAAGAAGAGGATCAAGCCCCAATAGCGAACTTAGGCTGACACCAACAGCATTTTGAATCGTGATATATAGTGTGGCAATACCCAAAAACAGAAATACGCGCGATCCGCCTTTTGCTAGCAGTTTAAAACTTGCGGCTAGTCCAACAGTTGCGAAGAACATCTGCATCAAGGTGTCTTTGATGCTTAGCTTAAATGTAACATCGATACCCTGCTGATGGAGCACTGTAATAAGTACAGCGACAATAAGGCCACCAACAATGGGCTCTGGAATATTATACTTTCGTAGAACCTTAACTTTGCTATTAATAAAGTAGCCAAGAAAAAGCACGATAATTGCAATGAGCAGAGATTCTAGCTCGTTTATTTGAATTATTGAGTTCATGATTATGTCTTTTCATACTTTTTTTAGGCAGCAATTTTAACCCTTAAAAAGCCCCTTGCCTATATTGCAACTAGGGCTTCGATAGTGTAGGGCCACCATGTGGTAAACTGTGTTAATTGTAATAATAAATAAGGTCCTTATATCCAACTTGCTCTTGTTGTGTGTGTTTTGTTTGTATTTGTTTTTTGGCTTGTGATTATTAGTTCGGAGGTGTAAATAGTTTAATATGTTTGGTAGTTTAATGGGGTGGACGAATTTGATAATTACTGGCTGATTAAAACTCTTTATATACAATCACTTACATTATTTCCTCTGTGTGAGGTCATTATCGGTGGCTAAACTTTAACCAAGCTGGTCATGTGAGAGTTTTGTTGATGGGTCTGTTTGATATATGAAAGAAGTATATATATTTCAAGGTGGTTGAAATGTGGTCTTTTGGGTTGTTTTTTCACCGGTGTTTTTTTTGAATCAGCGTTGAAAATATTTTAATAGATCGCAATATCGTTCCATTTATGCTGGTGTAGCTTGTTTTTCAAACTACTTTATTGTTCGAAAAACAATCAAAAAGTAAATGTTTTAATAAAATGACATTCGATTTTCAGGCGTAAAGTGAGGCTAAGAGGAAAAATCACAGAATACAGCGCTAAAGCGGTTTGTGTCAGAACCGATGTATATTAGCGCGATTGTGCTTTAGTTAAAAAACTTTTAAGAAGAGCGCTTTTTAAGCTTCAGCTCTTTTCTTAGTTGTTTGATGTAGTCGATGCGATCTGGGTTGGCTGGTGCTGAGTCAACTTTTAATTGATCAACTACC
>Ga0209379_10000460_pt1 | contig 34538 bp, 26 predicted proteins | sample tdDd001_FD_187124 | JGI IMG/M metagenome (GOLD analysis project Ga0209379, IMG submission 187124) | Marine sediment microbial communities from the Atlantic coast under amendment with organic carbon and nitrate - tdDd00.1 (SPAdes)... | ecosystem: Environmental > Aquatic > Marine > Coastal >... | reverse complement strand
GACCTTCGAATGCACAACCGTGACGCGCTTCGTCTTTGCACATTTCATGTACAGTATCATGGATAGCATCTAGACCAAGTTCTTTAGCACGCTTTGCTAAAGCCAGCTTGCCTTCAGTAGCACCTTGCTCAGCGTCGGCACGTAATTCAAGGTTCTTTTCAGTAGATTCGAATACAACTTCACCTAGTAATTCAGCAAACTTAGCAGCATGCTCAGCTTCTTCAAATGCAATACGCTTATAAGCTTCAGCAACTTCTGGGAAACCTTGACGGTCAGCTTGACGGCTCATTGCCAGGTACATACCAACTTCAGTACATTCACCCATGAAGTTTTGACGTAGACTTTCAACGATTTCAGGGTCTACACCTTTAGCTGTACCGATGAAGTGTTGATCAGCCCAAATACGCTTGCCACCTGTTAGTTCTTTGAATTTATCAGCAGGTACATTACATTGTGGACACTTTTCTGGTGCTGCGTCGCCTTCGTGAGTGTAACCGCATACTGTACAGACAAATTTCTTCATTGTTAATTCCTCCATTTTTATATAAGTTAGATTAAATTTCTAAAATGTAATTAATACAACTGTGTAACTGGTACAAGCAAAGTATACAAAATTAGTGTGGCGTTGTCAACAGGTTTAGTATAAAAAAGTCACTGATAATAATTATCAGTGACTTTTGTTTGTTATAAATTGTCTTCAGTCTCTTCCCATAATAGCTTAGCCATAGGGAATGGTTCTATTGCACGACCGATTATGCCTTGTACATGGGCAATAAGTACACCGTAGTTCACAATAGGAACATTGAAATGTTTGGCCTGGTTAATGCGGTAATGCATGGCAGTTTTATTGAGCATACATGCGCCACAGTGAACAATCAGGCTATAACGCTCGATATCTTCAGTGAACTGTGTGCCTGATGTATATTCAAAATCAACTTGCTTGCCTGTCATTTGACGAATCCATCTGGGAATTTTCACACGGCCGATATCATCAGCTTGTCTATGGTGGGTACAACCTTCAGATATGAGAACTTTATCTCCATCTTTAAGGGTGTCAATGGATTTGGCTCCTTTGATTAATTCGTTTAAGTCGCCTTTATGACGTGCAAATAGAATTGAGAACGATGTCAGTGGAATATCTTTTGGTGTATCAGCAGACACTTTAAGGAAGGCTTGAGAATCTGTCACCACAAGTTTTGGTTTTGTGCCAAGACGCTCAAGGGTTTCTTTCAATTCGTATTCCTTAGTGACAACAGCAATAGCATCACTCTCGAGTATGTCGCGGATTGTTTGTTGTTGAGGCAGAATCAGACGCCCCTTCGGTGCAGCTTTGTCTATAGGCGTAACCAATACCACAAAATCGCCAGGTTGAATTAAATCACCTATGATTCTGAACTTATCCTCATCGTCAGGAAGACTAGAGGCGATGGCTTTTTTTAGCGAAGTGATACCCAGACCTGTCGAAGCAGAGACTGCAAGCACGGGCACTTTGAATTCAACTTTTAAGGCTTCAAGTGCTTCAGCACTTGTTTGGGCTTCATCTTGCTTATTTAAAACTAGAATCTGTGGTATATTTTTTTCGCGAATTTGATCAAGAATAAAACGGTCATCGTCTGTTACACCCTGACTTGCGTCAATAACAACCAGAGCCACATCCGTTTTTGCGAGGACCTCCAGTGTTTTTTTCTTGCGGAGTTCACCCAGTTCGCCGAAATCATCAAGACCAGCTGTGTCTATAATGACAGTGGGACCAATCGGGAGAATCTCCATTGACTTGTAAACAGGGTCAGTGGTTGTGCCCTTAACATCAGAAACAATGGCGATATCCTGGTCTGTAATGGCATTAATAACACTCGATTTACCAGCATTTCGTTTACCAAAGAGTGCTATATGAACACGGTTGCCTCTTGGCGTAGCATTTAAACTCATAACGGACTCCTTTTATTCAGTCATGTTTAATAAACGGTCAAACTTATTTCCCAGGAATGCCTGGATTTGTGATTTGATATGGATTCAGTATTTTATCAAGCTCCTCAGAACTTAAGTATCCGGCTTCAAGAACGAGCGTACGGATGGTCTTGCCTTCACTAAGGGCGCGTCCAGCGATTTCAGACGATTTATCATACCCAATATGATGCACAAGAGCAGTCACTAAAGCTGTTGATGCCTCAAGATGTGAGAGAGACTTTTCTGGATTAACAGTAATGCCTTCAATACATTTTTCTCTGAAACTCGAAACGCCACTTGAAAGGATTTGAAGAGATTCAAGAAGGCTCTCGGCAATAAGTGGAACAAATGCGTTCAGTTCAAGTTGTCCACTCATAGCAGCCTGAGTGATTGCAAAGTCGTTGGCCATGACGCGCATTGAAACTTGACCAATCATTTCCGCCATAACAGGATTCACCTTGCCAGGCATGATTGTTGATCCTGCTTGAACAGCGGGAAGGTTGAGTTCACCAAATCCACCACGAGGACCTGATCCTAGAAGTCTCAAGTCACTTGAAATTTTCATGAGGTTCACAGCAGCACTCTTGAGAAGTCCTGAAACCTCAGTGAAAACATCCATGTTTTGCGTGACGTCTATTGGAAATTCACTTCTTGCAAGGCCGAGTCCAGTCAAATCCTGTAGAAGGTCAGTCATCAGGAAAATAAATTTATGACTGGCATTCATACCCGTTCCAATGGCTGTTCCTCCGATATTAATTTGCCGTAGGCGTTCTTCCACTTTATATATGCGCCAGCGGTCACGGGCAATTGCTTTTGCCCATGCGCCGAATTCTTGTCCAACCATCATCGGAAGCGCATCCATCATTTGGGTACGTCCCAGTTTGAGAACATCTGCAAACTCATTTTCTTTCACTTGGAGTGCTTCCTGAAGTTCGGCGAAAGCCTCCGCAGTATTTCTGAGTTCTCTGATAGCAGCAATACGAAGGGCTGTTGGATACACGTCATTGGTAGACTGAGACATATTCACATCATTTAAAGGATGGATAATGTCGTACTGTCCTTTTTCACCGCCTAGGAGCTCAATCGCTCGGTTGGCAATGACTTCGTTGACATTCATATTTGTAGATGTGCCGGCACCGCCTTGGAGAGGGTCGACAACAAACTGATCTTTTAGGTCGCCAGCAAGGATTTCGTCACATGCTGATATTATAGCTTTCGCCTTGTCTTTTTCCATCTGTTTTAGATGCATGTTTGCCATTGCAGCGGCTTTTTTAACAAGGACAATTGACAGTATAAGTTTGTCATTAACACAGCGGCCCGTCACCTGAAAATTATCGAGCGCACGTGCTGTGTTTATGCCGTAATAAGCATGGTTAGGTATTTCTTTTTGACCGAGTAAATCAGTCTCTATTCTGTAAGTGGACATATGTCACCTCATTTATACATGAAAGCCGAGTGTTAAAGTATCCCAGATTATATAAGGAATTTGTATGCCAATATTATATCAGACTCCTGCAAAATTCAATTTGACGATTCATTCATATGAAAATAATTTTAATAAATATGTCGGTTAGATTAATCCTATTGTAACATTAAAATAGTCCATTTTATCGATTGATGCAGTAACATATGTGACCGGCTGTAATGTTTGGTTGAGAAATTCGAAGCGAAGGGGTAAACTGAAACTGTGAGACAACAAATAAAGACTGAAATTATTGACCTATAGATAAGTGAACTGCGAGGAGGGCCTATGATTACACACATACTTTTTGATTTTGATGGCACATTAATGGATACAAATGACCTTATTGTAGAAGCTTTAAATGCTGCAGCTGTGAAGTTTAGAGGGACAAGCATTGAGGCGGACGAGCTTGATGGTATTCTTGGAAAACCGCTAGCGATACAAATGAAACAGTTAGACAGTAACAATTGGGAAGCCATGGATGCGTACTACAGGTCATATTACCGTGAAAGACGTGACGAATACACCAAAGAATTTGATGGGATTAGAGAAATGCTCGATTCATTGAGGGCTATGGGTTTAAAAATGGGTATTGTCTCAAACAAAGGTCGAGCGGGTATTGAGCACGGTCTTTTGAATTTTGATATGCATAGGTATTTTGAGTCGGCAATTTCTGCTGATGATGTTGAGAAAAAAAAGCCGGATCCGGAAGGCATTCTAAAAGCCTTAAGTGAGTTGGGTGGCAAGCCGGAAAACACATTGTTCATTGGCGACAGTGGTCATGATATTGAAAGTGGTAAAAATGCGGGTACAAAAACGATTCTTGTTGGATGGACAATTCTAGACCGAAAAAGACTGATGAAATCATGTCCGGATCATGTGGTTGAAACGCCATCTGAAATCGTCGAGATTGTAAAAGCACTAATTTGATATTAAACCCGGGTAAAACCAATAAAAAGTCCAATTGGATGTTATAAGAATGATGGAGGATTACATATGTCGAGCAAAGTGTACATGATAGACCTGAGTGCAAGAAGCCATAAAGAAAATAAGATGGTGAAGCTTCAAAAGTTATTTGATGCTGTTGGCATGGCAGACTGCATTCATGATAAAGATTTGACGGCTGTAAAGATTCATTTTGGAGAAGTTGGATCAGATGCTTTCATTCAACCGATTCTCGTTCGTCCTATTGTTGAGAAAATAAAAGAAGCGGGTGGAAATCCGTTTGTTACAGATACGAACACACTTTATGCCGGTATGCGTCATAATGCTGTGGATCATCTGAATACGGCGTCGGCTCACGGGTTTGTACCATCTGTTGTAGGCGCTCCGGTCATAATTGCAGACGGTCTTCGTGGTGACAACTATAATAATGTTGAGATTAATAAGAAACACTTTGATAAAGTAAAAATCGCTGGAGATATTGAGCGTGCTCAGAGCATGATTGTCATGAGTCATTTTAAAGGGCATGAAATGGCAGGTTTTGGTGGTGCCATAAAAAATATTGCCATGGGATGTGCCCCATCGCTTGGAAAGAAAGATCAACACTCTACACGTCCGTTTGTAAAAGCAAAACACTGTGTGACTTGTGGTCGATGTTTAGAAGTTTGTCCTGTTGATGCGATCAAATATAAAGAAGAGAAGGCACATATTGATCAAGCAACATGCATTGGTTGTGGTGACTGTATGGCAGTTTGTCCCGCGAAAGCCGTTGTGCTCGACTGGAATACTGAGCTTGTGGATTTCATGGAAAGAATGACGGAATATGCACTGGGTGCTGTTGAGAATAAAAAGGGACGTGTGGCTTATATTAATTTCCTTATGCGAATTTCACCAGATTGTGATTGCTGCTCGTGGTCGGATGCACCCCTCGTTCAAGATATAGGAATACTGGCATCTGATGATCCTGTAGCGATTGACCAAGCCTGTCTTGATCTTGTAAATGCACAGAGGCCACTTCCGGGAACGCGTCTAACAAAAGAGCATGGGCCAGATCATGAATATGGAGATGTATTTAAGGCGATTCATCCGAATACAAAAGGTAACATACAGCTTGAGTATGGCGAAGAAATCGGCCTCGGTTCTCGTAAATATGAGTTGATTCGCCTATGATATATATTCTGATAGATGATCAAGTCAAAGAATATCTCAAAAGAAACAATAAAGAAGTCCTCACATTACGCCTAAGAGAAGGTCAAGGCTGATGTAAGGGTGTTGGGCTCCCGCAAATAGAGCTTAAGGTGCCGGTGGCACTTGGTGAATATGATAAATATGAAAAAGACGACATTGAGGTTTATATTGATAAGAACATCAAGACGTTAAGTGGTCTTGTTCACTTCAAACTTGATAAACTGCTAATGTTTGAAAAAGTGATTGTTCATGGACTGGATCTTGATTTTGATCGAAAGTAATCTTCAATACGAGTATGAATAAATGGAGGTTGTACGTCATGGCGGAACTGATTGAAAAATCATTGGTTGAAGAAAAATTGGAACGTGTACGTCCAATGCTTCAACGAGATGGTGGAGATGTAAAGCTTATTGAAGTGACAGAGGAAGGCATTGTAAAAGTACAGTTGCAAGGCGCTTGCAGTGGATGTCCAGGGGCAACAATGACACTCAAACATTTGATCGAGAAATTTTTAATTCAAGAAATTCCTGAAATTAAAGAAGTTATTGGTGTATAAAGCAGTTTTAAATTGATAAAAAAGGACCATTTACAATCATTGTAAATGGTCCTTTTTTATGCATGTTTTTAGACTTCGGGGGTAATAAATAAAATGAAGGAGGGATCGGGATGAAAAAAATTCTGGTACCAGTTGACGGGCTTGAGACCTGTCAAAAGACGTTCGAAACGGCTATAAGTTTGGCAGATAAATTCGGTGCTGAATTGGTTGTGCTTTATGTTAAACCTATAATTGATCCACTTAGCCATCCGAGCTATGTGGCATTAGAGGAACATAGCGATATACACATTGATGACATTGCCAAAGACATTGCTCAAAAATCTGTTGAGAAGCTAGAGGGTAACAATCGTCAAGTGAAATCAATCATTGAAAGTGGAGATGCGGCATCTACTGTTATTGATGTGGCAAGCCAAGAAGGTTGTGACATGATCGTGATGTGTACCCATGGTATGGGAGCAATGAAGCGATTCTTCTTAGGCAGTGTGACAAATAAAGTTGTACATCATGCGGAAGTGCCTGTTCTTGTCGTGAGATAAATTTAGCCGGCGGGTCTATTTTAAAATTGATTTTAGAACAAAAAGACAACAATGAAAATTATTTGTTGTCTTTTTTCGAGAATGTCTTGACTCTCCACTAAACTGGAGGGTGTATTATAAAGATAGAGATAGAGATAAAAACATTTTTGGAGGGGTTTTATGTATCAGATTGGAGCATTTTCAAAAATGGTTGGAATGACAGTGAAAACATTAAGGTACTATCATGAAATTGGACTGCTCATACCATCCAAGATTGACGAGACATCTGGATATAGATACTATTCAGCGGATGAATTCATAAGGGCGCAGCGTATCAGTCTTTTGAAAAGTTTAAACTTCACTTTGCCCGAGATACATGAAGTTTTATTGCACTTGGAAGATGAACGTGATCTCCATGCCTACCTTCAGGAAAAAAAGGTGCAATTGGATATCCAAATTCGTGAACTTAAAAGTGTTCAAAAATCGATTCAGGTTCATTTAGAACAGGAGGTTTTATTGATGACAGAGCAGAAGTATACGTTTGAAATTCGCGAAATGCCAGAACAGGAAGTTGCAAGTGTTCGGTATTCTGGTCGGTACGACGAAATGGGGATTTACATTAAACAATTGTTCAAAGCAGTTGGTGGAAGTGTTGCTGGGACCCCATTTGCAATGTATTATGATGAGGAATTTAAAGAAGAAGGCGCTGATATAGAAGTGTGTGTGCCTGTGAAAAAGTCTATTAACAAAGGGAGCGTGACCTCAAGAGTACTTGAAGCTTCGCGGTGTTTGGTGACAACACATGTAGGGCCTTATGACGTACTTCACTTCGGATATAAAGCTATGCAAGATGAAATTGCAATTCGTGGTTTGACGTCACTTAGACCAACGCGAGAGGTTTATGAGAAAGGTCCTGGAATGCTCTTAAAGGGCAATCCTGAGAAGTATAGAACCCAAATCATCTTTCCAATTGAGACCGAATAAACATACAAAGTAAGTTATAAAGGCCACTCAAATGAGTGGCCTTTACCTGTAAAATCCTTTAATTAAATAACAATACTGATTAAATAACAATCTCCTCATTTTGCGATTCAGGATCAATCGTCGATTTTTTCAAATCAGTATCTACAGATTTAAATGTTTTTGTGAATCTGACTCCTATGGCAAGTATGGCTTCCATAATTGCGGCAATCAGAAGGACGTATTGTGCTGTAATGATTGACGCTGCAGCAGTTCCAACAAGTATGGAAAGTATTCCAGCAGGTCCGTTGATCATGTCAACAACACTAAAGACTTTACCTCTATTTTCATCAGGCACCGTTTTTTGAAGTACAGAATTGAGGATGATGACATGTGCAGCCCCGATACATCCAAGTATGATAAAAAGGACAATAGAGAGGGGGAACCATTTGTTGAAGGTAAACAGGCCAAGTGCCGCTGCATCAAGCACGAGAACATTTAGAAACAGTTTGAAAGGATTGTCATAGTGTTTTACTTTTATGCCTATTATAAAACTTCCAATAATCGTTCCAATACCAAGTGCAGATAAGAGTGTACCCCAGGCGAGTTCTGCTTTATCTCCCATGTTTAGTGTTTCACGAATGAATACATATATGAGCGTGCCCTGCATAACCATAGTGAAGGTTAAGAACATTTCAATTAAGACCATAAGGCGTATTTTCGAATCGTGCCACATAATTGAAACACCGTCTTTGAATTCAGCCATATGTCCAAACACATCTTGCTTTTCATGCACTTTTTCCAGATGTTTTTCATGGATCGTGATCGATAAAATTATCAATGCAGAAGCCCAGAATGTAAAAGCATCTATTATAAAAGCACGTTCAACGCCCAGAAAACCAACGGTTGCGGCCCCTGTTGCAGAACCAATAATTTGAATAAGACTGTTAGATGATGATTTGAATGAGTTTAGCAGTGGAATATCTTCAGTATCCACCATGCTTGGTTCCATTGCACTTTGTGCAGGTCTTCTGAATACATTCACAGTTGCTTTTATAAATGTCACCATATAAATGAGCGGCAAGCTATTTACAAATAGCGCTGTTAATATGGCCAGGCCACTGCAAATATCTGAGATGGCCATGATTTTCTTTCTTGAGAATCTATCAATAAGAATGCCTGCAAATGCACTAAATAGTAACGTCGGAATCATTTCAAATGTCGCTAAAAATCCCAAGTCGGTGATTTTTCCACCAGAGATGATGTAAACCTTGCGTAGTAGAGCAAAATAGCTGATCTTGCTGCCAAAATTAGAAATGATACCAGCTATAATGAGTTGCATAAAAGCCTTGTTTTTTATAAGTGTTTTATATTCTCCAAAATAGGAAAATAGTTTATCGAGTGTATTTTTCATGTTGTTGTCCTCCGTGTTTGTTCTAAAATGATATACTTTTCACCGATTTTATCAGACAAAAAAACCACAGGGATTCCCTGCGGCATATATCACGTAAATTAAGAACCGTACACTAAAACAGGTCTTATTTAAGGCGAAAAAAACCGCAGGTCAATACACCTGCGGCTCAACATGTAAATTAAGTATTCATGAAGGGGCTGGCGCACTGTTTCGTCATTATTATTAGATTATATTTTGTAAATTGCCGGTTCAATCTGACAGTGTTCATCGAATAATCCCCTTTCACTGGTTGCTGTGAGTCTCGTAATTTATTACCACGATTTAACATGTTTAGTGTAGCACAGGTCATATACAAATTCAATAAAAATATTTTAACGATATAAAAATTAAAATAAGACCTTACAAAATCAACATATGGAGATGTTGGTTTCGTAAGGTCGCATCTGTAAGTGTACATGAGAGTTTTGTAATACTATGCATTCAAATTGACATGACAATATCCATGTGGATTTTTCTTGAGGTATTTTTGATGATACTCCTCAGCTTTATAGTAGCATTTAAGGGGTTCGATTTCTGTAACGAGCGGATCTGTATAATTGGCTTTCTCTTTTTCAACATAAGTTCGAATGTGAGCTTCGTCATTTGGATCAATGAAGTAAATGCCATTTCTATATTGATCACCGATATCTGGTCCTTGTCGATTCCATGCCGTCGGGTCGACAATACGGAAGAATCTTTCTAGAAGACTGTCCAGAGAGATTACAGCAGGATCGTACTTTACATGACAAACCTCAGCATGTTCAGTGAGGTGAGAGCAAACTGCTTCATAAGTCGGATTTTCGGTTTTTCCATTGGCATAACCCACTTCTGTTTCAAGCACACCATCGAGCTGATTAAAATAGGCTTCAACACCCCAAAAGCAACCACCTGCAATAACAATTTCTTTCATGTGAATCATCTCCTCTTTTTGAGAATCATTATCAAGTTTGATTACTTTGATTGTATGCTGATTTATTGAATATGTCAAAACTGGATTGAAATAGTGCAAAATAAAAACTCCGAAGCAAAGTTCGGAGTTTGGTTATAAAATTAATCATCATCGAATAATGAGAACAGGAATGTGTGCATGATGTACAACCTTATTGGTAACAGATCCAAGCAAGAAGCGCTTTACGGCTCCCATGCCATGTGTACACATTAGAATTAAGTCGCAGTCATGCTTTTCAGCGACATCTAATATTGTTGCAGCGGGGTTGCCGGCTTCGGAAACCATAACCACTTCATAAGGGATATCTCCTAATTTTTCCTTTGCTCTTTTTAAAATTTCATGTGATTGCTGTTCGACAGAATAAGCACTTTCCAGTGGGTAAGCTGGATAATTATTGTACTCTGTGAGTGTTGGAAGACCATAAACATTCAATAAAATAACCTTTGCGTTGTAGTTTTCGCCAAATGAATTAATATAGTCCATAATCCTTTCACAGGTATCAGACCCATCAACAGGTACTAAAATCTTTTTAAACATACTCCGACACCTCCCTATTTGCTATTTACCCGACGAATCAAGGAAATATCGAAATGATTATATGTTTTTGATTTGCCACTCAATCGGCTTTTTACCCAGTTGTTTGAGTATGGCATTGGTCTTAGAAAAATGCTTACAACCAAGAAATCCTCTATGCGCTGAAAGGGGACTCGGGTGAGTTGTTTTTAGAATAAAATGGTTTTCATTTGTGATCAAGCTCTCTTTTTGCTGTGCTGGACGACCCCAAAGTAAAAATACAATTGGATCTTCACGATCATTCAAAAGTTCGATGATATGGTTGGTGAATTGTTCCCAGCCCTTTTTCTTATGAGAATGCGCTTCGCCTGCACGCACGGTTAATACGGTATTGAGCAACATGACACCTTGTGTGGCCCAATCGAGAAGATATCCACTGTTTGGGATGGTACAGTCTAAGTCTGAATTCAGTTCTTTATATATATTCTTAAGTGAAGGCGGTGTCTTAACACCAGGTTTAACTGAAAATGATAGACCGTGTGCTTGCCCAGGCCCATGATAAGGATCTTGTCCAATAATCACAACTTTTACATTTTCATAAGCGGTTAAATGAAGAGCGCTAAATATATCATTCATTTCGGGGAATATTGTATGTGATGCATACTCTTTGATTAAAAAAGCCTGTAAGGTTTTATAATAGTCTTTTTCAAATTCGGACTCTAGAAGAAGAGCCCAATCGTTTTCGAAGTTCATATTCATGGGAACATCCTTTCCGTTTTCAGCACACGTGTTATTTTACATCATGTTCAAATGTACTTGGATCATTGGCCATATCAATAAAAACCTGAAGCGCAGGCGAAATATACCTGTTCTTGTGGTAAGCCATTTGAGCATATATACGGTTCTCGTTCTCGAGCTCTAGGCTATCTGCAATGAGGAGGCCAGCGTTGATTTCTTTTTCTACTGTCATCTTTGGTAGAAAAGTTACACCCATTCCATGAATAACCGACTGCTTAACCAGTTCAAGACTCCAAGCTTCCAGTGTGTTCTCAAATTTTGTTTCACGAGACTTCAGGTAATCCTCAAAAATATGTCGAGAGGTACTGCCTTTTTTTGTGTTGATAATTCGAGATATTTTCTCGCTTTGTGCATCTCTTTTTTCTAGGTAATCAGGCGTTGCGACAAAAACCATGTCTGCTTCAGATAAAACGGATACTTGCAGTTCATGTGATTTTATTGCTTTATCGATAACAAAGATAATATCTGCTTCTCCAGTGCTCAATTTGGGCTTTAGTTCTTGATAAGGGGCATTGATCAAGACAATTTCAACATCTGGATATTTATTGGAATAGGCTTGAAACAAAGGCCCTAATTTATAAAGCGCGATGGATTCCTCAGTACCAATTCGAATTGTGCCACGTGGCGCTTGGCCATAACCAGATAGGGTTTCTATTTTTTTGTAGGTATCAAGAAGTTTGTCCACTTGTCGTTCTAGTTGCCGCCCTAAATCCGTCAAGATGATTTGACGACCAATACGGTCGAAAACCTGTCCCGATAAATGATCTTCTATGGCCTGAATATGCGCAGTGATGGTGGATTGTGCATAGCCGAGTTCTTCGCTGGCTTTTGTAAAACTGCCAGTCTCAATAATTTTTTTGAAAGTGATAAAATTGCGAATTTCCATAACGACCTCCTGTATCGATTCAGTTTTATTATATCGAAAAAACCGATGGAAAGCATCGTTTATTTCAATTTTACAAATGGGTTGCGTCACGTTATATTATAGGTGTAAAGAAGATTGATACTAATTATCAATCAAATCCGTAAAACGAGTCAATATTGACTGGAGGCAAGATTATGGCAATTTTCAATCGAATCTTTGGTAGAGATACAGTAAAAAACAATTCAGTTCAGGGCAGAATTTAAAGCCATTCAAGCTGATGCAGCAGTTCGTCAATACGTTGAGAGTCAACGCATTGCGGCATCAGACACAAGAATATTATTGTAATTACGACGCATCATTATCTTTGATATAAAAAAATTGTACAAAACCCCTTATCAAGCAAACAAAAGAGCCTAAGATAAAATTCAAACTTTATCAAAGGCTCTTTTGTTGATTTTAGGATTCGCCCTGCATTGAAATCATATTGCGACCAGATTGTTTACCATGGTAAAGTCTTTGGTCTGCAATTTTTATGAGTGTATCAAGAGATTGACTGTTTAATGCACCTTTGCCTTTGAGGTCAGACATATCTGCGAGTCCATAGGTTAGCGTTAATTTTATGCGTTGGCCATTCATTTCAAATACGTGTTGGTTGATAGATTGTCTAATTCTCATACACGCGAGAAAAGCCTCTTCTTTTGTGTAACCTGAAAACATGATGATAAACTCTTCGCCACCATAGCGTGCCAATAGGTCAGACAGTCTTAAGTTCTCATGAAGAAGTTTTGAAATTTCAACAAGAATAAAGTCACCAATATCATGACCATATTGGTCGTTAACGTTTTTGAAATGGTCTATATCTATCATACATACAGTCATAAGTCGATTGTGCCTGATCACCAAATCCCAATCCTGTCTTGCGCGTTCAAAAAAGTAGCGTCGATTGTAAATCCCCGTGAGAGGATCAGTGATGGCCTGTTTTTCCAGAGTTTGTTCTTTTTTAGAGTGTTTTAAAACGGAATTAATTCGCGCTTTTAGTATAATTTCGTCCACAGGTTTTGTAACATAGTCAAAACCTCCAGATTCAAAACCTTGAAGAATATCTTCAGCAGTGTCTTTGGCACTCACAAATATAATTGGAATATCACAATACTTTGTTGTTTCACTCAATTCTATGGCGATTTCATGCCCATTTTTTTTAGGCATCATCACATCAAGAAGTATTAGATCAACATTGTGTACGTTTAAAATATCATACATTTCTGCATCATTGGAGGCCTCTAGCACTTCAAAGTTCGTAAGCATGGATTCAAGAACATATCGGTTTATATCGCTGTCATCGACTATCAAAATTTTTGTTTTATTCATTATAATAGCCTCTCATCTGTTTGTTTTTCAATAAGGGTCTGAATTTTTTGTAGCAGTGTGTTTGCATCAAATGGTTTTGAGACATAATCATTAAAACCTGATTCAAGAAGTGTTACGTCGTCACCTTTCATGGCTTTTGCCGTCAGAGCGATGCATGGGGCAGGTGTTGAATCTCTCGCGGATATAATTTCGAGTGCTTGAATGCCATCCATGTTTGGCATCATAATATCCATGAGGACTAGGTCTGGTCGCACTTCAAAGTATCTTTGAACAGCTTCCTCGCCATTTGACGCAAAGCTTAAATCATAATGTTTTTCAAGGATCATTCGAAGTAGCGCCCGCCCTACATCTTCATCATCTGCGACGAGTATGCGTTTTTTTGAACTGTTAGAAGTGCCAAGGTGAGATTTGTCGATCATATTTGAAAGCGTATTTAGGAATACATCTTGACCAACAGGTTTACTCAGAAAATGAATATTATCCTTTTTAAGCAAGTCTCCATTATAATCTTCGACAGTGACTATAACAACAGTGTACTTACCAAGGGAACCCATTTTGTCTAGGATGTTTAGCAGCTCAATGCCATGAATATCTGGTAGATCAAGGTCGAGAACAATCAGATCGGGATCAAATGACTGAAGTTTTTCAAGGGCACTTGTTCCATTCTCAGCTTCGTCGATGATGAGACCCAGACCTGTTAGATAGTCTTTGTATAGGAATCGACACTCAGTCTCATCTTCGATGATGAGCATTCTTTTATTTTCTAGTTTAACTTTTAGATCTTCAGTACTTATGACTGATTTGGTGGAGACATTAGGCGGTATAGACTGTAGTTCTAGATCTGGTGTATTCTCTTGAATCGTTTGAGTTTGCTTCTTAATAGATCTGTACTCATCGCGAGCAACTCTAATAGCAAATGGCTCAACTGTCATGTCATTGGTTCGGCCTTTCATAGCAATTCCAAATTTTACAGTGGTGCCTTTACCAAGTTGGCTTTCTATACTGATTTTACCCGATATCAAATCAACCAGTGCTTTACATAGCGAAAGACCAAGACCGGTGCCTTGATAATTTCGAGTTGTAGATCCATCCGCTTGCTGAAAGTTTCCAAAAATACTATTGAGCTTATCTTCAGCTATGCCGATGCCTGTGTCTGAAATTTCAAACCAGATGAAGTCTTCTACAATTACAATACGAATAGCAATACTGCCTGACTGAGTGAATTTTTCAGCGTTTCCAATCAAATTTATGAGAACCTGTTCAAACCGTCGTTTGTCCGTATAGAGCATTTTTGGCGTATAACCTAGAGATTCTATGATTAGATCAAGGGGCTCTTTTTCTTTTGAAATACGGTCAGCCATTAAGCCGTTAAAGAGATTTTCAATAAGCTCGATAATGTCTTTCATTCTTACAGGATGTTCGTTGTACACCATACTGCCTGATTCAACTTTTGCAAGATCCAAAATGTCATTGATCAATTCCAGCAAACGAATACCACTTCGATTGATCATCTTAAGTCCCTTCGTTTGTCTTTCGTCTAAATTGCCCTTTTGGTTCTTCAATATGGTGCTTGATAAGCCAAGTATACCGTTGAGCGGCGTACGGAGTTCATGACTCATGTTGGCTAAGAATTCACTCTTGCTTAGGTTGGCAAGTTCAGCGGCTTCTTTTGCTTTTTCAGCTTCAGCTTTTGATTGAATCAGTTCATTTGTTCTAATCTCAACAAGATTTTCTATGGTTAGAGTTCTGGATATTAGAATGTTGAAATAGCTGACAAGCAGCAGAACTGCGAACAGTCCAATTGCTAAAAGAATAAAAGAATAAGAAGTTTTAAACTCATCAATATAATTCGAAGTTGGGACCATATTGATTTTCCAAGTTCGACTTCCCACGGTTACAATATATTCTCTGCTGAGAGAGTTTTCCATATTTTCAAAGTAGTCAGGGTTGAACTCGGAATCACTGAGAGTCGAGTTGTAGTAATGTAGTGGATCGGGATTGTTCGGGTTTGTTATATCTGAAATGTATAAGTCGATTTCGCTATTGCTTAAGTATGCGATGGAGTTGTCCACCAAATCACCCACGAGGAAAACGCCGATAGCGAAACCTTCAATATATTGCTGACGCTCAATTTCGGTGAGCTCATCAACTGGCTTGCTGTAGACAGGTAGAAATACCAGGAATCCAGATTGTTCTTTATCACCTTGAACCAAGGTGATTTTGCTGGTGGTTCTAATGTCGCCTGTTCGTATGGACTCATTGAGTGTACCCAGTCTAATTGGACTGGAAGATAAGTCAAAGCCAAGTGCGGTTTCATTGCCCATTATGGGTTCGAGATAGTAGACCGGATAATATTCGGCTTTGATCGGTGCGCTCACAATATTGCTGCTGTTGTCTCTCACTGTAAAATCGTAATCTGAAAACCCATCTTTCTTAGCTTGATTAACATATGAATCACGCTCATCTCCAGATACACGTGGAACCCATTCAAGAGCCTGTATTCCAATGACTCTGCTCAAAAAAGGCTCAGCAAACTCATGAAAATCATCTCTCGAGTGTCCTAATTTAACGTGATTCTGAAGAGCCAACATCGTTAACATCTGACTTTCAATGGATCTTTCAATCGCGGTTATTCTTTTTTTTGTAGAGAAATCAAAGTTTTCTACGAATCGATCATTTTCAATATTATAAATCATAAGAAATAGACTTGTATTTATAGTAAGACCAATCAATAGAATGGCAACAAGGATAAAAATCTGCTTTCCACGCATATTCTTTTTGTGTTGTAAATTCGATCTAGGCATATTTACACATCCTTTAGTATTCGACAATTATTAGGAAATTAATACCCGAAATCTATAATGAAACATCAAAGAATACGGAATCTTTGTATGGTCCTTGGAATCAATGAGAGATATTGGATAAACATTGGGTAGTATTCAAAATAGGTAGAATTTTGATTAAATAGGGAAGTGAATTTATGGTGCGGGATATAAAAATTTCAAACTTAATCAGTCGAGCTGGTATGAGTGTGCTTTTAATTAGTATAGTAAGTGCACTTGTTTTCATGTTTATAATTTTGGGGAATGTTAAAGAGCAGGCACTCGGAGACACACAGTCATCGATCATGACGGTGCTAATGACAGCTGAAGAAGGTCTGGAGATTATGATCACAGACCGGATTCATAAACTCGAAGACACAGCCAAAGATAAAAAACTCATTAAGCTTGTTGAAAATGCAATTTCATTTGAAGACAGTGGGGAACTATCCCAATACATAATGCAAAGTAAGGTGGAACTTCACGAAAATGCTCATGCCATTATATCTAAAGACCATGCTGTTATTTGTTCCAGTCAAGCAGAATATGTAAAATCCACAGAACCTCTCATTGATTTCAACCAAGAGGTATTTCGCCATGCCGTAAATCTTGTCTTTGAAGGTGAATCTATTTTTGTGCCCCCATTTGACTCTGAGAATCCGAAAATATATTACTTAACACCGATTTTTTCATCAAGTGGTTCACAAGAGGCTGTAGTGGCTGCGCTTGTGGTGTCAGATGATCCCACAAAGAACTTTTCGCGTATTGTACAGGCGGCTCGAATTGGTGAATCTGGAGAGACGTACGCCTTTAATAAGTCTGCACTTATGTTGACACAGAGTCGATTTGAAACAGAGCTTGTCTCTATGGGGCTCTTAGAGCCTGGCCAATCAAGTATTTTAACTATAAGATTACATGATCCTGGTGTCGATCTTACAAAATCAGTGAGGAGCCAAGAGGAATTAAAACAGGAAAAGAAACTTACATTCATGGCACAGCAAGCGATAAGCGGCACGAACGGTTCGAATGCTGAAGGCTACCGAGATTATCGAGGCGTACATGTTTTCAGTGCTTGGTTGTGGAATGAGCAATATAACTATGGACTCACTACAGAAGTGGATGTTTCTGATGCTTTGTCATCTTATTACACGTATAGATTTAATATGGTGTTGGCAGTTATGAGTGCCTTGATTTTACTGACAATAAGCACAATCATCAGTATGGTGACGGAGAGACGGTCAAAATATTTTCTAGAGGAAAGCAATATTTTGCTTGAAAAAACCGTGGATGAACGTACCCGTGAGCTGAGTCAGGTTAATAGACACTTTGAAGAAGCTATCAACGCTTTGACACATCCATTTTACGTCATTGATTCAAAGAGTTATAAGATCCTCATTGCAAATAACGCGGCGAAAAATCTATCTAAAGATTCGATCACAACATGTCACAAATTGACTCATCGTCGTGATACGCCATGTCATAGTGAAGAACACCCTTGCCCTTTAGATGTGATCAAAAAGACTAAAATGCCATACACAGTTGAACATCAGCACTACAATAGTGATGATGAGCTTCGCTATGTTGAAGTGCATGGATATCCTGTTTTTGATGACTCAGGCGAAGTTGTACAAATGATTGAATACTCTCTGGATATTACACAAAGGAAAGAGGCAGAACTTGCGACTGAATTGGCACTTCAAAGAGTAGAGAATTTATATGATGCATCTCTTGCTTTGAGTCAGGCGCTTGATCTGGATGCCGTTCTCGCTCTTGTACTCGACCGAATGAAAAAGGTGTTGCCTTATGACAGTGCCTCTATTCTTGAATATGAAAATGATGAACTTTCAATTATTTATTGCACAGGATTTGATGAACCAGAAAAGGTTATAGGGCTTAGATTTCCAGTCCTTGATGATTCATTCAACCATGATATTATCCATAAAAAAGAGACGAGAATTGTGGATGATGTGCATAACTATGATGATTTTATTGATCAATCCACAGGTGGATTAATCAGTTCTTGGCTTGGAATTCCACTAATCTATAAAGGTCGAGTTATTGGTGAGTTGACACTTGACTCACATACAACAAATTTTTATACAGAAGACATGGCTGAATTAGGTCTTGTTTTTGCTGCGCAAGCTGCGATTGCTCTTAAGAATGCGAAGTATGTTGAAGAACTTGAAAATGCAAAGAGATTGGCAGTTGAAGCGACAAAAGCCAAATCTGATTTTCTCGCCAATATGAGTCATGAAATTCGAACACCTATGAATGCGATTATTGGACTAAATGGACTTCTTGAAAAGACAAAAATGACAACGAAGCAAAACGATTATGTGGTGAAAATTGGTCTTGCAGCAAAGAATCTTCTTGGCATTATTAATGATATTTTAGATTTTTCCAAGATTGAAGCGGGCAAATTAATCATTGAGAATATCGATTTTAAGCTTGATGATGTTCTAGATAACGTTTCAAATATACTAGGAATGAAAGCCTTTGGGAAAGGTGTTGAACTTGTTATTTCTCGTGAAAATAAAATCCCCCAATGGCTTGTCGGTGATCCGTTGCGACTTGGGCAGGTCTTGTTAAATTTATCGAGTAATTCTGTTAAGTTTACAGAAAAAGGACAAGTGCTTATTACGGTGACGTTAAAAGAAAAGCTTGAACATGATTACATTCTTGAGTTTATGGTGAAAGACTCAGGTATAGGAATGACAGAATTACAGATGGAAAAATTGTTTTCTGCATTCACACAAGCTGACGAGTCGACAACTCGAAAGTTCGGTGGTACAGGGCTTGGTCTTTCTATTTCAAAACGCCTCATCACAATGATGAATGGAGATGTTGGTGTGGATAGTACTTATGGTAAAGGGAGTACGTTTACATTCACAGTAAAATGTGCAAAGAGCGGTCGAAGCGAAGAAGAATCTCGAACTTTACCGGATGGTCTAAAAGGGATGAAGGCTCTTATCGTGGACGACAACGCAGCTGCGAGAGAAGTACTTAGTCACTATATGGGCGATTTTTCATTTGAAACAGTTTGTGTAGATTCTGGTGAGGCGGCAATTGCATATTACGGATCTGAAGAAAATGCTAAGGAAATAAATCTTGTAATTATGGATTGGAAAATGGGTGGTATGGATGGCGTTGAGACTTGGAAACAAATGAGTGATATTCGTTCATTGCCTCCAAAGGTCATCATGTCTACAGCATATGCCAAAGAGGATGTTATTCAGTCTGCAAAAGACTCTGGAATCGAAGAAATACTTATAAAACCTGTGAGTCAGTCTTCATTATACGATACGGTGATGAAGGTTTTCTCTCAATCAACGTTGAGGTCAACAAAAGTCGAGTCGGATGATGAGTATCCTGCAAATTTTGATGACGTTCGAGGAGCACAGATTCTTCTTGTTGAGGACAATAAAATCAATCAGCAGGTTGCCGGTGAGATTCTTGAAAATGAAGGATTCTGGGTGACTGTTGCGGACGATGGTGAAATTGCCTTGAATTTGGTTCGTGAAAACCCATATGACATCGTGCTCATGGACCTGCAAATGCCAGTTATGGATGGATATGAATCAGCTAAGGCCATTCGAGACTTTATCGATGTAGAATCACTTCCTATTATTGCACTCAGTGCCGACGCAATGACGGGTACTCGAGAACACGTTATTAAGTCTGGGATGAATGACTATGTCACGAAACCAATTAATAAGAAAGACTTATTCCATGCCATCGGGACTTGGGTGAAACCAGCTCAAAGAACATGGAACCACAATCATTCAATTTCGGACGATGTTCTTGAATATGATATTCAGATGATCTCATCAATTCTTTCATCATTTGACGTAAATGACGCTTTAAAGAGAATTGGTGGAAATGTCAAAATGTATTTATCCATTCTAAAGCGATTTCAAGAGGAAAATGAACGTTTTGAAAGTGAGGCATTAGCCCATATAAATGATACTGAAGGACTTATAAGAAAAGCACACACCCTTAAAGGCGTAGCTGGAAATATCGGGGCAAAAGATCTATCGGATTCTGCAAAAATAATGGAACATGCTTTAAAAGAGGAAGTCTACACTGAACAGCATTTACAAGGCGTTTGTGAAACGTTAAATCCAGTACTTGATCAAATTATGAACCTTTCAAGGGTGATGGATGAGAGTCATTTATTTGGAAATGAGTCACAAGGAGAACCAGATAAGCTTCCAATTCAAAGAAAAGCTTTGGTTGAGAGAATCAATTTACTCCTAGAACAAGTTGAAAACTATGACTCAGATGCAATTGATACAGTTGAACGTTTGCTCAGCTTTAAATTATCGAGGCAAGCTCAGGATTATCTTGAACAAGTGAAACATTTTATAGATGACTATGAATTTGAAGAAGCCGCAAAGCAAATCGTAATGCTCAAAGAAATTGAAGGTTGGGGGTCTGAAAATGAAGATTAGATATAAAATCGTACTCATGACGACATTCGCTGTTCTGTTGATGTTGCTTGCTCTGATCTTTATCATTCAACCCTATTATGCTGGGTGGGTGACGGATGAATATGTGGCTCGACTAGAACTGCAACTGAATCATGTAGATTTCTATATGGAGGAGTTTGTCAACAGTACAAAAGATGATGTTGATTATCTATCAAAAAGTCGTGTTCTTAAAGTGGATCAGGATCAATTCACGAATTATACTTCTGTGACGAAAGATGGATTTACTTTTGAACCGGTGCAAAGAGAACTTGAGATTATACAGTTGTTTAATGAATATATAGAAGCAAAGGAGCAAATCGAGTTTACTTATTTTGGAGGACAAGATGGTTCGTTTGTCATGAATGAACCACTCCAAACGCCTGGTGCGCCAAAAGAGAGCCTATTCGACTTTGATCCAAGACAGCGACCTTGGTATAGAGACGCTATTGAAGCAAATGGTGAAACTGTTTTGACAGAACCTTACACCGCCCCTTCGGGGTACTCGTTTTATCTCACGGCGGCAAAAACGGTTGAAGATGAGAGTGGTGCAATACTTGGTGTGCTTGGTATCGACCTAAATATTCGAAATCTCAGCCAATATTTATTAAATGTCAGAGAGAATCAACCTGGTGTATTTGGAATGCTCCAACGCGATACCATGATTAAAATATACGAAGGTGACGTTACATTGATCGAAAGTGACCCAATGCTTCTTGGCGATGTGATGTTTATGACTGAGGATAATTTGAGATATAACACTGTGGTGCTTAACGATGAAACTGTGATACTTGTCTCAAAAAAGGCCAGAAATTTGGATTGGTATTACTACATTGCAGTGCCAAAATCAGTGGTTGATGCACTCGTTAAGCAGTCTTTCCAAGCGATATACATTCCAGTACTTGCATTCTTTGCAGTTTTTATGCTAGGCATGATTATATTTTTACAACGTGTGATCATGAGACCAATTGTCAGACTTAAAGATACAACATCAGAGATCACAGAGACCGGGAATCTTGCAATTAAGATCTCAGGCTATGGAAATGATGAGGTTGGTGTATTGGCGGATTCGTTCAATCGTATGATGGGGGAGCTTAGGAAGAATAAAGAGAACTTAGAAGAACTTGTTGAAGAGAGAACCAACGAGCTAAAAGAACAACAGCAGTTTCTTGAAAATCTGATTAACAATTCAACAGCGGTTATATATGTCAAAGATGTAGATTTCAGATACTTGCTTGTTAATGATCTTTGGTGCGGGATGTTTCATAAAAAAGCAGAAGACGTGTATGGAAAAACTTCTAAAGAAGTATTTGGTCATGATACTTACACTCAACCCGAAGGTGATCTTGAGGTAATTAGAACTAAAAAGCCTATGAGCAAGGAAGAGTTCGTTGAAATGGAAGGTGTTAAACGTGAGTTTATTCATGTGAAATTTCCGCTTATGGGGGATGATGGAAATGTAACTGCAGTCTGTAATATCGCGACTGAAATTACGGAGTATAAGAAAACACAAACGGATTTAGCTCAAAAACGTGAACAGCTTAATGTACTCTTTGACACGATGCCAATTGGCGTTTCAATGATTTCAGCAACAGGTCAAATCAAAGAAGCCAATCGAGTGTCGGAAAAGATGCTGGGCATTTCTTCCGATGAACAAAGACAACTTGAATTAGCGTCTAAGGAGTTTAGAATAATCCGTTCAGATGGTAGCAATATGCCCGTTGAAGAATACCCAGCATCTCGTGTGTTGATGGGTGAATCCATGGTGTCGAATGTTGAAATGGGTATTATTCACGATGGAGAAGAAACGACGTGGATCAGTACAACAGCTGCAGCTATTGACAAAAACTCTGGTGGTGGCGTGGTGGTTGTATTTGAAGATATAACTGAGAAGCGAAAGGCTGAGTTGGATTTGGTTCGTGCGAAGGATGCAGCTGAGGAAGCGCTTCGTATTAAATCTGATTTTCTTGCAAATATGTCCCATGAAATTCGCACGCCGATGAATGCGATCATAGGTCTTGGTGCTTTGCTGGAAAAGACAGGGCTTGATGTAAAACAACATGATTATGTGGAAAAGATCAATCGATCAGCTAAAAACTTACTGGGCATCATCAATGATATTTTGGATTTTTCTAAAATTGAAGCGGGAAAATTATCTATAGAGTCAATTGGTTTTAGTCTGGATGAGGTTCTTGGAAATATATCAAGTGTCATAGGAATTAAAGCGTTTGAGAAAGGCATTGAGTTCTTAATTATTAAGGAAAGCGAAGTGCCTGATAGCCTAATTGGTGATTCCTTAAGATTAAATCAAGTGCTTCTGAATCTAAGTAATAACGCAGTGAAATTCACGGAAAATGGTCAAGTGAGCATACGTGTGTCAAAACTGGAAGAAACAGAATATGAGATTATTTTAAGGTTCACTGTTAAAGATTCTGGTATAGGCATGACCAGGGAACAGACCGAGGCATTGTTCCAAGCATTTTCACAGGCAGATATGTCCATTACAAGAAAATATGGTGGAACAGGTCTTGGCTTAGCTATTTCGAAGAACTTAATTGAAATGATGCAAGGGCATATTTTTGTTGAAAGTGAGCATGGTGAGGGTTCGGAATTCTACTTTGATATTCCATTCAAGTACAATCCAAATGCAGTGCGAAAATCAAGAATAGTGCCTGATTTCTTACATGGTTTAAAAATTGCAGTTCTTGAGGATAATGAAACGGCTCTAGAAGTCTATGACCATTATTTGAAAGGACTCCTTCATGACGCAAAACTTTATAATGATCCAAGTATATTTATAAATGAATATGTGCCAGGTGTGTATGATCTCATTATTCTTGATTACCAGTTAAAAAGCTCTGATGGAATAATGGTTTGGAAAGAAGTGAAGCGTATTTCAGAACAGGCATCTATACCAAGTGTGATTCTTGTTACTGCGTATGGGCGTGAACAAGTGGTTGACGATGCATTTGCTGAAGGTATAAATACTGTATTAATGAAACCTCTTACGCAGTCATCTTTATATGATGGGATATTAACCGCAGTGAAAGGTGATCGTGTTATTGAAGTGAGCAAGGATTGGGAAATGTTTATTGAAGAAATGGCACCATATGCTGGAAATAGACTTTTACTTGTAGAAGACAACCCGATCAACCAACAAGTGGCTCTTGAAAATTTAGAATCCATTGGTTTTACAGTTGAAGTGGCTGACAATGGTCTTGAAGCTGTAGAGATGGTAGATCACAGCACAGAACTATATGACTTGATTCTTATGGATTTACAGATGCCAGTGATGGATGGGTTCACAGCGACAGAGGAAATTCGAAGCAAACACAGTGTTGATAAATTGCCAATTATTGCTCTCTCGGCTGATGTGATGAAAGAAACTTTAACGAGAATTGGACAAATTGGTATTCAAGCGCATGTGGCCAAACCTATTGATTTGAGTGAGCTTTATACGGTTATGAAACGACTGCTTCAACCGAAAAAATCGAGTAAAGGTCCTCGTAAGAACGATGAAAAAATACCTGTCGATTTTAATGAGTTACTCCCAAGCTTTGATGTTTCTGATGCGCTTCAACGACTGGGTGGGAATAAGAAATTATATGTGAAGTTGTTGAAGGGATTTACAAAAGAGTATGGCGAAGACTTAGATGTTGCTTTAGAAGGATGTGACCAGACATCGGCGATTCGGTATTTCCACACATTGAAGGGGCTTGCAGGAAATATTGGTGCAACGAGCACACAAGAGTTGGCAAAGACGCTTGAACTCGGCCATAAATCTGGTGAATTTAATATTGAAAACCTCGCTGAACTGGAAGTATTTACAGATATAAAACTTCAGGTGGAAAGTGATGTAGAGCTTATGACAGACGCACTCTCTCAAGTCGTTTCGGAGGATAAAAAAGAAGTAGCTCATCATGATGACGAGGCATATGTAAAACAATTGAATACACTCGTTGGCTTGTTAGATGAGTACGACATGGATTCTGAAAGTGTATTGAATGAAATGCTGGCAGACATTTCAAGTCGAGAAGGTGAATCGGTTTCGAAAAGACTCAAGACTGCAATCGATGCATATGAGTATGAAGAAGCACTAGACCATATCAGATCTATATTGAAGGGATATGAGAGCTATGAATAAAATTTTAATAGTAGATGATAACACACTCAATCTAGATATTTTAAGAGATGTTCTTAAAGAAAAATATCGATTATCCATTGCGAAAAATGGGAAAATTGCACTTAAAATTTTGGAGAAGAATATCCCTGACCTGATTTTACTTGATGTGATGATGCCAGTTATGGATGGATATGAGACCTTTGAGAATATTGTACGAGATGATCGTTTAATAGGTATTCCTGTCGTATTTCTAAGTGGTGTGGATGCCTTAGAGCCAAGTATTTTAGATCTTGATCCAAATAGATATGTTCGACTTTTGCACAAACCTTTCGATATACCAGTCATGCTGGAACTTATTAATCATGCTTTGAAAATTGGAGATGTTTAGTATGGATGGAAAACGGTCGATTCTGGTGGTCGATGACATCAAGGATAATATTGATGTGCTTCATGCAATTTTGAAAGATGACTATAAGATTCAATTTGCTCTCTCGGGTAGAAAAGCACTTGAACTGGCAAAAAAACACAAACCTGATCTTGTTCTACTCGATGTTATGATGCCAGAAATGGATGGTTTTACTGTGTGTAAGGCCCTTAAAGATAATCCTAGCACTAAAAATATTCCGGTAATATTTGTGACAGCCAATAACGAAACTATGGATGAAGTCACTGGGTTTGAAATTGGTGCAGTGGATTATATAACAAAACCTGTAACACCTACTATTGTAAAAGCCCGTGTTCAAACACATATTCAACTTTCCAATCAAAAACAATTGCTATTTGAAGAGGTTCGTGGAAAAACCAAAGAGATTTTCAACACACAAGTTGAGATCATCAATGTTCTGGGGCGTGCGGCAGAATATAAAGACAATGAAACTGGAAAGCATGTTCAAAGAGTGGGTGGATATGCATACATTCTTGCTCGTGCATATGGGATCGGCCCAGATGAATCAGAACTTATAATGATGGCTGCCCCGATGCATGATGTTGGAAAAATTGGAATTGCGGATAATATTTTAAAAAAACCAGGGCGACTTGATGAAGAGGAACGTTTTCAGATGAACATGCACTCTGCAATTGGGGGTGTCATCATTGGTGATCAAGTGTCTGAAGTGCTTCGATATGCAAAAATAATTGCAGAACAGCATCATGAGAGGTGGGATGGGCAAGGATATCCTGGCGGAATAAAGGGAGATAGTATTCATATTTATGCTCGGATTGTTGCTATTGCTGATGTCTTTGATGCTCTCACGAGCGAAAGACCCTATAAAAAAGCATGGACAATAGAGCGGGCTACAGACCTAATCAGAAGTGAAAGTGGAAAACATTTTGATCCCAGTATTGCTGACTTGTTTTTAGAAAATATAGAGGAAATAATTGAAGTGAAAAATACGTATAAGGATGGTTAATATGTATAAAATTCTGGTTGTAGATGATGCGCAGGAAAATATAGATATTTTGAAAAGTGCTCTTCATGAGACTTATAAAATAGCCGCTGTGAAAGATGGCGTGAGTGCAGTGCAGATCGCTGGAAAAATCAAACCCGACTTGATTCTGCTCGACATAGTTATGCCTATAATGGACGGGTATGCTGTCATTCAGGCACTAAAAGCGGATGATAAACTGAAAGAAATTCCAGTTATTTTCATTACAGCACAATCCACATTGGGTGAAAAAACCATGGGATTTGAGTTGGGTGCAGTCGATTATATCGTCAAGCCATTTGATGTGAGAGAAGTCCGTGCAAGAGTAGAGACCCATCTGGCTCTTATGCAATCACGAAAAGATGTTCAAGATATGCTCTCAAAGACGCTCGTTGGAGCTATTGGGGTCTTTATGGAGATTGAGAAGAACAGCAACCCAACTTTACATTCTCTTTCGAACGCACTTCGGCTCACTGCTGATAATATTGCTAAAACATTGGAATTCAAAAGTTTTTGGATGATTGACGTGGGTGCTTTATTGACATTAACGGGACTTCTTTACATGACTCCAGATTCCTTGGAGGCAATTTTGAAAGGGAATAGTGTGAGTAAAAAAGATATAGATTTTTATAATGTTTTTCCAGAATACAGTGCTGACTTAATTGCTAAGATTCCAAGACTCGAAGGTGTGTCAGACATTGTTAGAAAACTCAATGAGCCTCTTGGAAGCATAGGATATATGCGTGATGACTATGTGACAGCAGGTGCACAAATTCTTCAAGTGGCTCTAAAGTATGAACTTGGGCGTATTCGGAATCTGGATGAGAGTTTTATTTTAAAGACAATGAAGATGGATAAGGAAAAATACGCATCAGAAGTGATAGAAGCGTTAGAGTATGCGATTAAAAGAATGTAAGTGTCTAAGACACTTACATTTTTTTAGTGACACGAAATATACCCTCGAAAGGGTTCAAATTTTAAGGTTTATCATGATTTCTCAGTTTTTTCATATGCTTGACAGTTCAAGTGTTCGTGCTATGATATATGCGATAGCAGGCGTGAAAATGACGCAGATGATACAAGGAGATACACATGAAAAAGACAGATTTGACCAAAGGGTCAATCCTAAAAGGACTTATACTGATGGCGCTGCCTATTATGGGCACGTCGTTTTTACAAATGGCATACAACTTAACGGATATGGTCTGGATTGGACGACTGGGAAGTCGTGCGGTTGCTGCAGTTGGAACTGCGGGTTTCTTTACTTGGTTGGGTTTTTCCATCATTCGACTCACTCAAATTGGTGTAGAAGTTTGGGTTTCACAGTCGATTGGTCGAAAAGATGAAGCTGCTGCGAGGAAGTATGCTCGAAGTGCTGTGCAAATGAACTTTGTACTCGCACTCATATTTAGCATGTTTATAATTACATTTAGAACACCGCTGATTGGGTTCTTTAATATTGAAGATACATGGGTGAATACCCAAGCTGTTGGATATTTGGTTATTGTTTCAGCGGCTATGGTATTCCAGTTCTCAAATCAAATTTTCTCAGGAATCTTTAATGGTTCTGGAGATAGTCGGACACCATTCTCGATCAACACCGTTGGACTGGTTTCTAATATGATTTTAGATCCGCTGCTCATATTCGGAATTGGTGGATTTGCAGGATTTGGTGTTATGGGCGCAGCTTATGCGACGGCCATTTCACAGGTTATTGTTTTCGTGGTCTTTTGGGTGACAATTCAACGCCAAGAGCGTGAACTGTTCCACTTCCATCTTTTTAGAAAGCCAGATTTTGACGCCATGTATGAAATATTCAAAACCGGTCTTCCGGTTGGCATTCAAAGTGGTGCGTTTACAATATTCGCAATGATCATTGCGCGTGTTATTGCTGCGTGGGGTCCAATTCCGATTGCCGTTCAAAAGGTAGGCTCTCAAATTGAGGCTTTGAGCTGGATGACGGCCAGTGGTTTCGCCACAGCTCTTGGATCTTTCACAGGTCAAAATTATGGTGCAAAACAATGGGATCGAATTAAAAAAGGGTATTTCACAGCCCTTCGAATTATGACTGTGGTAGGCATAGGGGCAACCCTTCTCTTAATATTTGGAGCAGAGCCTCTCTTTAAATTATTTATTCAAGAGCCTGAGGCTATTGCAGTGGGTGTTGTATACCTTCAAATACTTGGACTCTCACAATGGTTTATGTGCATGGAGATCACGACCTCAGGGGCTTTTAATGGCCTGAATAAAACACTGCCTCCATCACTTGTCAGCATTGTTTTCACAGGACTTCGTGTACCGGGAGCTATAATCTTGTCAAGGCCTGGACTCATGGGACTTGAAGGTGTTTGGTGGAGCATCAGCATGACCAGCGTTATAAAAGGTGTTGTTCTTTCGGCATGGTTCATATTCCTACTGATGTCATCTAAGTTGACATCTGATTGGGGGCGTGTTGAAGAACAGGTCTGCAGTGTAGCGGAACAAGTTAATTGAGCATTGTATAATTGACAATTAATAGATGTAATATTAAAATGTGTATATAAAATTTAATTATGAAAGGTGGAATGTCGTCCGGCAACTTAGTGCTATATAATCGAATAGCATAAGGCGCATGGAGAAGTAAGATAAAATCATTTATTTAAATAGATTGGTGTGACTGATATTAATAGTTAATTATTAATATCGGTTTATTTGAAATGCTAATTTATTAAGCTATGATTTTATATTTACTCTCAAGGCGAATTTTGCAACCTTTTTATGGTAAAAGTCGTAGAGTAAATCTGCGGCTTTTTTATTTTTAAAAAAATTGTACTTTTCTATTAATTTAGAACAAGAAAGGATGTTGATTATGTTATTAGATCTATTAAAAAAAAGAACAAGTATTAGAAATTTTACAGGTGAGGATATATCAAAAGAGGTGATTCAATATATTCTTGAAGCAGGAAGATTATCTCCTTCTGGTGGCAATGAACAATCATGGAAATTTGGTGTAATTACTGATAAAAACTTAATTAAGGAAATTGCGAAAATATCCTATAATCAAAAATGGATAGAATCAGCTAGTTTTTTAATCGTTCATTGTACTTGTATTGTAGAAGCGGAATGCGGAGGCAGAGATATTCAAAAAGCACGTTTTCCTGAACTTTCGCAAGCAATTGATAGTATGAGTGATGAAATTTACTCATGTTTAAATCTAGAGGAGCATCAGACAAAAATTCCCGGGACGCATATGGTGCTTGCTGCCTTAGAACACGGAATAGCTTCAACATGGGTTTCCTATTTTGATGTTAATAAAGTCTCGGTACTGTTGAATTTGCCTAAATCTTGTATCCCTTCCGAAATACTTACCTTTGGATATCCAGTTAAAAAGAAAGAACCTTTAACTAAAAAAAATATAGAGGAAATTGTTTTTTATAATACTTTTAAGTAAGTTTCTAGAAATAGGCATCTGAGGATATATGATTTATATTTAAAAGATTGTTGTTCTATTGATAAACAAGTATTTTAGAGAGGCGTAATATTATGAAGAAAGCTTTGATAATATGGGGCGGTTGGGAAGGTCATACTCCGAAATTGATTGCAGACAGAATTGGCGAATTGTTGGAGAAAGACAATTATAATGTGACTATAACATGTGATTTCGCTGTTTTAATCAATGATGAACTTATTAAATATGATGTTATAGTTCCAGTATGGTCGTGTGGTATAAATGGTGAGTATTATTTAAAACAATTATTGGAAGCTGTGAAAAGTGGGGTTGGATTAGCTACATTTCATGGTGGTATAAATTGGTTTGAAGATGAAAAATATTATAAAATGATTGGTGCATTATATCTTGATGATTCAAGTGAAGAGAAATATATCATTAAAATAACGGATAAAAAGCATCCTATTACAGTAGGTTTAGACGATTTTAATATTATTAGTGAGAAGTATTATATGCAGGTAGATCCTAGTAACAATGTTTTAACGATAGCTGATTTTTCAGGAATAGAAACACCTGTCGCTTGGACAAAGAATTATGGAAAAGGACGTATATTTTACACTTCGTTAGCACATTCCTCTGAACATTTTTTTAGTAATTCAAATATGACGATGATTTTAAATGGAATTAAATGGTGTTCAAATGAGTAGATAGCTTCTGTAAAAAGTTTACGTTCTACCGATTATGGTGAGCTGAAAGAATATTCAAAGACAATATAATCAGGAAAGATTTAAGTTGAGGTGAATGTATTTTTTCATCTCAACTTTTTTTATATAGATTTACACGGAAGCGTTAACGGAGTGTAAACAATTTGAAAACAATACCGTTTTGGTGATATATAATGATATCATAGGGTAAGAAAGTGTTAAGCACTCGGGTAGGAATCGAAGTGATTAAAGGAAGTGAATTTAATGATGAACCAAAAGAGATTAATCGCAATCATATCCGCCGTTATTTTACTCATAGGTGCAGGTTTTATTTATTCCAACTCACGTCCAGAAGATATGTCAGTAGCAGAGGCTTTATATTATGAAAAAGACATCTCTGAGTTGGACGTGGCGACTTTTGCCGGTGGATGCTTCTGGTGCATGGAGTCACCGTTTGAAAAGATCATAGGCGTTCATTCCGTTGTATCTGGCTATACTGGTGGAGAGGTTGAGAACCCAACCTACAGTCAAGTGTCATCAGGAAGCACTGGACACATAGAGTCTGTTCAAGTGTTTTATGATCCGACAATAATTTCATATGAAAGCTTACTTGAAATATTCTGGAGACAAATGGATCCAACTGATGACAAAGGCTCGTTTGTGGACAGAGGTTTCCAGTACACATCAGCAATTTTCTATCACAATGAAGATCAAAAGATAATAGCAGAAGATTCATTGAAAAAATTAGATGAATCAGGACGATATGACAAGTCAATTGTTACACCAATTAATGCATTTGAAGTGTTTTATAACGCAGAGGAGTATCACCAAGATTATTATAAGAAAAATCCACTGAAGTATAGATTCTATCGTTATAATTCCGGTCGTGACCAGTACCTGGATCGCATCTGGGGTGACGAAAGAGAGGTTATTGGATTGGAGTCAAAAATGTCAAAATATAAAGTGGTTGATAAAGAATCAAGACTAGAAGAATTGACAGATCTGCAAGTTCAAGTCACTCAGGGGGATGGTACAGAAAGAGCTTTTGATAACGAATACTGGAACAATAAAGAAGAAGGGATTTATGTAGATATTGTATCTGGCGAGCCACTATTTAGCTCCGTTGACAAATATAAATCGGGTACAGGTTGGCCAAGTTTTACAAGGCCCATCGAGCCTGACAATATCGTCATGTTAGAAGATAATACTTTATTTTCAAAACGTATTGAAGTGAGAAGTGTGTATGCAGATTCTCATTTGGGTCATTTGTTTAATGATGGTCCAGCCCCTACGGGACTCAGATATTGCCTTAATTCAGCATCTCTAAGATTTGTGCCTAGAGCGGATATGAAGTCAGAGGGCTACGGTGAATATTTGAAAATATTTGATGAAACAGAAATGGAATAATTGATTTTAAAAACAGAAAAAGCGTTAGAGCCCACTCGATTGAAATGGGATCTAGCGCTTTTAAATTGTTTCTAGGATAGTCCTTTAAACCCGATGTTCAGCCGCAATGCTGAGTACAGGCCCTGTGATCAGTAAAACAAGAAGTGGAAAAATTGCAGGTATAGAACCAAAGGTTAGGCCTATAGCGGCTTCCATTGTCCAGTATACTGGGGACAACTGACTGATAATCCGTAAATTTTCCGGTATTAGTTCCAGACTCCAAAATGCACCACCGGACAAACAAATGAAGAAAATGGCTGGAGCAGCAAGTGACTGGAAAACGGAGCTTTTCGTAAACCAAGTTGAAGCAAATAACATGAGTCCGCTCAAGCTGCTGATGAATGCAGCCAATGTAAGTGCTAAGTAAGGAATTGCGGTTATTTCAAACAGTGGCAATATAAACGACAGGCAAATTATTTGCAGGCATAGTAGAGTGAGTCCAAATGTGAAAAAACCTAAAAATGCGCCAGTCATACGTGGCTGGCCTGCGCTTTTTAGTCGATCAAATGCCGCTTGTCTTCGTTCCTCAATAATAGAAGCGCCAATAAATATCATATAAAATGCAGTAGCGGCAAGGGTCATGCCGAGTATAAACCGGTTGCCAATAGTATTTTGAGAAGCCGCTGTGGACGATGTATTAGAGTCGAAACTCAAGTCAGGGTGGCGGGTGATAATATTCATTTTAAGCTCGAATCGATTGTCTTCCATAAATGCTTTAGCTTTATCCATGGCTGCATCTTTTGCGAGATCACTTGAAAGTAATTTTTCAGCTCGATTTCCGGCGCTATAAATCACAAGGTCTCCAATGACCTCTCTGGCCACAATGTCTCCAAGTGCGCCTGCAACAAGGTTGCTTTCGAGGAATGTAAGTTTAATTCTATCTGACATTTGACCAGATAAAATCATGGTTTCATACCCAGGCAAAATTGTAAAAATGGCTTCAATTCGACTATCGTTTAGAAGCGACGAAGCTTCTCTGGAACTTGTTGTCCGAACGTCAATGGTTTCAAGCTGGTTTAGACGTTCAACCAATTTGCGAGACTGCACGGTTTCATCGGTGTCAATAATCGCGACGGGAATATGGTCGATGGCACTGTAATCTCTAAAAACATTTCCTATGGCAATACTAAGCAGTAGGGGGGCGATGAGAATAATCATTGTCAATTTTCGATTGTTCAAAATCAACTTCCAGCGCAGTTTCATTTGAAGGATGAGGTTATTAAGAATGAAATTACTCATAGATAACACCTCCTTTGTGAAGAACGACTTCAAGTTTCTTTGCACATATGAAGGCGATTGTGCATGTTATCACAATGAAGAGACCTTCAATGATCCCTAGGCCTGTGCTGATGTCGGCGATATTCCCAAGAAGACCACGAATGGCCCAGTAATTGGGTGTGAAAGAACTAATATCTTGAATAGACTTTGGCATAAGCGGCAGTGGAATGAAGTTTCCTCCCACAAGACCAAGTGCAAAAGTCAAAAGATTCGCAGTCACTGTGGCAGACGATTCGTTGCCAGTGAATACACCAAGAAGAAGTGCAAGTGCACCGTAGAAAATACTTATAATCATAATTTGCAAAGTGAGAACGAGTCCTTGCAATAAGGTGAACTTAAATATAACCATAATAGGAATGGCAATCATTGTGCATAAGAATGTGACATTAAGTCCGAGTGCTATTAATTTTGAGAGCACCCATTTGTAAAGGTGGCTATTGAGAGCCATATAGCGCTGTAGGCAATTTTGCCTTAAATCGTCAAAGACCAGTGGTAAAATGCCTGTGGCTGAAAAGGCTGCGACCATGACCAAAATGGCTGAGCCAAAATATACAGAGGAGGTGGTTGCTGGGAAAGTAGCTACAGTTTCATATTCAAACAGTCTATTGCGTCCCAGGGCTGTGGAGATCATTTCAATGGAGAATAGATCATTGGTTTGCATCAACTTTTCTTGAGGCATATTCCCTTCTTTTAAAGTTCTATAAAGGCCGTATGTGGCGGCATCAACAGATTTGATGTAGTCGGAATAACTGCTGAGCATTTCGTTTAGAACCGTTGATTTAAGCGGGTGATTAGGGTTTAGTATGACATCGAGAGGTTTGTTTTCATAGTGCAACAGACTTGTTGTAAAATCATCTGGAATAATGACGATGGCTGTTAATTGACCTTCCTCATATTGTAGTGAGAGCGCATCAAGTGATCCCTCTGAAATGGAAACGAGGGATGTGAATTTATCATTGCTTTGGAAGCTTTGAATGAGCATACGACTGAGTTGTGATTTTTCATGGTCTACAATACCAATACTGAGACGTTCCAGCAGTCTGTCTTCAGTCATGTCTTCTGAGAAGAATTGTACAAAGAAAAAGAGTGCAGTCCATGCGATGAGGGCTGCAAGAATAGTTCTTTTTATATCAATACTTCTTTTCAGATCATTGGTGAGTAAATTTAGCATAATTAGGTCTCCAGTAATTCATAAATGTCGAGTTCTTCTATAAGATTAACAATTTTTTTGTAAGTAAAGGGCTTTGATAAAAATCCGTCCATGCCTGCAAGTTGAGCCTGCATACGGTCTTCCTCCGTGTCGTTTGCCGTGAGTGCAATAATAGGAATCCGAGG
>Ga0209379_10000459_pt1 | contig 34572 bp, 24 predicted proteins | sample tdDd001_FD_187124 | JGI IMG/M metagenome (GOLD analysis project Ga0209379, IMG submission 187124) | Marine sediment microbial communities from the Atlantic coast under amendment with organic carbon and nitrate - tdDd00.1 (SPAdes)... | ecosystem: Environmental > Aquatic > Marine > Coastal >... | reverse complement strand
TAAACAGCTCTCTCAAGCGAATAAGCAATTAGAGCAGCTATCGCTGACAGACTCCCTGACCAGATTACCCAATCGACGTAGCGCAATTCGCCAGTTGAAAGCTTACTGGGCTGAGTCTACTCAAAATGACGAGCCTTTAGTTTGTATCATGATTGATGTCGATTATTTTAAGCAAGTTAACGATACAGCAGGCCATGATGCGGGTGATAGACTTTTGGTCGAGCTCGCGCAAACATTCTCGGATTCATTCCGTAGTGACGACTTTGTGTGCCGCCTTGGTGGGGACGAGTTTTTTGTGATTTGTCCGAACACCGACAAAGAGGGAGGTGTCCATGTCGCCGAGTTGACACGCCATATAGTCAATCAAATGCTGATTCCGGTCGGTGAAAGTGTATGGAGAGGGAGCATCAGTGTTGGTGTTGCTGAGCGTACTCCCGACATGGATGACTACAACGATTTGATAAAAGCGGCAGATAATGCCGTATATATGGCTAAATCAAAGGGTCGAAATCAAGTGGCTAGCATTGAGCTCACTGAGAAAGAGTTAAAAGCGCTTTAACATCCAAACATCACAGGCACTATGCTCTGTACCGTTAAGTGGCTGGTTCAGATGTTCAAAGCCTAATTTTTCGTAGAGTTGAATCGCGGATGTCATTGAGGTGAGTGTATCTAAGTAGCACTCACCGAATCCTGTTTTCTTAGCGAATGATAAACACTGTTTGGCCATTTTTTTACCGAGCCCCAAGCCACGACTTTCTGGAAGCAAGAATAGCTTTTTAAGTTCGCAGACTTTAGTTGAATCATTAAAAGGTGCGATGCCACAGCCTCCAACGATTTTACCATTTAGCGTCGCCACTAGATAAAGGCTCTGCTTGTCATCAGTGTAGTAATGACTCATGGCTAGCACTTCAGGATCTGATGGCCCGAACCCTTCTCCAATAGCCCCGAATTCTGCTCCAACAGCTTTAATAATCTGACAAATTGCTTCATTTTGCTCTGGTTTGATTGGATAGATTTGAACAGACACTTTAGGCTCCTTTCGCCGTTTTCCAATTAAATATCTGGGTCTAAAATTCACTTTTATCAAGTGTTAAGCTGAATTTTTACCCAAAGGCGGTAAATAGCGTGATTTCAATTTGGATTTGACCTTGTCATTCGTTACTATGTACAGCTATTTATAGACCCAAGATCCCTGTCGGGTAATCGCAGTTTGCGCTTAACCCAGAATGGACACTACCACTTATGCCTATTGCATGTAGGTGTAGGTAGATGAGGAAACGATGCAACATCTAGAAGAGATCATTGCTAACGCGAACGCCGCTATTGAAGCAGCAGATTCGTTAGTTGCACTTGATGAAGTGCGTGTTCAGTATCTAGGTAAGAAAGGTGAGCTAACGGCTCAACTTCAAAGCCTAGGTAAACTACCACCAGAAGAGCGCCGTGAAGCTGGTCAAGAGATCAACAAAGCGAAAGGCGTTGTTCAACAAGCGATCGCAGCTCGTAAAGATGCACTACAACGTGCCGAGCTAGAAGCGAAGCTAGCCGCAGAAACAATCGACGTGACTCTACCAGGTCGTCGTATCGAGAACGGTGGTCTACACCCTGTGACTCGTACTGTTGAGCGTATTGAACAGTTCTTTGGTGAGCTAGGCTTTAACACTGAGTCTGGTCCTGAGATTGAAGATGCATTCCACAACTTTGATGCACTAAACATCGCAGAAGATCACCCAGCGCGTACTGACCACGACACGTTCTTCTTTAACCCAGATCTCATGTTACGTACTCACACGTCTGGCGTTCAGATCCGTACGATGGAAAATGGCAAACCACCATTCCGCTTCATCGCACCGGGCCGTGTTTACCGTAACGACTACGACCAAACGCACACGCCAATGTTCCACCAAGTGGAAGGCATGCTAGTAGACGAGAACGTAAACTTCGCACAGCTTAAAGGCATCCTGCACGACTTCCTATGTAACTTCTTTGAAGAAGAAGTTGAAGTTCGTTTCCGTCCTTCTTACTTTCCATTCACTGAGCCTTCAGCAGAAGTAGACGTGAAAGGTAAGAACGGCAAATGGCTTGAAGTTCTAGGTTGTGGCATGGTTCACCCTAACGTACTGCGCAGTGTAGGCATCGACCCTGAGAAATACTCTGGCTTCGCATTTGGTATGGGCGTTGAGCGTCTAACTATGCTTCGTTACGGCGTAAACGATCTTCGTGCGTTCTTCGAGAACGACCTTCGTTTCCTAAAACAGTTCAAGTAATCCAGGGGATACATCACTATGAAATTTAGCGAATCTTGGCTTCGTGAGTGGGTAAACCCTGCGGTATCGACTGACGAACTTACACACCAAATCACAATGGCGGGTCTAGAAGTAGACGACGTACTACCTGTTGCTGGTTCTTTCACTGGCGTTAAAGTAGGTAAAGTGGTTGAGTGTGGTCAACACCCAGACGCTGACAAACTACGTGTAACTAAAGTAGATGTTGGCGCTGAAGAACTTCTAGACATCGTTTGTGGCGCATCTAACTGTCGCCTAGGTATCAAAGTTGCTGTAGCGACTGTTGGTGCTGTTCTACCAGGCGATTTCAAAATCAAAAAAGCAAAACTACGTGGTCAACCATCACACGGCATGCTGTGTTCATTCTCTGAGCTAGGTATTGACGTTGAATCAGATGGCATCATGGAACTAGCAGAAGACGCAGCAATCGGTACGGATTTCCGCGAATTCCTAGGTCTTGACGACGTAACAGTAGACGTAGACCTAACGGCTAACCGCGCGGACTGTTTCAGCATCCGTGGTATGGCACGTGAAGTTGGCGTTCTAAACCGCGCTGACGTAACTGAACCTGCGGTAAACGCAGTAGCGCCAGCTATAGACGACACAGTTTCTATCGAAGTGAAAGCGACTGCAGCATGTCCACGTTACCTTGGCCGTGTGGTTAAGAACGTAAACGTTCAAGCTGAAACACCACTATGGATGCAAGAGAAACTGCGCCGCTGTGGTATCCGCTCTATCGATCCTGTAGTAGACATCACTAACTTTGTTCTTCTAGAGCAAGGCCAGCCAATGCACGCATTTGATCTTGCTAAGATTGAAGGTGGCATCGTAGTTCGTATGGCAAAGCAGGGCGAGAAGCTAACTCTTCTAGACGGTAACGAAGCTGAGCTAAACGCAGATACTCTAGTTGTTGCAGACCACAACAAAGCACTTGCTATCGCAGGTATCTTTGGCGGTGAAGAGTCTGGTGTAACCACTGAGACTAAAGACGTACTACTTGAGTGTGCATTCTTCGCACCAGACCACATCCGTGGCCGCGCTCGTAGCTACGGTCTACACACTGATTCTTCAATGCGTTTTGAGCGTGGTGTCGATTTCGCACTACAAACCAGCGCAATGGAGCGTGCAACAGAGCTTCTAGTTGAGATCTGTGGCGGTGAAGTAGCCCCTGTTGTTGCAGTAGAGTCAGAAGCTGACCTACCAAAAGCAAACACAGTATCACTACGTCGTAGTAAGCTAGACAGTCTACTAGGCCACCACATTGCTGATAGCGATGTTGTTGAAATCCTAGAGCGTCTTGGCCTAACTGTAGAGACTACAGACGCAGGTTGGACAGCAACTGCACCGACATGGCGTTTTGATATCGCAATCGAGCAAGACCTAATTGAAGAAGTAGGTCGTATCTACGGTTACGATAACATCCCTAACCAAAACCCAGCGGCAGCACTAAAGATGCACGACCACGTTGAAGCGAACATTCCGCTAAAACGCGTTCGTAACCTACTTGTTGACCGTGGTTACCAAGAAGCAATCACTTACAGCTTCGTTGAGCCAGAGCAGCAAAAGCTTGTTGTTCCAGGTGTTGAGCCGCTAATTCTGCCATTCCCAATCTCTGCGGACATGTCAGCAATGCGTCTAGGCCTAATTCAAGGTCTACTAAACACTGTGGTTCACAACCAGAAGCGTCAACAGCCACGTGTTCGTCTATTCGAATACGGCCTACGTTTCATTCCTTGTGAGTCTGCTGAAAACGGTATGCGCCAAGAGCCTATGCTTGCAGGTGTTATTGCAGGTACTCGTAGCGAAGAGCACTGGGACATCGAAACTAACACAGTTGATTTCTTTGACCTGAAAGGTGATCTAGAAGCCGTTCTTGAGCTAACAGCTAATGAAGCAGCTTACTCTTTCGCAGCGCTTTCTGCAGAAGACAAAGCAGCGAACCCAGCGCTTCACCCAGGTCAATCTGCAGCTATCATCGTTGATGGTAAGCAGGTCGGTGTGATTGGTACTGTGCACCCAGAACTAGAGCGTAAGTTTGGTCTAAACGGCCGTACTATCGTATTCGAAGTTGAATGGTCTGCAATCAACACTAAAGTGATTCCAGAAGCCGTACAGCTTTCTAAGTTCCCATCAAACCGTCGTGACATCGCGGTAGTTGTTGATGAAGCAGTAGCTTCTGGCGACATCGTTGCAGCATGTCTAGAGCAAGGTGGCGAGTTCCTGAAAGACGCGAAACTGTTCGACGTTTACGTTGGTAAAGGCGTTGAAGAAGGTAAGAAGAGCTTAGCAATCGCACTAACACTACAATCTGTAGAGCGTACGCTTGAAGATGCAGACATCGCTGGTGCGGTTGACGCTATCGTTGCTCACGTATCTGAGAAGTTCGGTGCTTCACTGCGTGACTAATCACTTCTGATTAGATAGAAAACTAAGGCCTCGCGATTGCGAGGCCTTTTTTTAAATCAGGAAACGGATGCTAACTCATTATTGGACAAAAGCTTGTTAGAACAATAGTTAAATTTATCTCCGCACGAATAAATATTAGGTATTATCCATCAACCGTAAACGCACCTGTTAAGTTCTTCGATATCTAAAACTGTTGTTACAGATTCATACCTATGACCTTTAGTGTTTACTGTTAGTTAAATTCATTTAAAAAAATAATTCCCACCATTTTTTCTTTGGACATACTTCACTACTAGCTAACTTGTAAACTGGATCCCATCGTTCTTCAAAGTAGCAGTGATGGTTATATTCAACAACTGTTCCTAAGTTTCTTCTTCTATGATCTGCATGTATATCTACTAATGTCACCTGCCTCTCTGGGTGCTCCTGCTCTCTCGATTTTTGAACACTCGCACAATACACCGCCTGACCAGTACTTGTTGTTCTAAAACCAGAAGATTTATCCCATTTTCCAGTACCATTCCACCTTTCAACTCCATGTGAAATATGGCGACAGGGCGTTAATAATTGCGGTGGATTGAAATTAACTTTAAATGTGAAGTCTTTTGGGTTGAATTCTATAATCCCACCTTGTGACAAAACTCTCAAAGAGAAAAGAGATATCAGTATAAAAACTAAAATAATTATTGCCTTTCTACCCATATTAATACTCAACTGGCAAAGAAAACTATGATGTAAAAAGTATAGAGCTCAAAACATATCAATCAGCTTTTCTTGTTATCAGTATCATGCTTGATACACCAGAGTTTATTGACTATGATTTCAAGCTACTTAGCTCTACAAGTCATGAAAAAAGTTAGTTACATGACTCTTTGTTTTTAAGACTGGTCAGTCATAACTTACAATGGGGCAGAAATGAACTAGTTAAGTCACCATCATAGAAAGTTCTCTATCTAATCTCTGTTGACCTGTATACAACTTCACACTTTATAGTGCCTATGTTTATTGAGAAGGCGCTGATCTTCATTCACGGTGGAGCTTAGATAGAAGGCTTTGGTAATACCAAGTGATCACTATGGATTTAGCAGGGCACGGTAAGTCGCCGTTCAACCACGAAGAGTAAACCATGGTTGCGTTTGCCAAATACATCAAAGCGGTTATCGAGAAAGAGCAACTCGAATTCGTTATCTTAATCGGCCATTCTCTGGCAGGTGGAGTTATTACAGAAACCGCTGGTACGGTTGACGCTATCGTTGCTCAGTTATCAGAGAAGTTCGGCACATCGCTGCGCGATTAATCACTTCTAACTAGAAATTAAAAACCTGCTCAATCGGCAGGTTTTTTTATGCCTAAATATGCGAATTCAACGTCATGCAATTTGGGTGACGGAGCGTAAACCTCTCTCCCGTTTTAGTTTAAGTATTGTGACTATGAGCAAAAATCGCACTCCTTTCAAAAAATTGTATTATTCAAGTAACTTATTAATAAATAAGGTTATTAATATCTGACATTTATAAGTTCTTCTTTTTGATATTCAGGTGATTGATTGGTTATCGCTTTGAAAAATATTGTTTTTTTAAGAATCAATAATACAAACTAACTAATTTTTTATTATGACTCGCAAATTGGCGAATGTAATATTTTAGAACTAGCTTATATGTGTTGGTTAGTAAACTAATGGATATAGGTATGAAACTAAACAAAATTTCGCTGGCTCTTGGGCTGGCCAGTGCTGTTGCTCTTGCTGGTTGTGGGGGTGGTAGCTCTTCTTCCGACTCAGACTCTTCTGGTAGTAGTACTTACAGCGTAACTGCTATTGATGGCTACCTTAAAGGGGCATTGGTTTGGCTCGATCTCGATGGTGACTTTGTTCAAGATGACAATGAACCTTCTGCAACTTCTGGCGCTGGTGGCGTTGCTAATCTAGATGTATCAAATGTTGATAACCCTGAGAACTATTCAGTGGTTGTTAAAGCAATACCTGGTCAAACAGAAGATGAAGACAACGGTCCTGTCACCACGGCCTATGTCATGTCGGCACCTGCGGGTGAAACCGATGTCACACCTCTTTCTACACTTGTTCATGTCATCCTTGAACAAACCACTGATGACGATGCTACCGATGAAGAAATCGAAGCGGCGAAAGAAGCTGCGGTTGCAGAAGTTGCTGCCGATTTAGGTATTGATGAAGAAGACGTACTGGGTGATTTCATAGAGGAAGGGCTCGATGATGCAGCCTTTGCGGCAGAAACCATCGTTGAGCAAAATGTATTGCCTGATGACGAAGAAGATCTTGGTGATGCGGCAGAAGGTACAGACGACACATTGCTAGAGTCTGCCGACAGTCTTTCAACGGCGATCAAAGAAGTTAACGACAGTAACCCTGAAGATTATGATGCCATCGATGTTGATACGGATACCGATGGCGATGGTGTTCCAGATTTACTCGACGCGTTTCCTAATGATGAAACCGAACAGTACGACTTAGATAGTGACGGAACAGGTGATAACTCCGATGATGATATCGATGGCGATACTGTACTAAATGGCAGTGACGCGTTCCCTACTGATGCAACGGAAAGTGCTGATGCGGACAATGATAACATTGGTGATAACGCAGACCTAGATGATGACAATGATGGTGTTAATGACACCGAAGATGATTATCCGAACGACGACACTCGTGCTGGTGACTCAGATGGTGATGGCACCGATGATCTCTATGATGAATTCCCAGATGATCCTGAGCGTGTAGGCGATTCAGATGGTGATGGCGTTGATAGCGCAACTGATGAATATCCTGGAGATCCGACTCGTGCCGGTGATAGTGATGGTGATGGTGTCGATGATTTAGATGATGAATTCCCTGATGACAACACTCAAGCGGGTGATTCAGATGGTGATGGCGTTGATGGTTTGCAAGATGCCTTCCCAGCTGATCCTAATGAATCTTTAGATACTGATAGCGATGGTATCGGTAACAATGCTGATGACGATGATGATGGTGATGGTGTTCTCGATGAATTTGATTCAGCTCCACTAGATGATGAAACCGCGGAAAGTGACAACGCAAGAGCCGCGAGTTTCTTCTCTAAGATCAGTTATGCATACATTTTCGATGGTGACATTGAAGATGGAATTATCGACATTGAAACCTTAGAAGTTGCCAACGGTATGGCAAACCTAACCGGTGGTGTTACCGTTAATAGCTTTGGCGAATTCAGTTTTGATTTCGATGAAGACCATAATATCGTCTTAACCGCCAATGGTTGGGAAGAAATGGATGGCCTATATACCATCGACTTCTCTGATGGTGACGAAATTATTGCTTACGCGACGAATTATCAAGAGACAGTTAGCTATACAGTGGCAGCCGTTTATGATGATTTAGCCGGTGACAATGTATCAGCCTATGCTGCAGAAGACGAAATTTGGAATGAATTTACTGATACCGCCAAGGTCTTTAGCGAAGGTGCCGAAGAAGTAGAGGCAACAATAACTCCAGAAGAGGATATTTATAACCTTTGGGAAGGTAGTGATGCTTGGGTATTCCGTGGTGATGATGGAGCCTCTGATGGTGAAGCAACATCTTTGGATGACCTCATTGCAGAAACCTCAGTTGGTGAGTCAGCAAGCACTGGTGACTTTGTCGGGGTTTACTTGTCTGGTGATGGTGGAGACATGGCGGCAGCTGTCGAGTTGCTTGATGATTTCACCGCAAACTATTACACCATGGACTGGATAAACCGAGATGAAATCACCAATGATACCTACGCAACAAAAGTGGCAAGCGGGACTTGGTCTGATGGTGGCGTGACTACTGTAGACTTAATCGAGCTTACTGTTCCTCAAGCCGCACTGACTGAATGGGGCGAATTGTGGGATGAAGAAAGCACCACAATGATTTTCTCTGTTTATGACGGTGTTGTTCTGAAGGGTAGCGTTGAAAAAGCTGGCGTTGCATTGGAAGACGACGAGATTCTCTTTGTTAGTGAAACGGTTAAAGAAGAGATCATCAGCGTACTCGATTTACCATTAGGAGAGTGTTACGCCAATAACGTCGAGTCGGGAGCAACGGATAGTGATTTCTTATTAGCTATTGCTGGTTGTGGCGGCTTGGAAAGTGCAATTACCTCCGATATGTTGGTAGGTAATACTTTTGAACGCTACAGAGATGACGAAAGCTCTCGCCAATACACTTTTGCTGAAGAGGGTGCTGTTTACGTTGGTAAAAACGGCAAGTACTCATTTGATGCATCATGGGCAATTGAAGGAGACTACCTCGTTATCACATTTGAAGATGGTGGTATTTGGAAATGGGCTCTCGTTGGTAAAGAAACGGAATCGGCTTCTACTGCTGGTACTGTATCGACCTTTGCTGCTGTTGAAGAAGTGGATGCAGTTTGGTCAGTCAAACACTTTGAAACCTATACCAATGATGCTGGTGTCTTAGTTAACGCGATTTGGTCTGAAACATTTGAGTTGATTGATAAGGCTATTTGTCCATTTATCGAAATGGATGCAGATGCGACTCAAGATGACTTTAATACTGCCATTTCTGACTATGAAGCGTGTACAGGGACAATACTAACTGCATCGTCATTTGATGTTGAAGGTAAAACCTTGCTGCGTACAAATAGTCGCGGTGAAATGAGAGCCAAAGTCTATAATGGCGATGGTTCAGGAATGTCATATCGTAACGGTGTATACACTGGAGATTTTGCGTGGTCAATTGTAGATGGTAAGAAAGTTCAAACCACGGATCCAAATAATGCCAGCATGGTTTATGAACAATATGTCATTCTTCAACGTGAAGATGGTGAATACCAAATGGTGGTGTTTGAGTTAGAAGACGGTGCGATTTGGTCTGATAGCTATGTAGACAGTTCAATGGAGAATGTACAAGAATGTCAGACTGGCAATACTGAGTGGGATGACGTCAATGATGTGCCACTAACCACTGCCTCGTTTGCTGAGTACTTAGATGCGATTGACGAATGTAAGTCAGATTTAGCAGAAGAAGTATGGTTTAGTGGTGAGTTCTTTGATAAGAGTGACCGCCAGATAGTCATTTCTCAGACTGGATTAGAAGCAGACGAAGAGTATACGTTTAATAGCGATGGCTCTGGTTTCTACACTGATTTAGGTGAAGAACCTGCAGAAAACTACGACTTTACTTGGTCTATTGATGACACCAATAACATACTCGTGGTGACCATCACGGCTGGTGAACTGACGTTTATTGACTATCTCGCCATCGTTGGAACCGACGGTACTAAAGTATCGCTAAAAGCGTTGTCTAAAGGTAATGATACAGGGTGGCCTGGTATAGGCGAAAACGACGAAGGTGATTTGTGGGGCGATGTCTACACACTCACTCAGGAGTTTCCTGAACAATAATTCCTTGCAACTTAAATCGTAAGTAAGGATCTTTTTCCTCACTTCGATACCAAGAAGCTGGCATTGCACTCTGCAAGCCAGCTTTTTTTAATGCCTGTTTTTGTGCTTTACTGATGGTTTTATAGTGAAGTAAACAATCAAGCACTCGTTTGAGTTTCGTCGGTGTTAACTCACCATCGCGTACATAGCGTTTAATTTCACCCACAACCACTTTGAGTGGAACAACAGGCTCTAAATCAGATTGGCTTAGTGATTCAACTTGCAAAGAACGAGGTGACGATGCGCGAGCCTTTTCCCAATCAGGGTTACCTTTATTAGATAGATAGCCTTCTCGATAACAGAAATAACTGAAAAGAAAACGTTCAATTTGATGCCAACGCTCTGCTCTGGCTTCCAAATAGATGTGTTCAAACTCTAGGTCTAGATCTGTCATTAGCGCGTCTCTTAACGTTGAGGCGAGATAATAGCGGCTAACTCGCAGCGACGGCAAGAGGATCTATCGTGCGATGCTTTTGAATCGCAAATATTAGTAGGATCAAGAGTAAGACGCCAGTCACACCGAGGCCAACACCAATGCCTCCCCAAATCCCTGCCAATTCAAATTCAGACATAAGCAGCCAAGCGCGCAGCTCAGTCGTACCTTCGTGAAGCTCTTCACCTGCTTGCCGCGTGATTTTTGTTGTTTGCATAATAAACTCGTAAGATGATTTTTTCTTTCCAAACCACTATTGACCTGTCTATAGCTTCACATTTTATAGTGCCCATGTTGATTGAGAGGGCGCTTTCTGTGTTTCCTCTAAAGCAAGTAGAGAGACACTATGAAACGTTTAATTCTAAAGATTACACTCTTGGTATTCATGACGCTTAGTAGCATAAGTGCCATGGCTCAAGATTCAACGGTGAAGTACGGTATCGCGATATCTCACGATGGCGAGCAAATTGCGTATGGCAAAAGTGGGAGCGGGGATACAGCGCTGATCTTCATTCACGGTTGGAGCTTAGACAGCAGGCTTTGGCACAACCAAGTGGGTGAGTTTTCAAAGCAGTACCAAGTGATCACTATGGACTTAGCAGGGCACGGCAACTCATCGTTCAATCGCCAAGAGTTCACAATGGTTGCGTTCGCCGAAGACATTAAAGCGGTGATCGAGAAAGAACAACTTGATTCGGTCTTCTTAGTTGGGCATTCCATGGCGGGTGGTGTTATCGCAGAAGCCGCTAAACTGATGCCGAAAAGAGTGAAGGGCATTATTGGTGTCGATACATCGCAAAACATTGCACTCGCGGTTTCACAAAGTGACCTAGACGCAATGACTAAACCGTTTGAAGCAGACTTCCAAGCGGGCATTACTATGTTTGTGAAAGATTCGCTACTAAAAGAGGTCGATGTGGATTTACTTTACTGGGTAACGCAAGATATGTCTTCTGCACCGCCAGCTATCGCAATAAACCAGTTCCGCCATTATCTAGGCCAATACGTGACAGGCGAAGCACACCGCGTGTATGAGGACGTGAATGTACCAGTAATATTGGTCAACGCTCGTTTATGGCCAACCGATTCAGAAGCAAACAAGAAACATATCAAGGACTACAGCATTTACTACATTGAAGACTCAGGCCACTTCCCAATGCTTGAGCAACCACAGCAGTTCAACACAATCTTGATGAAAGCGGTTAAGTCAGTGAAGTAGGTAAGAAGAGCTTAGCAATCGCATTAACGCTACAGTCAGTTGAGCGTACGTTGAAAATGCAGACATCGCTACGCGACTAGTCACTGCTGATTAGATAGTAAAAAAAACCTGCCGATTTCTTAGAGAAAGCGGCAGGTTTTTTATGGTTTGCAAACAGAGTTTAGCTCTGATGTTGCTTGCGGCTAACCAAATGGTTAGAGGCCGCTGCGGCGAGTAGTGCGCCACCAATGACTAATGTTTGGTAGTACGCAGGAACGAGCGTCAGCATACCTACGGTCAAAGTCATGATGATCAGCGCGCCAATAAACGAACGCAGCACTTTGCCTTCACCGCCACTAAATGCAGTGCCACCAATCAGCACAACCAAAATTGCGGTTAGCTCCATACCATCCCCGGATAAAGGATCTCCTAAGGACATAAAGCTTGCGCGAGCGATACCTGCTAGTGAAGCTGTGGCTCCAACAATGGCATAGAGAGCAAACACTACCAGCCCAGTTTTAATACCGGATAGCTTAGCCGCTGTTGGGTTACCCCCCGTTGCCGCGGCATACTTACCAAGTAGCGAACGGTTTTGCAGAATAATCAGCAGAGCAGTAACACCGACGGCAACCCAAAATGCCATCGGTAAGCCGAGTAAGACGGCATCACGGGCATAGTCGTTAAACCAACTTGGCATCTTCATCTCGCCCATAGATTTGATTGCAGAGACACCGTCTTCGACCAATAACAGAGCAATGCCCTTGTAAAGGCTCAATGTAATCAGAGTCGCGATGACGGGGGTAATGTTAAATTTGACCACTAACAGTCCATTGAAAGCTCCAAGCAACACCCCACACATTACAGTGATCGAAAATGCGGCGATGAAAGGGACACCGTTAATTGCAAGCATGGCGTAGATGACTGCGGTTAAACCCATAGTGCTGCCAACCGATAAGTCTATGTAGCCAGAAACCATTAGCAGGGTAAAGGCGCCAGCTAGAACTAGTATCGGTGCTGAAACGCGTAGGATGTTAATCACATTCTTCTTGTACAAGAAGTTGCCGCGTTCAAACAGCGCGTATTGATCGAGGTTAACGCTGCTAAGAAAGAGCACAATGGCGGCTAACACAAAATAGATGTAATAATTTCTAATAAATTCAGCGATCTGACCACCTAAGGCTGGTGGAGTGCTTAATACTTTTGTTGATTCAGACATTGCATTCACCATCACTATTTGTTTCTAAGGGCGAGAGCCCAAGTTTGAGCCGTTATTGCTAAAAAGACCGCGACGGCTTTCAAGATAAATTGCCAGTCGGGTGATAGGGTAAGACCTGTCGCAGCGGAAGTAACCACGGCGAGAATGATGGCACCAAAGAACATACCAATAACCGAGCCGAACCCTCCGGCAATGGCAATGCCACCAAGTAGAGCAATGACTAAAGCATCAAATTCCATCAGCAAACCACGGTTAGAGAAACCAGACTTAAACTCCGATGAAAGTAAAACACCCACAATGCCAGCAACAAGTGCACTGAATAGGTAGAGGTAGGTAATATGCTTAGCGTTGTTGATGCCGGAAAGCTTCGCCGCTTCTGGGTTCGCGCCAATCCAATAAGTAATGCGACCGAACACGGTTTTGCGTTCAATAAAGATCGCCGCAGCTAACAAAAGCAGCATAAACAGTACTGGGAACTGCATCGAGGTGCCAAACACCTTTAGGTTTCCTAGATAGCCAAATTCTGCTGGTAGATTGGTGTTTCTTTGCGAGCCCTCAGTGATCACTTGGGCAATGCCCCTTGCGACCATCATGGTTCCTAAGGTGACGATGATAGATGGGATTTTAAACTTAACCACGAACAGTGCGTTTAAACCACCTATGGTTAAGGCCCCGAGTAGGGCGCCAACAATCGCTAGCCAGTATGGTAAACCCAATCCGGTTGAAAGGGTTGAACCACCTACGGCTGCTTGGGCAAACCAAACAGATAATACGCCAGATAAAGCGACGATACCGCCGACGGAAAGGTCGAAGTTGCCTGAGACGAGTAAAAATGAAACCCCGACACCCAAAGCAATTACCGACCAGTTATTGGTCACTAAGTTAAGCATGTTCTGTACTTGGAAAAAGTTCGGCACAAATACCGAAGCGACTAAAAATAGTCCTATAGCGACCCCAGCAACCAGCATCGTAATGTACATTTGGTCACTGACTCGGCTTTTCAGGAGTTGCGGAGATGTCGCAGCACCTATCGTAGTGTTAATCATACTGCCTCCTGCAGGCCACCTGTCGCGGCGTTCAAAATGAAATTGGTGTCAACGTCAGAGCCATTAGTGATTTCTGAAACCAAAGAGCCGTCGTAAAGAAGGAAGATGCGGTCACATACACCGAGAATCTCTTCAAGTTCAGTAGAAAAGACCGCAACGGAGTTGCCTTGATTCGCGAGTTCTTTTACTAAGTCGTAGATCTCTTTCTTCGCACCGACATCGACACCGCGAGTAGGCTCATCGAGTAGCAATAGTTTGGCCTGCGAGAAAAGACATTTGGCAATGACGACTTTTTGCTGATTACCGCCAGAAAGCTTTTCAGTGTGTTTCTCTATTGAACTGGTTGCGATAGAGAGCTTTTCGACGTAGTCGAGCGCGGCATTGAGTTCATCGCGTTGTCTAAATATGCCAAAGTCTGACATACGGGGTAGATTCATGACCGGAATGTTTTCGCGAATGGTTAAGTTGGTAAACAGTCCTTGTGTGCGGCGTTCTTCAGGGACGAGAGCAATGCCCGCTGTGATTGCCTCTCTAGGAGAATTCCCGACTTCTTGACCATTTAGCTTGATCGAGCCAGAGACCATGTCGGCACCAAAAATAGCGCGGGCAATTTCTGTTTTACCCGCACCAACGAGACCATAAAACCCGACAATTTCGCCTTTGTTAATCGTAAATGAAACCTTGTTCAGCCTATGATTACTTAGGTTTTCAGCAGATAAAAATACTTGGTCGCTGATGGTGCTGCGTGGTGTGTAGTCGTGAAGGATACTTCGCCCGATCATCATGTCGATCAGCTCTTCGCGCCCATTGATGTCTGCCATAGGCTTGGTAGCGATATGCTGTCCATCGCGCATCACAGTGACTCTGTCTCCCAGTGATAAGATCTCATCAAGCTTATGGGAGATGTAGATCACCGTAACCTGTTGTTCTTGAAGGCGATGTATGACGGTAAATAGACGTTCAACTTCGCGTTCTGATAATGCCGCCGTGGGTTCGTCCATAATAATGACATTGGCCCCCGATGAGGCTGCGCGCGCAATTTCGATGATCTGTTTTTGCGCGACACCTAGGGTAGAGACACGCGCATAAGGATTAATCGCTGGCTCAATAGTCGCTAACGTATCAATGACGCGCTGCTCTAAATCAGACTTAATCAGAAAACCAAAACGGCTTTGTTCCATGCCCAAGGTTAAGTTTTCAAGCACGGTTAGCTCATCAACAACATGCAGCTCTTGAAACAGAGTCGCTATGCCAGATTCACGGGCACTCTGTGTACCGTTTGGCGTGTATGGCTTACCGTTGACCTTCATTGCGCCTTGGGTCGGTTGAATTGCACCTGTGATCATTTTTACCAAGGTGGATTTACCCGCACCATTTTCGCCAATCAAGCAATGGACTGTACTACGTTCAATTGAAAAGCTGACGTTGTTGACTGCTCTGACGCCAGGGTAGTCTTTAACGAGTCCTTCAATTGAGAGAACAGAAGTTGAATTGTGAGTATTCAAGATGATCTCTCCTTAATATGGTGGATCTTCAAAACTGTTCAGTCACTGCCGACGGTACAGATGAAGCCGATCTTTCCTTGTCTTTGATGTATTGGATAACTGGGCGGTCAGCGAGATCGCCCAGTTATAATGGTTAGTTGTTAAATTGTGCTTCTAGCCATTTCTCAGCATCTGGTTGTGGCATTGTCCAGTAGGAGATGGTGTAAGCTTTGTAGAAGAACTCTTGTGCAGTATCACTATTAGACGCGACTTTGTTGTTAATTACGTCCATGACTAAGTCAATGCGTCCGCGAGCTGTTTCAATTGGTGGCAAGCCCATAGAGACCTTCAAGCTAGAATTTGGATCATAAATCTGTTCGAACTCAACCGAGTCAAAATCCACACTCGCAACAATTTCTGTTACAGGTTTGCCATCTTTAAACTTACCGCGTCCGAGCTGAGAAAGACCTGCCATTGTACCGACCGTGAGGTTAGATGCTTCGGAGTAGATGAGGTTGACTTCTGGTTGTTGGGTTAGCAGGTCGACAATGATCTGTTTCGCTGCTTCTTGACCGCCACTAGCATCAAGAGCGCCTAAGTTCTTGGCTGTTGGGTCAACAGAAAGTACCCCTTCAGCAAATGGATTTGTACGACCAGAACTTACTTCTGTATGGTTAGGCCAGCCCAATTGAACCATTACGATAGGTTTGTCTGGATTGGCCGCTTTCCAAGCTTTTGCCATTTGTGCGCCCATATCAAAAGAGACCGTCGCTTCATCGCTTCGTGCTGTTGGAATGCCGGTATCGGTAATCGGACTAAAGAAAGAGGTCATTGCGATCTTTTCATCTAGTGCTTCTTCTACACCAGGGGTGGCCGCTTCACCATCCCAAATATGCAGTGAAGCACCGTCAAATGCACCCGCAGCCACTTGGTCGACATTTTGCGTCATCACTGCTGAGTCTGCTTTGCCATCAAAAATAACGACTTCTGCACCGTACTTCTCTTTTGCATAACGTTTCGCTTCTGTCGCTTGTGACTGGTGGAACACGTTGGAAAGGTCGGAAACGAAAAATGCAATACGTTCATTGGCTAGTGTTGTCGCTGAGAAACTAGACGCAACGAGAATACTCGTAGCAATAAGTCCTTTTTTTAGCATCTTGTTTAAAGTCGCTGACTTCATAATTTTCTCCATTTATATGTGGTATTCACTCGTCTTCTGAGCAACAACTGGTCCATCTCGTTCTCGTCTTAAGCAGTACAACTCGTTGTTCTCAATGATGTGAATTATCTTTCAGACAGGTGAAATATATTTCACGTGTTAAAAGTTAGTGAATAAAATGTAACCGGTCAATAGTATAACGATACAATACGTATCAGTTTTGGCTGTTATTGTGATCTGTCGCACTTAAATGGCTATATCGATACGATTGGTATCATTTTAACTTGCAAGATGTGCTTTTTGTGATTACTTTTTACTCAAGTGAAATAAATTTCACGAATTGTTTACATTTTGTTGGGTGAGTAAATGAGCAGCAAAGAAGGTCATTCAACAGACGATGAAAGGTAAGTAGGAGAGCGTATATGGCGATGAGTGAGCGAGACGACATATTAAGGCAGACAGCAAAAATCCTCACACTACGTTATATGGAAAACTGCAGTCAGTCAGACATTGCTAAGCAACTTGGTCTATCGACAGCCAAGGTCAACCGTGTCATTAAGCAAGCTCATGATGATGGTTTAGTTGAAATCACTTTGAACCTTCCGCAAGAGCGCACCTACACGTTAGAACAACGTCTGCTTGATATGTTCTCACTGAAAACCGCTGTTATTCAGCCGAGCCTTAGCCAAGATGAGGCAGTTGTCACCCAACAGGTCGCTCAATCTGCCGGTGAGCTACTGATAGAGACGGTTAAGCCGAACAGCGTTATTTGTGTGAGTGGCGGCAAAACAATGTCGATGATTGTTGAGCAGATAAAACCGATGAACTTCCCTAATGTAAAGGTGGTACCTGCAACAGGAGGCGTGCAAGGGCATCACTTTACCGATGTGAATTATCTTGCTTCTCGTTTAGCGGAAAAACTGGGCGGTAGTAGTACTCAGCTACACGCACCGCTGTTTGTTGATACCGATGATCAACGCAAAATGCTAATGGAGATGCGCAGTGTGAGGGATGTGCTCGATATGGCACGCAACGCGGACATTGCTTTGGTCGGTATTGGTTCCGTCGCCAGTGAAACGGATAGCTACTATGATTTGAGATCGTTGAGCGGACAGCAGTTTGAGAGTCAAATCAGCCGCCAGTGTCAGGGAGAGGTACTCGCGCATTTGTACGATGAATGCGGCGTTGAATGCGCAGAGCAGATAAATAGCAAGTTGGTCGGTTTGAATTTAACAGAACTTGGCAACATCGAGCATAGCATCGGTGTTGCGGCAACTCAGTCAAAGGTGTCAGCAATGTTAGCGGCGCTCAGAGGCGGGTTAATTAACGGATTGGTTTCGGACGAAGACACAATAGCCAGTGTTTTAGAACAAGCAAAATAGGGGAAAGTTATGCAAACAAGAGAAATTGGACAATCAGGTATTCATGCATCAGTAATTGGCTTAGGCACTTGGGCAATGGGTGGCTGGATGTGGGGAGGCACTGACGAAAAAGCGGCAATTGAGGCAATTCATGCGTCATTGGATTGTGGTGTTTCGCTAATTGATACTGCCCCTGCATATGGCTTAGGTGTTTCCGAAGAGTTGGTAGGCAAAGCTATAAAGGGTAAGCGCGATCAAGTAGTACTAGCGACGAAATGCGGTTTGGTTTGGCACACTGAGAAAGGTAATCATTTCTTCGACGAGAATGGCAAACCTGTCCATCGTTACTTAGGCGCAGATGCTATCCACTATGAAGTTGAGCAGAGTTTGAAACGTTTGCAAACCGACTACCTAGACTTATATATCACTCACTGGCAAGACCCAACGACCCCAATTGAAGAAACGATGGATGCGTTACTTGCGTTAAAAAAAGCCGGCAAGATCCGAGCAATAGGTATCAGTAACGCTAATCAAGCGGAATTGGCGGCGTATCAGCAATGCGGCGTCGTGGATGCGGTGCAAGAGAAATACAACCTTATCGAACGACAGGTCGAAGAGAACCTATTACCTCAAACGATCGCAACTCAGGTGTCTTGTCTTAGTTATTCGTCTTTGGCTATGGGGCTATTGAGCGGAAAAGTCTCCCCTGAACGTACGTTTTCCGGTGATGACCAACGTATTACAGATCCTATGTTTACTGTAGAAAACCGTCGTTGGGTTCAGCAGTTCTGTCAGTCAATTGAGCCAATTGCGCGTCAGAAGAATATCTCTGTTGCTCAGTTAGTGATTGCGGCGACATTGCAGCAGCCAGGGATTACCTATTCATTATGTGGTGCCCGAAATGCTACCCAGGCGATAGAGAACGCAGCGGCAGGCCAAGTTTTTCTGACTCAGGAAGAAGTCAAATTTATTGATGCGAAATCGCATGAGTTCTTTGGTGAGCTTGAACTGGTGTAACAAGGGTCGTTCGGTATTACTCAGATAGTTGGCAGGGAGCGCAATGAAAAATAATGAAAACGGGTTTGACAGTTTAAGAACGACTAATGAGTTTGATGTTGTGGTGATTGGTGGCGGCATTAATGGGATTAGCGTGTTTAGAGAATTGGCGTTGCAGGGTGTGAAAGTGCTGATGGTTGAGAAAGATGATTTTTGTTCTAAAGCCAGCGCCGCACCGTCGAGAATGATTCATGGTGGGTTACGTTACCTTGAAAATGGCGAGTTTGATTTAGTGAAAGAAGCGCTATTTGAACGCAATCGCCTTTTGGACAACGCACCACATTTAGTTGCACCACTGCAAACAACGATACCGATTTACTCCACTTGGTCAGGAGTGTTCGATGGATTGTTAAAGTTTTTAGGCTTGAAAGATCGTCCTTCACAGCGGGGCTCTGTGGTGATTAAGCTGGGTTTGACGCTATATGATTGGTTTACCAAGCGCGACCAGCTTATGCCAGCTCACCAAATGCACTCTGCTAAATCAACGCGTCAACGTTGGCCGCTAATGGGGAGTCAAGTATGCAGTAGCGCGACTTACTTCGATGCCTGGATTAGCTCTCCAGAACGATTGGCAATTGAGCTTATTCAAGAGGGCATTGAAGCGGGCGGAATTGCGCTCAACTACAGCAAAGTGACGCAATTTAATGATGGCGAATTACGCCTAACCCAAAGACAGTCAGCAGAATCGGTCAATGTGAGCACTCAACATATTGTCAACGCTACCGGCGCTTGGGTTGATTTCACAAATGGGTTGCTACAAGCACCAAGCCAATACATGCAGGGCACTAAGGGGTCGCATATCATTGTCGACAACCAACAGCTCGTCGATCAGCTAGATGGCAACATGTTGTTCTACGAGAACAGCGAAGGGCGAGTGTGCATTTTATTCCCTTATTTTGGCAAGGTGCTCATCGGTTCAACCGACATCCCCGTCAGTGACCCAGAGTCTGTAAAGTGCACTGAGGAAGAGATTGACTACATTCTACTCTCACTGAAAGGCGTGCTACCGGATTTAGAAATTAGCCGCTCGCAAATTGTGTATCAGTTTTGTGGTGTGCGTCCTTTGCCATCGGTCAACACTTCGACAACGGGGCAAATTCCTAGAAGCCATTCAATCAAACAAGACAAGATTGGTAAGACAAAAGTGTACTCGTTGATTGGGGGCAAATGGACAACCTTTAGAGCCTTTGGTGAAGAGGTGGCGGACGAACTATTGGCATCACTCAAAATAGAAAGAAGATGTTGCACTAAGCAAAAAGCAATTGGTGGAGGCGTTAATTATCCGGTTAGCGAGAACGAACAAGAACTCTACCTGGCTCGCCTGAGAGAAAGCTACCCTTATTGTTCAATGCACCAACTGAGCATTTGGCTGAAACGTTATGGCACTATGTGTGAAGAGCTATTGCGTCACTTGGACAGTCATTGTGATCAGCCCTTGCGCTCATTGCCAGACTACACCGCAGGCGAAATCAATTACATCTTACAAACCGAATTTGTCGCCACCACCTTAGATGTCATCTTACGTCGCACCTCGATTGCGATTGAGGGCAAGCTAAATAACCAAGTATTTGATGAGCTTTCAGAACTGGTGGCAACTCACTTCAATTGGAGTGAGACAGAAAAAACCGCCGACCGCGAAAGCGCCCAAGAGGTGCTGTTTAATCTACACGGAGTCGTGCTGGATCAACCTATAAGCCACAGCGAAGCGGTTACGCGAACAAAGACTATTGAAAATGAACAACTCGTAAATGGAGAAGAGTATGTATTTAACCAATAAAGTGAGGATGAATCGCTTATTCAGCAATGGACGATGCCTCGATGTAGCGATAGATCATGGCGTGTGCAATGAGCCATCGTTTTTAGATGGATTAGAAGATATGTCTTCAGTGGTCGATCAGCTCGTTAAAGCGAAGCCAGATGCCATTCAGATGAATGCGGGACAAGCCGACTTATTGCAAACCGTCGATGGTAAAGACAAACCTGCATTGGTTATGCGTATTGATTTGGGGAATCCTTATAACGCTGAGCGTCATCGTCATATGTGGGCGCTGCTACAAAACGCCGAGCAACCTTTGATTCAAGCGCTACAAATGGATGCGGCGTGTGTTGTGGTCAATTTGTTTATGCTACCGGACGAACCAGAGCTGTTTAAGCAATGTGTAGACAATATCAGCAAAGTAAAAGCTGAGTGTGAAAAGTATGGCATGCCATTGATGATAGAGCCTTTGGTGATGCAGCCAAACACACGCGGTCAAGCTTACATGGTTGATGGTGACTGCGAAAAAATTGTCACCTTGGTGCGCATGGCTCGTGAGCTAGGTGCAGATATTATCAAAGCTGACCCAACCGCACATGCCGATGATTTCCATAAAGTCGTTGAAGCGGCACGTTGCCCGGTACTCGTGCGCGGTGGCGGCAGAGAGGATATCGAGTCGGTATTTGCTAAAGCGCGAGCATTACTCGATCAAGGCGCCTTGGGCATGGTGTATGGGCGCAATATCTATCAGCATCCGAACCCAAGCCGAGTGGTAGATGCGTTGATGGCGATGATTCACAACGATGCCTCTATAGAGCAGGCGATGAATATCTACGTTGGCGATAAGTAACTAGGTCAACACACCTTAAGGTTAAGGAGGGAATATGAGTTTATACACGCTAGGAATTGATTGCGGAAATACGGCAGTAAAAGCTGCGCTTTTCGATCAAAGTGGCACAGAGGTAGCCGTAGTAGCAAACAATTATCCCACTCATATTCCTAGCCCCAATTACACTGAAGCGGATTTAGCTGAGTGCTGGCAACTGTGCGCCGATACGATACGTCGGGTTATTGCCGCTGCGGGTATAGAGGCTAGTCAGATTGCCGCTTTAGGTTGCAGTGGTCATGGAAACGGGGTTTATTTGCTTGATGAAAAACGTCAATCTCTGTTGGCAATCAAGTCACTTGATAATCGAGCAGAGCTTGAGGTGAGCCAATTACAAGCGTCGACAGATTATCAGGCGTTACTTAGAAGAAACAGACAAGGTGTTTGGTCTTCTCAAACGGCTACTCTGCTTCATTGGCTTAAACGCCATCAAGCTGACGTATATCAGAACATTGGTCAGGTACTGTTTTGTAAAGATTATCTTAACTTTCAATTCACTGGAGAATGCTCTACCGAATGGGGTGATTTGACCGCTTCGGGTCTGTTTGATTTTGAAAGTGATACGGTTAGCGAAGAGTTACTAGCATTCTACGGCATTACGGACATCAAAACTAAGTTACCACCCATTTACAACAGCCAAGATGTGATTGGCGCAGTGACACCTCAAGCGGCCGAGGTAACCGGATTAGCGATAGGCACACCAGTGATTGCAGGCATGTTCGATGTGGTGGCTTGTGCGTATGGCTCTGAAGCAGAGAGTACGGGAAGCACTTCAGTGGTAGCAGGGACATGGAACATCAATCAGGTGGTAACGGATTCTCTTCCGCCAAAAGAGGTTTTCATGGCGTGTAAGATGAATGAGCGACAATACCTTGCGATTGAATCGAGCACCTGTTCTGCGTCTAACCTTGAGTGGCTTGTGCAACGGTTTTTTACTGAGAAACAGCAACGAGCACAACACGCTGGTGATTCGATTTTTGAAGAGTTTAATCAGCAACTTAACCTGTTAGAAAACAACGCTGAGTACCCCATGTTTTTGCCTTATCTCTATGGCACAACAGAGAAACAGCCGCCGATGGCTAGCTTGTTGGGATTGAAAGGTTGGCATCGGGACATTCATGTTGTTTACGCCTTTTACGAGGGAATCGTTTTTGCTCATCTTGAACATATCTCTCGTTTACGCCAAGCCGGTTACCCAATAGATTCTATTGCTATTAGTGGCGGGGCATCGAGAAGTGACTATTGGTGCCAGCTTTTTGCTGATGTACTTAATGTCGAAGTTGATGCTAGTACATCTGATGAGGTTGGCGCTAGAGGTGTCGCTATGACTGCTCTAAACAGTGTGTGCGGTGACGCAAAGCTTAGTAATGCCGTTAGTGAGTCACTAGCAAGCCGCCACTTTGATCCAAACCCAGAACGAGTGGACTTTTTTGCCGCGCGCTTTGAAAAATACAAGCTATTAAAAGACGCTATTAATGCGGCTTAATAAGTCATTAAAAGGATTCTAGTTAGCAGCGTCTAAGTCGAGAGTAATTAACCACGAGCGAACACATAGCGTGTCATGTGGAGGGCTTAACTCGCCCAAAATAAATAATTTCAGATAATGATACAAAATGTATCGATATTAATGTTGAGGTCAAATATGAGTCAAGCAATTGTTTTACCTAAGCTTTTGCAAGTTGGTCAAGGTGCGCTTAACACGGTCGGTGAGGTAGCGATTCAACTAGGTTGTCGACGGATATTAATAGTGTCTGATCCTGTTATGCAATCGTTAGGGCAAGTGGAGCGCGTACAACAAATTTTAGATGATGCGGGTATAGAAACAGAAACATTTACCGACACCATTCCAGAGCCGACAGAGGTTTCGATTCTTCCTGCGGTTACTCAAGCCATTGACGGGCATTACGATGGGGTAGTGGCACTCGGTGGCGGCAGTGTTATTGACAGTGCTAAGGCAATTGCATTGCTTGCGAAGTCACAGGGGCGCATTCGTGACTACAGCGTACCCAATGTAGTCACTATGCCAATCATGCCATTGATCGCGATCCCCACTACTGCGGGAACAGGCTCAGAAGTAACCAAAGTCACCATCATTACCGATGAGTCAAATGATGAAAAACTGCTGTGTATGGGACCAGGATTAATCCCTGCTGCAGCTGTCATCGATTTTGAACTTACCATGACTGCGCCTGCAAGAATTACTGCTGATACCGGGATTGATGCTCTGACTCATGCCATAGAAGCTTATGTGAGTGGTAAAGCGGGTTTATTTACCGATCAACAAGCGCTAACCGCAATGAAACTGATTGCGCCAAACTTGCGTGAAGCCGTCAATAACCCCGAGAACAAGCATGCCAAAGAACAGATGATGCTCGGCGCGACGCTCGCCGGTATCGCATTTTCAAATGCCTCGGTAGCACTAGTGCATGGGATGAGTCGACCTATCGGCGCACATTTTCATGTCCCGCATGGGATGAGTAACGCAATGTTGCTACCAACGGTAACGGAATACTCCATACCAGCAGCAAAAGCGCGTTATGCAGAGTGTGCCAGAGCCATGGAGTTAGCCGATGCAGGAATCAGCGATGACCAAGCGGTTGAACGTCTGCTCAAAGAGCTTAAACAGCTCAACGTCGACCTAGGTGTCCCATCAATGGCGGAGTTTGGCATTGACCACCAAACGTATTTGAACTGCCTAGAGACGATGGCAGAACAAGCGTTGGCATCCGGTTCCCCTAACAACAACCCAAGAGTGCCAGACAAAACCGCCATGATTGCCTTGTACAAAGCGGCATGGTGATCGGATAGCAGCCCACTTATACCCAACGGATTTAGCCCAACAGATTAAAACAAGGAAGAAAAAATGATCAGCAATTTTATCAACAATCAATATGTTAGAAGCCAGTCAGAAAGAAGTCAGCCAGTTTTTGACCCAGCAACCGGTAAAGCGAACAATCAAGTGCTGCTTTCTAGTCGTAGCGAAGTCGAAGGCGCGATTGGTGTCGCTCAAGAGGCCTTCTCGGGGTGGTCAGCAACAACACCTCTTAACAGAGCACGCGTGTTGTTTAAGTTTAAAGTGTTGCTTGAAGAGAATCGCAATGAGCTGGCAGAAATTATCAGTCGTGAACATGGCAAGGTGTTCAGTGATGCACTAGGAGAAATCACTCGTGGTTTAGAAGTCGTCGAGTTTGCCTGCGGAATTCCTCATCTGCAAAAAGGTGAGCACAGTTTAAATGTGGGCACTGGCGTGGATTCGCATTCGCAAATGATGCCACTTGGTGTGGTGGCGGGGATTTCTCCGTTTAACTTTCCGGTGATGGTGCCTATGTGGATGTTCCCAATCGCGCTTGCAACAGGTAACACATTCATCTTGAAACCTTCAGAGAAAAACCCATCAGCGCCGCTGTTTGTCGCTGAGCTTCTTAAACAAGCAGGATTGCCTGATGGCGTATTCAATGTGATCCAAGGTGATAAAGAGGCGGTGGATACGCTGCTTCAAGATGAGCGAATTCAAGCGGTCAGCTTTGTTGGCTCTACTCCGATTGCTGAGTATATCTATTCGGAAGGGGCTAAATACGGTAAGCGAGTTCAGGCTCTGGGCGGCGCCAAAAACCATATGGTTGTGATGCCTGATGCAGATATCGATGGTGCGGTGAATGCACTGATGGGTGCGGCATACGGTGCTGCGGGTGAGCGTTGCATGGCAATTTCAGTCGCGGTTGCTGTCGGTGATGAGGTTGGTGATGCACTGATCGGACGCTTGCAAGATAAGCTCGCAACGTTAAAGGTTGGCGCGGGGTATGGGCAAACGATCGAAAATGATATGGGGCCATTAATCACCAATGAGCATAAACAGAAAGTCTGTGGCTATATAGGACAAGGGGTAAGTGAAGGCGCGACTTTGGTTGTCGATGGTCGTGAGCATGAACTGGCGAAAACGAGCGAAGGCTTCTTTGTTGGCGGTTCTCTGTTTGACCATGTGTTGCCAGAGATGACCATTTATAAAGAAGAAATTTTTGGCCCTGTGCTTTGCGTGTTGCGAGTTGATAGCTACGAGCAAGCGCTGAAGTTAATCAATGACCACGAATATGGTAATGGCACCGCGATATTTACCGCAGATGGTGACACCGCTAGAGACTTCACCGCAAATGTTCAAGTGGGCATGGTTGGCGTCAATGTGCCTATTCCAGTGCCAATGGCGTTCCACAGTTTCGGTGGTTGGAAACGCTCGCTATTTGGCCCACTGCATATGCATGGTCCTGACGGAGTTCGCTTCTTTACGCGAATGAAGGCAATCACCACCCGTTGGCCGACCTCGAATGTTAAATCGAATTCAACCCAATCGTCACAAACACACGCAGAGTTCGTCATGCCGACAATGAAATGATCCAGTTACGTGGGGAGGTGCGTAGTCGGTTCGCGTTAAGTTGATGTAGTAGGGTAAGCCGATCTGTCCTCTTCATGTTTTTAGGTGCTCACTTTTTTCCAGAAAGTGAGCTTTGTTTAATGACCATAAAAACAAGGAGAAGGCGATGAAAGCCACAAGCTTCATGAAGTCTGTTAAGACTTGGCGTCGCCCTGTTGTAAGCAGTGTCTTAGCGGGGTTGGTATCCACTTCGCTTACTTATTCAGCGAATGCTACCCAAGGGCCGGGTCTGGGAAACCTGACTTATAGCTCTTCAGAAGCATTCACTCATGTCTCCAGTCCGCTGGTGGATGACTCAACGAATTTCTTACCACCAGACTATCCGGGCAGGAAACATTATGGCGTGAACGTCATGACGATGCTTAATGGCTATATGGTGGGCGTGTTTGCCCCCGATAGTGGTGGTGGCCCGGGTGGTTGGATTGCCTTAGATGTATCCAATCCTAAAGCCATGCAGCTGGTCAAAACTGTCTATGAGCCAGACCTTGCTAATCTCAATCGAACAGGCAATGGGCTTCGTACTGCGGAGTTTCGGGAGCCACATTCATTTGGTCTAGGTGAAAACAACACCATTGCGATCCAGACTGGTAAGGGGATAGAAATATGGGATTGGTCTGATGTAAACAATCCTACTCGATTATCAAAACTCGCTATTTCAGGCGTAAATTACGGTGACTATAACAATGTTTCTTGGCAACTTTTTTGGCAGGCACCCTATCTTTACGTCGCGCGAGGCAATGCAGGGATAAGTATTGTCAACACCAGCGATGTGAGCAATCCGACCTTGGTGAAAACCGTGCCCAACTCGGAGTTAGGAGGATTTAATGTCGGCCCAATTTTTGCGCTTGGCAATCGTATGTTTATCTCCAGTATGGAAGGAACGGCGGGTTTCTCGATCCTTAATATTGATGATCCGGTGAACCCAAGTTTGGTGAAAACGGTCAATCGCCTACCAGAGAAGTATTACGCCTCTTGTTGGGATGGTAAGTACGCCTATTTTGGGGCTAGAAGTACCAGCGATTCACTACGCGTTTATGACACCACCACTAATCCAATGCAACTGGTCAATGAAATGTTGACTGGCTTTGAAAACCTCTACTGTAACGTTCAAGACAACAAGCTTTTCCTTGGTAACCAAGATGATATAGCGGTGCTCGATGTCAGTGATATCAATAACATTCGTGAATTAGGGCGTAGTTCGCTCAATGCGACCAGCAGCAACACCGACCATGGACAAGTATTCCCATTTGGTAACCTCGTGTGGGTAGGTAACGATCATGGTTCAGGGAGCGGTTTAATTGCTCATCAGAGCTCACCTGACGTTGTGCCACCGTATATTTCGGCAGCAAACCCTGCTATAGATTCCACGTTACAACCTTTGACGACACGAGTTGGGATAGCGTTGTCCGACAGTATTCTGATGGATTCAGTCAACAGCAGTACGTTTACTGTGACGAAGCTCGGTAGTGCGACACCTATTCAAGGTGAATACAGTACCAATTTAGGGTTTATTCACTTTACGCCTGCGCAATCACTTGATTCAGACAGTATTTACCAAGTGGTTCTAGATGGCATTACGGACTTTGCCGGTAACGTCATGGGGAGAACCGAGTATCGTTTTGCGACAGGGTCACAAGTGGGTCACAATATTTCCGTCTTGGCCAATGACAAAATCACGCTAGGAAGTGGCACTAATGTCAGCGCGGCGGCTTCACCTTTGTTAGGTGGCAGTATTGAATACTCGTGGAGCTTTGGCGATGGAAGCAATCCTACACCGTTTTCGAGCAGCGGTAATGCCAGCCATGTGTATGGTACCCCTAATCATTGGTCTGCGGTGGTAACGGTACGCGAAACCACCTCTGATGGTGTGTTTGAAAGCAGTGAATCGGTTCCTGTGACAGTTTATCGCCAACCAACTTCCATTGCCCCAACGGCTTCATCAACCATCATTGAGGCAAATGGTCAAATCATTGTAGTTAATGAAGACAATGACACAGTCGGCGCGATTAGTAACGTTGCTCCGTTTGCTAAGCAATGGGAATCTTCCGTCGGAGATCAGCCCCGTACGTTAGCGAAAGCACCCAATGGTCATTTGTGGGTCGTTAATCAGGCAGACGCCACTATCTCGGTTCTAAATGCACAAGGACAGCTACAAGAGACAATACCCTTGTCACGAGGTAGCCAGCCCTACGGTATCGCGTTCACTCCCGATGGAGCCAGTGTTTTTGTATCCCTTCAAGCGAGTGGGCAGTTAATTAAGATCGATCCAACGAGTAAGTCTGTTCTTGGGACAGTCGATGTAGGACATAGCGCAAGAGGTATTGCGATTGACAGTGCATCGTCACAGGTGTTGGTGACTCGCTTTATTTCACCGCAGGCGTATGCGGAGGTTGTCGCGGTAGATGTTGGGAGTATGACCATAGATCAGAGCTACCAGATTGCCAAAGATACGGCGACCATAGATGGTCCTGACCGAAGCCGAGGCGTGGCTAACTACCTTGGCTCAGTTGCTATTTCTCCGGATGGTTATACGGCATGGTTGCCGTCTAATAAGGCCAATGTGGATCGTGGACCTTATCTAGAAGGCGATGAGACTAAGAAGCTGACTTTTGAAACTACGGTTCGCGCGGTAGTCAATCGACTCGACCTCAATGCTCGTAGTGTTATGCCTAACGCGCTCGATATTGACGATCGTGCGCAACCTAAATCTGCGATTTTCAGTGACATTGGTGACTTAGTGTTTATTGCTATTGAAGGTCAAAACAGCATCGAAATTCGCAGCGCTTATAATCTCAATCGAGCAGGAGAAATCTTTGACACAGGCTTAGCACCACGAGGTTTGGTATTGTCTGGCACAAGGCTATTTGTTCATAACTTTATGTCGAGAACCATCTCGGTTCATGATCTAAGTAGTTTCCTAACTAGCCGCGGATCGATCAGCGATCTTGCCCAAGTCTCAGTTGTCGCTAGTGAATCGCTTCACCCTAGAGTGTTAAAAGGGAAGCAGATCTTCTACAACGCAGCAGATGCACGTATGACGCAAGATGGCTACATTTCTTGTGCGAGTTGTCACGCGGATGGTGATAGTGACCATAGAGTATGGGATTTTACAGATCGCGGTGAAGGGCTTCGTAATACCATTTCGTTGCTAGGAAAAACCGGAACAGGTAATGGGCGTGTCCATTGGACGGCGAACTTTGATGAAATCCAAGACTTTGAGAACGACATCCGATACGGCTTCGGTGGTCGAGGCTTCATGATTGATGCGCTATTCGCGTTGACTGAAAATCCGTTAGGAGCATCAAAATCAGGCAAAAGTGAAGATTTAGATAACCTCGCTTTTTACGTCAGTAGCTTGAATCAGTTTCCTCGTAGCCCTCATCGCAACGCTAACGGGCCTTTAACCAGTGAGGCTCAAACGGGTCAAGCTCTATTTGAGTCTAAAGGCTGCAACACTTGTCACTCTGGTGTCTATTATACCGACATGCAAAAACATGATGTCGGTACTATTCAGGCTTCTTCTGGGCAAGGTATTAGCGCGCCATTAGCAGGTGTTGGGTTTGATACGCCAAGCTTAATTGGGCTTTGGGGGAGTGCACCATACTTCCATAACGGTCAAGCGGCTACGTTAGACGATGCCCTGCTGATTGGAACGCAACATACGGTTTCGGATAACTCAGAACGTGCTGCATTGGTCGCCTATCTCAAGCAACTAGAGTATGAAGGTCCACCGATTGTTGTCCCTGAGCCACCGCAGGCAACCTTCTATGCCTACCTCAGCGATTTGACGGAAACCTCTTCATCAAATGGGTGGGGGCCAATCGAAAAAGACACCAGTGTTGGGGAGAACTCGGCAGGCGATGGACAAACTATCTCAATTGGCGGCAGCGAGTTTAGCAAAGGACTTGGTGTTCATGCTTACTCCGAAGTCATATACAGTTTGACTGACGCGAATTACGACCAATTTACTGCTTTCATTGGGGTCGATGATGAAACCGGCAGCTCGGGATCGGTTGTATTTGAAGTTTGGCTCGATGGCGTGATGGCTTATCAAAGTAGCATTTTACGTGGAAGTGATGTGGCTGAATATGTTGTCGTCAATATAGGCAATGGCGCTCAAGAGTTGAAGTTGATTGTCTCTGATGCTGGTGACGGCGTTGGCAATGATCATGGCTCATGGGGAGATGCCAAGTTGCGTATACCTAGCGAAGGGGGCAGCAGTGCCGTTCCTGGCCTGTTCTATGGCACTTTGTTAGGTAACATCAATGAAACTGACGATAATCCTAAAACATCGATCACTACCAGTCTTAGTGAGACAGAAGATGCTATTGCTGGTAACTCGACGGAGGTTTACACAGGTTATATCTATGATGCTGACGGTCAAATCTCATTTAGCGAAAACAACGATGATAAGACCCGATTGTGGATTGATGGTCAATTGGTTTTAAGTAGTGATTTATGGAGTGATAGGGTTTCTACCGCTAACTTAAATCTGTCACCAGGCTGGCATCAGTTTGAGTTGAGACTAAGCAATGGGAATGGTGGAAGTGGTCCACATACTGGATTTGCGTTCGCCTTTGACCCGGAAGGTGGTACTAATTGGATACATCCTTCAGACAATGGAACCGGTAATCTGTTTATGACAGAAAACCCCGGTAGTGTGCCTAATGTTCCAGATACTGTCTTCCTTAGTGATATCCAAGAAGACGCTTCAACCAATGGCTGGGGTCCAATAGAGAAGAACATGAGTAATGGTGAGCGTAATGCCCAAGATGGCACGGCTATTTCTATTGGTGGTCAAGCCTTTGCTAAAGGGCTAGGGGTGCACGCAAACTCTACAATTACCTATTCATTTACAGCGGGGCAATACAGTCGTTTTACCGCGAGCGTTGGGGTTGATGATGAAGTAGGAAATTCGGGTTCGGTCGTCTTTCAGGTTGAGCTTGATGATGTTCTTTATTTCCAAAGCGCGACTTTAACCGGTTCGGATGGTGCTGAGCTGGTCTCCATAGATATTCCGAGTGATAAAACGTCGATTACCCTAAAAGTAAACGATGGTGGTGACGGCAACGGATACGATCATGCGAGCTGGGGGAGTGCGAAGTTGCATCAGTAAACTGTCTGAGTAAACGATCAAAGGGCTTACATGAGTAAGCCCTTGTTTTTTCGACTGTCAAAGTGTTCCTTATATTGCGCTCTAAAGCCAAAAGCAATAGGCTATTAGGCAGTTAACTGCTTATCTCAAGGAAGAACAATCGCTTATGTCAGTATCTCATTCGACCAGCTCAACCAAAGGTTCGACGCTTGATCGCGTATTACAGGTAATTGCGGTTGTTGCTCGTAGTCGTGGTCAGTTAGATAGAGAGGCTGTCGCAGAGCAGCTATCAATGCCGATTGCTTCCGCAAACAAGCTTATTAATCAGTTAGTTTCTTTAGGTCATCTGCAGGAAAACATTGTAGGTCGATTGATCGCAGGGCCTTCACTTCAATCTCTTTCGCACGATATCCTTAAAAGCCAACGTTTTTCGCAACAGCGTGGTGAAGTATTGCAGCGTCTAGCAGACAAAATCGGTGAGACGTGTGGTATTTCTGTACCTAACGGGATTGAGATGACCTATTTTGAGCGTGTGAATTGCAATTGGCCGCTGCAAATTAATTTAGCAGAAGGCAGTCCTGTTCCTATTGCAGCCTCAGCGTCAGGTAAGCTATACCTTGCGAGTTTAGAGCAATCGATTCTTGAAAATGTGGTGCAGAATATGGGGCTGAGTGAGTACACACCTAAAACCATTACCCACGAAGGTTTGTTTCTTGAAGAGCTGAAACGGATACGTGAACAAGGGTTTGGTGAGGACAACGAAGAGTTTATTGATGGTATGGTTGCTGTGTCCGTTCCAATCGGTAGTGATGATTTTATTTTTGGTTATCTATTTTGCCATGCACCAAGCTTTCGTACCCCCATTGAGGTGCTGAAAACCTACTTGCCGGAAATGCAGGCAGCAGCGAAAGAGATTCACGAGTTTACCTTGTCAGAGCTCGCTTAACCAAACTGCTGTTTCATATCTTGATAAACAGTTTCCAAGTTGCGCTGAGCTGAGCGTAGAATTGGCAAAAAGCTCTCTAAATCTGCGACATCCTTACGACTTTTTGGACAGTGACAGAAAAGTGCTGCCATAAAATTTCCATCGTGATCGTAGATCGGCAGTGAAATCGCAACCATTCCGTCGATAAATTCTTCGTTATCGACACTGTAGCCTCTGCGCTGGATCTGAGAGAGCTCTTTCTTCAATGACTGCTTGTCAGTAATCGTATTTTTGGCACATTGAGTAAGCTCTATTTTACTAAGAACACGACGTAATTGAGGCGGTGTGAGTGTGCTTAAAAAGAGCTTGCCACTTGCTGACGCCCACAGTGGAGTAGGGAAGCCGACAGGAATAACAATTTGCAGTGGCCAGTTAGTTTGAATGCGATCGTAATAGACCATATGAGGTGCTGGATCATCATTGGCTAACGCTAAACCACAGGTTTCTTCGAGCCTATTCGCTAAGCCATGAAGAATCGCTTGTCTTTGCAGCTTATGTTGATTGGTCCACTTTACATCGAGTGCAATAGACAGCATTTGCGAACCGGGATAAAAGTGACCACGTTCGTCGGGTTGAATGTAATTCGCTTCTTCCAACTGTTGTAGCAGTCGGTGACAGCTAGGTTTTGGAATACCGGTGTCAAAGATGATATCGGACGCAGGAAGAGGGCTCTTCGCTTGGCCAATTTTTTCAATAATGCTGATCAATCGATCAACCGAGTTAGTTTTATCCGACACCTTTGATTCCTTTTAAAAGATCACCCTAAATTTATTAATTGACCATGAAAGGGGTGAAAAGAGCTTTTATACTCCCAAACTTCTCATCTAGTTTCAACTGGTTAACTCTGTTCTAACATTCACAGGTTGGGTAAAAGAGTTTGCATTGACCTTATGTTCTGGTGTTCCTTTAGTCGGAGACTCGAGGATAAACAATTGGCCGGAGAGCGGGTAAAGCTGTTGCTCATAAGTCGTTAGCTCATAGCTTGCTGTGGTAACGAATAAGGTCGTGTAATCATCTCCACCGAAAGTACAGCGCGTCGCGTGTTTTACGGGCAGGCTAATTTGGCCTAATTTCTCCCCTTTACCTATTTCAAGCTGAGATGGGCGATAATAGGAGATTCCGCCATTATCCCAATGACAAACATAGAGGTTGCCTGCTTGGTCAACACTCAGACCATCAGGGAATCCTTGCTTGTCGTTAAACTCGACAAATATGCGTTTGTCCAAGACTCGTGTCAGGCTTTCGTCGAGTTGATACTCATAGACTTTTCTCTGGAACATATTTGAGCAGTAAACTCGCTTTAGTTCAGCGTTAAAAGCGATACCGTTCGCGACACTAAAACCGTTGTCGATCTCGATAATTTGCTGCTCGCTGAGTTTAAACAACTTGCCGTCAGCAGACTCTAACTGCTGACAGTTCATTGAGCCAAACCATAACTCTCCGTTTGGAGAGGCAACCGCGTCATTTAAGTGGAGATAAGCGGCGTTGGCACAAGGATCCCCAATAGGCATAAAGTGATCAAAGCGTGGAGTGCTATAAAACAGACCCTGCTTGCTGGCGAATATCCAATGGTTATTGTCACATGGGGCGACCGCTGTAACCTCGAAGGGGAGGCTATAGTGATGAATCTTCTTAGTATTGGTGCAGTATTCAAACACGTCTTTGCCTGCGGCTTCTACCCAGACTAAGGATTGTGTATTTGAGTTCCAGATTGGAGACTCGCCAATCTCAGTTTTGACTTCTTCAACGGTATACATTTTATATCCTATATTGATACTTATCGTATCAATATAGCTGCTTAAGTGTGGGTGTGTACTATTGATTAGTTAGGAGTGTGAGCCATAGGGAAAATTCAATGAAATCGGCCATTGATATTACCGAGTAACACTCGCAGCGACGGCAAGAGGATCTATCGTGCGATGCTTTTGAATCGCAAATATTAGTTGGATCAAGAGCAATACGCCAGTCACACCAAGGCCAACGCCAATGCCTCCCCAAATTCCTGCCAATTCAAATTTAGGCATAAGCAGCCAAGCAGCGGGTAAACCAAACATCCAATAACCAATCGCAGTCATGAGGGTTGGGCCAACGACTATTTTCATACCACGGAGTAGGTTGATCGCTAGCAATTGCCATGCATCGACGATGAAAGAGAGAGCAACTACCCATAGGACTAATGTCAGCAACTGAGTGAGTTCAGCATCAAGGTTGAACATACCAGCAATCAGTTCTGGCCAAAGCATAAAGCCGCCGGCGAGTACAATACTCAATAGGGTTGTAATGCCAAAACTACGCAGTGCAGTACGTTTGATTCCATCGTAATTTTCGGCGCCATAATCTTGGC
>Ga0209379_10000455_pt1 | contig 35205 bp, 29 predicted proteins | sample tdDd001_FD_187124 | JGI IMG/M metagenome (GOLD analysis project Ga0209379, IMG submission 187124) | Marine sediment microbial communities from the Atlantic coast under amendment with organic carbon and nitrate - tdDd00.1 (SPAdes)... | ecosystem: Environmental > Aquatic > Marine > Coastal >... | reverse complement strand
CAGAAACATAACTCAGTAGTATAAATCAATAATAAAACTCAATAATATAACACATTAAGCCTGGTTCGATATCTTCGAATCAGGCTTAAAAAATGCATTGAAAAACGAAAGAATGGGTAAAAATGAATTAGGGTTGACTTAGTTGAGTGATGAAAAGGAGTGATGAATTTGGACCAAAAGGAACTGTTAAACCAAATTATCAATCACAAGATGCTTAGAGAAGTGCTTTTGGCAGAACAAGATGTTTCTAGTATGAATCTTAATGTGTTCACACGTAACCAAATGCAAGAAATTTCAACGGCAAAAATGGCTCCTATATCAGAGTTACTCATCCAGGCGATAAACATTCAAATTGCTCAGGAAGAGGAAATGTTTAGAAACATGAAATAGACATTGGAGGATGACCTATGAATACTGACGGTCGCTTGATGCATGCATACAATACAGCTAAAATCATAAAGTTCGACGACACGTCTAAACTCGTGTTTTTAAGTGATGTACATAGAGGGGATAACAGCATATCGGATGAATTTGCACACAATCAGAATATTTATTATCATGCCCTCAATCACTATTACAACGAGGGGTACACCTATGTCGAAGTAGGAGATGGAGACGAGCTTTGGGAACACGCAAAGTTTGAACATATTCGTAGTGCGCACAGCGATGTTTACTGGCTTCTTAGCAAGTTTCATGATGATGATAGATTTGTGATGTTGTATGGAAACCATAACATGCACTTTAGTCAGAAAAGCTTTGTAGAACGCCATCTTCATGAGTTTTACGATGAGTATTTGGAAGAGAAGGGTACACTATTTCCTGGAATTGATGTGAGGGAAAGTGTAATTTTACAACATGCCAAAACAGGGCAGAAAATCTTTGTTGTCCATGGACATCAAGGAGATATGTTAAATGACCAATTGTGGCGAGTTTCAATGGCTTGGATGCGTTATTTCTGGAGATATATGCATATAGTGGGCTTCAGAAATCCAGCAAGTCCTGCAAAGAATAGGATTAAACGCCATAAGATTGAAAAGAATTTTAGTGACTTTATTAATAGGCATGGAATCATTCTAATATGTGGCCATACACATAGACCTAGATTCCCTAACCCCGGAGAAGTCCCTTATTTTAATGATGGATGTTGTGTCCACCCTAGGGGGATATCAGGTCTTGAAATAGTTAATGGCGAAATTATGTTGGTTGATTGGCGTGTTCGACCTGATGAAAAGGGATCTTTATTTATTAATAAAAAAGTAATTCGAGGGCCGAGACCTTTACAGGATTACGCCATTCAAGAAAAATAATATTAAAAAGTGTTGACAGCTTTAGGTCATTAAATTATAATTAACGAGTAAATTATTTTAACGTCTATCGAAAGAAAAGGAGTGGTCATGATGAAAAAATTCAATTTTAATACGCAAGCCACTCTGGCAGAGTTAAAGTAAATTTCGAGCGAAAATATATCATGATGGTCAAAGGTTTTCTTTGAGTTCAGTTGATATTTATAAACTTGAGTTCTGACCGGTGTGGTGACACACCGGTTTCTTTATGTCCAAAAGTTTTGGGTAAAAGATCGAGCCTCCTATAGGGAGTAGGCTGGTGAAACGCCAGTATGTTTATATAAATTAATTAGAATTCTAAGGAGAATTGCCATGACAATGATTAGAAAATGGGGAAAACTATCCTCTGAAAATTTTGAACAAGTTTTAAACTCAGATGTAACACTTATGCGTGTTGTTAGGGATGGAAACATGCGTTATGTCCTCGCAGATGAATTTGGTGAAATCGCAGGTGTTTTATCAGGAAAAATGAAAAAAAGTATGGAAAATGGTGGAGGAGCCCCTTGTATTGGGGATTGGGTTGAAGTCCTAGCACGTCCTCTTGACGTTGAAGAAGTGGTCATAGAAAGAATTATGCCACGGGAAACATGCTTAAAAAGAAAAAATGCAGGTGCAGGTGTTGATATTCAAAATATGGCTTCAAATGTAGACACTGTCTTCATTTGTACATCTATAAACGATGACCTAAATGTACGCAGAATAGAACGGTTTGGGATCATTTCTAAAGGAAGTGGTGCCGACACGGTAGTTGTGTTAACTAAGTCTGATTTAGTTGACGACCCCAAAGAAGTGGCTAATGCGCTGCAAAAAAGACTAGGGAGCACATTGGTTGTAACAGCTAATGCTACTGGGGAAACTGGGTATGACGAAGTTAAAGCTTTAATGCGACCTCATAAAACGTATGCATTTATTGGTTCGTCTGGTGTTGGAAAATCAACACTCATTAACGGATTAATGGGTGAGGATATTATGACAACCAGTGGTATTCGAAACGATGACAAAGGTCGACATACAACGACTCATCGTCAAATGTTAAGAAGTCCAGAAGGGCATTTACTCATCGATATGCCTGGCGTACGTGAAGTGCAGTTGTATGATGATAAAGATGCACTTAATTTAGCATTTGAAGACATTGCTGAACTAGCTATGCAATGTAAGTTTAATGACTGTAAACACGAAAACGAACCGGGTTGTGCAGTTAATCAGTCTATTGATAATGGTGAAATTGACTATGACCGATTGGTGAACTATAAAAAAATGCTCAGAGAAATGGATGCCTACTGGAAACGAACTGGACGTGGAAAATTTAAAAGCAGTAGAAAACGATAGTTTATTATAAGTCTATATTTTAAATCCAGAAGAAAACCCCGAGTCTAGGACTGAGAATCAGTCTAGTGTTACTCTCGGGGTTTTATTGTTTATATAACTAGGCAACTAACATGACAATAAAATTATCTTAGTTGTATAAGAAAGACTTAATAAATAGCTTACTTCTGATTTGATTTTTAATGTATTTAACTATAGCAATAGATACAAGTTTATTTCATGGTCTTAACTAATTTCTCCAAGATATCGTCGTATGTATCGTGCATGACCTCCCATGAATAGGGCTGAGACAAATGTTGTAAGTTAGATGTCGTTGGGCTTGTGGGAGATTTTTTATTAAACGAATCTATGTATTCTTTGAGTTTTCGAATCAAATCGTCTTGGTCTTTGTAATATAAATCAGGATGTGTATGACAGGGTACAAGTTCAGGATAAGATAACCTGTTTGGTAAAAGAGGTTTAACACCACAATGGATGGCTTCCATTAAACTAATGCCAAAAGTTTCATGGTATGAGGTAATTGGTAATATATCAGCAACATGTAACCATGCAATGTACTCAGAATACGTATCAGGTTTGCCATAAGCCACAATGTGTCCAGACAACAGGTCTTTAGCAGCCTTAAAAATCCTTGGAGGTTTAGGGCTTTTAGCACCAAGTACCGCAAGGTTAAAGGCATAACCTTGTTCAGATAAAAGGGTGAGGGCTGCAAAAAAATCATCAGGGTTTTTATCATACTCCCATCTATGTGTCCATAATACAGTTGGATGTTCATTTGAAATTTTTTCTTTTATCTTCTGTATTTCTTGTTCTGGATGGTTTGTAGAGTAATCAATACCCAAAGGTAAGACCGATGTTTTGTCTTTTAGTGCCTGAATGGTTGCAATACCATTGTAATCGGGCATCCTTTTAAGCAGATTTTCTAAAGCCTCAAAGAATGAGTCCATTTGTGTTTTAGAGTTAAAAAAAACCTGATCAGAAGCAAGTGCAGATGTATAGTTAATAAAGCCATAATGGAAATCTCTGGCCCTTTTTGAATCCGTATCATTTTCAGTGTAGGGATAAGACAACTGGTTCTCGTGGAAGTAGAAGGCTACTGGAACAGCTGCAATATGTTTATGTAGCAAGCTTTTTAATGTGGTTAAATCAATCATGTCACTAACTAGAAACAGGTCTGGAACATTCTCAGTTTTATATTTGCAATTTAGTGCAGCCGCGATTTCTATTGCTGCGCCATGCATACGCCATTTCCAATGACGTCCTTCGAGTGTCAATAGTTCAACCTGGTTTCTGGAATATTTCTTGTATCCATCAGCCCACACCTTGTGTGAACCGGTATAGTAGGGTTCAATCAGTAAAATTCTCATAGAAAAATTATAACATGTTTTGATTTCTGTGTGTCAAGGCAAAGAAATGCAACTTTTGATTTTAAGTTATGCATATAAATAATGTTGAACCCTTATATGCAAATTGCTTTTATGTATGAAAACTCATACAATATTACGAATAAAATTTCTATTTAGAATAAAAGGTTCACTCAATTGTAATGGTTGAAAATAAAGAAAACGATTGCGTCAAATGAAGAAACGTTTGCCTGTTGAACTGCAAGTTTATGCATGTTATAATCGTCAACAATGAATTATCAGAAAATTCTATATTATGAGAGAAAGAGTGAGTAAAGGTGCAATGGGAGGTAATGTATGAGTTTGGAGGGTCCAGTACAACAGGGGTTATATGATCCCAAAACAGAGAAAGACAGTTGTGGAGTAGGTGCAGTTGCAGATATAAAGGGGAAAGCAACCCACGACATCGTTTTAAAAGGTTTAACAATCCTAAAGAATATGAAACATAGAGGAGCAGTCGGTGCTGATGCAACAACAGGGGATGGCGCTGGAATTATGACTCAAATACCACATATGTTCTTTAGTGAAGAAATGAAGAAAATAAATGTCTGTTTACCTGAACAGGGCCACTATGCAGTTGGGACGGTGTTTTTACCCAGAGTGCCACAAGCTAGGCTCTTTTGTGAAGGTGTACTTGAAGACATATTAACTGATGAAGGATTAGAGCTGATTGGTTGGAGAGACGTACCAGTCAGCGTTTTTGACTGTGGACATTCTGCAAGAGCAACACGCCCAGATGTGGCCCAAGTCTTTATTAATCGGGGTACACTTGACCAAGTGAGTTTAGAAAGAAAACTATTAATCGTTAGAAAAATGGTTGAAAAAAGAATAAGGAAGGCGCAGATTGCTTATACTGATTCATTTTACATCTGTAGTTTGTCGAGCAAAACACTAATATACAAAGGTCAAATATTAGGTTATAAACTAGATGCATATTATCCTGACTTACAAGATGAGCGTTATGAATCAGCCATGGCAATAGTCCATGAACGTTATAGCACCAATACTTTTCCTTCGTGGAAGTTGGCTCAGCCCTTCAGGTTTTTAGCCCATAATGGAGAGATAAATACCATACGAGGAAATGTAAACTGGATGAATGCGCGAGAAGGCGTTATGCAGTCTGGTATATTTGGGTCCGATTTTTCGAAAATTTTACCAGTCATTGAACCAGGGGGGAGCGACTCAGCATCACTGGACAATGCACTTGAACTGTTTATGGCAAACGGGCATGACATGGCTTACGCCCTTATGTTCTTGATACCCGAGCCTTGGCAGAATGATAAACAGATGGATGTAAATGTGCGTAGTTTTTATGAATATCATGCACGGATAATGGAACCTTGGGATGGTCCATCTGCACTGGTGTGTTCTAATGGAGACCAAATTGTTGTCAAGTTAGACCGTAATGGACTTAGACCATCACGCTGTTCGATCACACAATCAGGAAAAATTGTTGTAGCATCAGAAACGGGAGTGGTTGAGTTTGAAGATGATCCATTTGTGTCTAAAAGTGCACTTGAACCTGGAAAATTCCTATTTGTAGACATGATCCAAGGACGTATTGTTCCAGACGCTGAAATCAAAACCCGTGTTTCATCTACAAAAGCTTTTACAAAGTGGGTGGATGATAACAGGTTAACATTAAAAGACATTAAAGGGGATCATGAGATAAAACGTTCCCGACTAGAAACCCTTAAAACTAAAGAAGCGGTGTTCGGATACACCAATAAAGAGGTTAAAACGGTTTTAACTTACATGGCTAAAGAAGGTAAAGAACCCATTGGTTCCATGGGAATAGACGAGTCAATTGCTATTTTGTCTAGCGAAACAAACCTATTATTTGACTACTTTAGACAGGCGTTTGCCCAAGTGACTAACCCACCTATAGACCCTTTTAGAGAACGTTCTGTTGTCTCCTTAAGACAATTTATTGGGTCCCATGGTTTGTTGTTAGATGAAGTAGAAACGCATAAGAAAAGTAAATATCTCATGATTAAATCACCTATATTATCTTCACCAGAACTAGAGGATATTAGGCATTTAAACGGGGGAGATTTCAACGCAGTAACAATACCAGCCCTTTTCCAAACGGATCATGAAAGTGGCCTTGAAACTGCATTAGACAGGTTGTGCAAAAGAGCAGAGGAGCTCGTACTTAAAGGGCATAACATTTTAATAATTAGCGACAGAGGTGTGGATTATTACAACGCTCCAATTCCTAGTTTACTGGCACTTGGTGCAGTGCACCATCATCTCATTCGAAAAAAACTTAGAACAGCTACTGACATAATCATGGAAACGGGAGAAGCTCGGGACGTAATGCACATGGCTTTACTTGTTGGTTATGGTGCTAAAGCGGTTAATCCTTACATGGTTTATGAGATATTAAGTTCCCAGTTAGAGGACCCATGTGGGTTTGATAGATACAGAGACAGTGTTGCAGAAGGCATTTTAAAAATCATCTCTCGTATGGGAATATCAACACTTCCATCATATAATGGCGCTCAAATATTTGAAGCAGTTGGAATTGGTGAAGATGTAATTAAGACCTATTTTACAGATACACCGTCCCGTGTAGGTGGGATTGATTTAGACCAAATTCGAAAAGATACTTTAGCAAGACACAACAAGGCATATTCTGAAAATAAGGCAGATGAGATACGGATCAAAGCTGACCAGAACGAAAAAATGTTCACAGGTCCTATTGTTCAAAAATTACATGAAGCGTGTAAGTCTGGCAACCGTGCTACTTATAAGGCATATTCAGAAATGATCGGACAACAACAAATTGTAATTAGAGACTATTTTAAGTTAAAGTCGGGTTCAAGTATTGCACTAGACAAGGTTGAAGACATTCAAAGCATTTTAGAAAGATTTACAGTGTCTGGCATGTCCTTTGGTTCACTCAGTAAAGAAGCCCATGAAACAATGGCTATAGGCATGAATCGAATTGGGGCTACCAGTAACTCCGGCGAAGGTGGGGAAGATCCAGTCCGCTTTAATACATTGCAAGATGGGAGCAAAAGCTGTAGTTATGTTAAACAAATTGCTTCTGGAAGATTTGGAGTAACAGCAGAGTATTTAGTAAACTGTAATGAAATTCAAATAAAAATGGCTCAAGGTGCTAAACCTGGGGAAGGTGGACACTTACCTGGTTCTAAAGTTACAGAATATATTGCTAAAACAAGATTTGCTCAACCAGGTAGAGACTTAATTTCCCCTCCACCACATCATGATATTTATTCTATTGAGGATTTAGCACAACTGATATTTGATATGAAGAACATCAATCCCACAGCCCGCGTAGGGGTGAAGTTGGTTGCCGGTCATGGTGTAGGGACCGTTGCTGCTGGAGTTGCAAAAGCATATGCGGATGTAATAAAAATTAGTGGGAGTGATGGTGGCACAGGTGCTTCACCTGTTTCTTCTATGAAATATGTTGGATTACCTTGGGAAATGGGTTTAGCGGAAGCACAACAAACACTTTTGTTGAATGACCTAAGAAAACGTGTCCGTCTTCAAGTAGATGGCAAAATTAGAAATGGTCGAGATATTGTAATTGCAGCCCTTCTGGGTGCTGAAGAGTTTGGTTTCGGAACCCTTGCTATGTTAGCGGTTGGGTGTAAAATGTGTAGACAATGTCATAAGGGGCTATGTTCAGTTGGTATTGCAACCCAAGATGCTGAGCTTAGAAAGGCCTTTAATGGCAAAGCAGAACATCTTACAAACTTAATGACACATCTTGCAAATGAAGTCCGTGAAATTATGGCTGAGTTAGGAGTTGCAAAGTTTTCAGACATGATAGGTCGCGTTGATCTTCTAGAGGTGCAAACAGTGAATGATGGGTATGTAAGTCAGTTTGATTTTAAGCCAATTTTGCATAGACCAACACTTCCGGCAAGAATTAGTGGGAAACAAGTAGAAACACAGTTCCACAAAATTGAGGATGTATTAGATAGAAGTATTATAGAAAAATTGAAAGCAAAACCTCAGGGGAAAAAGTTCAAAATAGAATTGGATATAAAAAATACAGACCGTAGTTTTGGAACCATGACAAGTGGTTTCTTAGTAAGTGAGAAAAGAACATGTAAACTTGACATCACAGCTAAAGGTTCAGCAGGTCAGAGTTTTGCAGCTTTTGCTTCAAAAGGAATGAACTTAGAGTTAATAGGGGAATGTAATGATTACATGGGTAAAGGCCTAAGTGGTGCACTTGTAACCATTAGACCCTTTGAATCAGATTTCTTTGATTCTCACAAAAATGCAATTGTAGGAAACACAAGCTTATATGGAGCAACCTCAGGTGAAGCTTTCATTGCAGGTACAGCAGGCCAAAGATTCGCAGTCAGAAACTCTGGAGCACATGCAGTTGTTGAAGGCGTCGGAAACCATGGATGTGAATATATGACCGGTGGAACAGTCTTGGTTCTGGGTGCAGTTGGGCAGAATTTCGCTGCAGGTATGACTGGAGGTTGTGCATTTGTTCTAGACTTAGAGAATACGCTTGAAGACAATTTAAACAAAGAACATGTCAGCATTGCAAAGAATCTCGAAGAAATTGATGTAGACCAGATTGAAGATCTGTTATATAAACATATTCAGTACACAAAGAGTAAATGGGCAAACACCATTGTTAAAGATTTTGATAAGTACAAATCATTTATAAAGAAAGTACAACCTAAATAGCACAACTAAATAGTCTTCCTTGTGTGAGGGGCATCATGTTAATTCGTGGTGCTCTTCTTTATTGTACGTGTATAACATTAAGTAAATTGATCAGATTAAGAAATCTATGTACTAATTGGCAAGTTAAAGTTCTATGACTTGTTTTGGTTCAAACGCTTAAAAAGCCTGACTTTGTGGTACTCTTAAAATAGCAGAGTATTCTTCTTTGCGCCAATTGGAATTGGAGGTTAACATGAAGTTTAAAGTATCAAAATCATATATGGATGGTTTAGAGAAACAGTTATCGGTCTTTAAGAAGGAAGGCGTTATTACAGAGTCTCAACAAGGTCAAATGTTGGCTTCATATGAAGTAACTAAAGGGATTAATTTAATCCGTCTTGTTTCTGTTGTAGGTTCTGTTCTAGTGGGTCTTGGGATACTGACCTACATTGCGGGAAATTGGCAAAATATGAGCCCACTCTTTAGAATGGCACTTATATTACTAGGTATGTTAGGATTTTATGCAACCGGGATTCAACTGGATGGATCTTATCCTAAAACGGCTAGAGCGCTTCGATACATAGCCTTATTCATCTATGGGGGTGGACTGTTTTTAACAGATCAAACATTCCACTTGAATCGTTCCGTTGCCTTTCATTTCTTAATATGGTCTGTCGGTGTTTTTATTGCAATGTATTATGAAAAAGATAGTATTTTATTATACTTTTTCCAGCTCTTATTGGGCGCCACAGCAATAACATTGTTTGACCACTACACAATGGATACATTCGAGTTTTCCTCGTATTATTTTGTACTTCTGACAGGTGTGTTTTTAGCTATTAAAGTAGCTGATACACAGTACAAAACAGCCTTATCCGCATTCTTAAGCGTGGGTCTCATGTTTTTTACAACTATGACATTGATTGCATATTTTGAAGTGGATGGATTTTACGGTGCACTTATATTTTTAGCTATTGGAATCATGTTATTGTACCGTCCACCTTTTGGAAAACACAGTATTAGGCTCGTTCAACAACTGGGGATAATCATCGCTGGTTTTTCAGGTTTTATTCTCACATTTAAAGATGTTTGGGAAGACGTGTTTAACATGAATGGAACAGTATTTGCTGTTGTGTTTACAATAGTCATGTTACTGAGTTTATTCTATTTAGTTAAAAAAGAACATGTGACAGCAATCCCTTTCATTGCATTAATCATTTTGAGATATTATTTTGATACTTTCTATGACTTTATGCCAAAATCATTGTTCTTTGTGATTGGCGGAGGCATACTCATTGGATTTGGTCTGTACCTAGAGTCTGCACGTAGAAAGGGGTTAAATAAAAATGTCTAGAAAAGAATATGTTATTCTCCCGATACTTGTGGTTCTATTATTTATCCAGTTCGTTCCCTACCAACTGGTTAGCATCTTCGGACAAGAAATTACACTAAAAGCAGAATTGTATGATCCAAGAGATGTTTTTAGAGGGGACTATGTTGCTTTAAACTTTGGTCAAGAAACAGTTCCTAGCACTGTATTCGAAAAAGGAGTACTGGACTCAAACGGGTTATATAATAAAAAGTTATATGCTCAAGTTGTATTCGAGAACCAAACATGGTCGGTAAATAAGGTTGTGTTAGAACGCCCAACAGGTGGTAATTATATAACATGTACACTCGATTATTATGATACGACGCAAGATCAAGTTATACTTGATTTTGGTATTGATCGATTTTATATAGAGACCAATACTGGGAAGCCGATTGAAGATGCAGCTCGTGATGATAAACTTATCGCAACTTTAAAAGTTTGGCGTGGACAACTTATTATGACTGAGGTTCAAATTCAGCCGTAAGTGTATAATAGTTTATAAAAAAGACTAAAATAAAAATAAAACAAGTGTAGGTGATGGAATGAAAACAATAAAAAATAAGATGTTCGGGATATATGGAATGGTATTTGTTGCTCTAATGATGACAGTTATCGGAGCCTTTGTAGCAGTGGACACACAGAGGCAACATTTAGTATTGACCGAACTTTTATCAAAGCAAAAGCTTTTGGTTGAACGTGTAACTTTTTCAACGATTAATGCGTCTGAAACAGGTCTTGCCAACAAAGAGCGATTCCAAGAAAAGCTAGAAGAGAACCAAGCTGCACTCCATGAATACACAGGGGCTGTAGATTTTATGTTAAATGCATTTACCATTAAAGAATATCCTCTTGATGGTAAAGTTGTTGAACTTAAATTTAGAGATGAGTTCTTAATCATATTCGATAATGCTTTAGATGAATCAAAAACACAGTGGTTGGAAGCAAAGGCAGATGTAGAGTGGCTTTTAAACCCAGAGCACTTGAGTGATGAAGTTGTATATGAAGCAAAACTAGACGAGTTTAGAGCATTAAATTTACAACTTATTGCCAACTCTGACCATTTAACAAAAATATGCCGTGAAGAAGCTACAAGAAAAAGAATTATAGCAAACGTAATTCAAGGCACATCAATTGCAGGTGCATTCATCATCTTCGCTTATATGGTCTTTATGATGAATCGTGATTTCAAACAGCCGTTAGAAGAAATACAAGGTGTATTTACTCGAATGGGTACAGGTCGATTTGACTTGAGATTAAAGCGGGAAAGAGAAGACGAGTTTCAGACACTCTTTACTAGCTTTAACCATTTTGCAGACAGTTTAGAAGCTATTCGAACCATTGAACATCAAGTTCTTCGTGAAGACAGTGTTTTTGATGTTTTATCCTTTGTTAAACGTGAGTTCAAAGCCTTTGCATCTTTTGATAAATTGGCTATAGTATATCAAGATACCAATGAAGATGTTGTTTCTTTATCGATTGAAAAGGATGTTTTGGTAGAAGAGAAACTGGTCGATATGCAAGTCTACGAAGATATAAAACAATTAGATAATCAAACTATTGTGCTTCCAATAAAAATCCATGAAGCTTACCTTGGATATGCAAAAATAGAGACACAAGGGACTTTTACTCAAAAAGATAAAACATTTATTGAAACCCTTGGTCCAACATTGAGCTTTGTTATGTATAAGAATTTACTATTCAGAGATTTGTTAGCCATTGTAACAGATGGATTAGCAGACTTAGCAGAATCTCGTGACCCAGAAACTCGACTACACCTTACGAGAATGAGTACATATTCACTCCTTATTGCAAAAGAAATGAGACGTTCAGAAAAGTACAAGAATGTTATTGATGATGAATTTTTATCAAACATAAAACTGACAGCACCTATGCATGATATTGGGAAGATATCAGTGCCTGATAATGTTCTTTTAAAGCCAGGACGACTTACAGATGAAGAATTTGATATCATGAAGACACATGCATACAACGGTTCTGTTGTCTTAAAGAAAATACATGACCGCTTTGACCGTTATAATTTAAAGTACTTTGATATGGCTGCGGAAATCGCATTATGTCATCAAGAAAAATTCAATGGCAGTGGTTATCCTAATGGTATTAGTGGAACCGAAATCCCTCTATCAGCAAGGATTTCAGCACTTGCTGATGTTTTTGATGCTTTAACTTCTAAGCGGCCTTACAAAGATGCATTTTCACTTGAAAAAAGTTATGGGATTATAAAAGATTCCAAGGGTACCCACTTTGATCCAGATGTTGTAGATGCTTTCTTTGAAACGATTGATACCATAGAGTCAACATATGACAAGTACAAAGAAGTTTAAAAATTAGTATTGACAGAAAAAATGAATTCCGTTATTCTTATCACAAGTTAATATTGTTCCTTCAGGGCAGGGTGAAATTCCCGACCGGCGGTAATAGTCCGCGAGCCGAAAGGTTGAACTGGTGTAATTCCAGTACCGACAGTAAAGTCTGGATGAAAGAAGGTTAATCAAAATATGCATAGTATAAAACATGCATATTCGGATTTTGTTGAGTATAATTTGACCCTGAAACTAAGATTTAGTTTCAGGGTTTTCTATTGTACAAGTAAAACTAAGCATACACTATAAGGAGTTGTTATAGGCTATGTTTATCTCAACGTAAGTTCGACGTTACATCAATTGGTGTAAAAGGATTAAATTGCTAAAGTCCCCTGAAGTTCTCAGGGGACTTTTTTATTGCTTGAATACAAGTTGAAATATGTTTACGAATAACTATAAAGAAATCATAAAGAAAAACAGGAGGATGTATGTCATCTAAATCTGAGCTTCATGAAAAATATATGGAACATGCACTAAACTTAGCTAAAAAAGGTTTAGGAAGTGTATCTCCGAATCCCGCAGTCGGTTCTGTCATTGTTAGAGAAAATAAGATTATTGCTGAAGGATTCCATACTGCCTTTGGAAAGGCACATGCTGAGGTTGAGGCATTAAAGAACCTTGAACTATCTGGTTACATTGCTGAGCCCAGTGACACCATGTACGTAACTTTAGAGCCGTGTAATCATTATGGTAAAACGCCTCCATGTACTGAGGCGATTATTCATGCAGGTATTAAAAACCTTGTTGTTGCCATGCAAGATCCTAATCCACTGGTAGCTGGAAGTGGTATTCAAAGACTTAAGCAGGCTGGGGTGTCAGTAACAACAGGCGTTTTGGAAGATCAAGCAAAACACATAAATAGAGCTTTTATAAAAAACATTATCAGCAATAAACCTTTTGTTCGAGCCAAGTGGGCCATGACTTTAGATGGAAAAATGGCAACAGACACAGGCGATAGCAAGTGGATCAGCGGTGAAAGTTCAAGAAAACTGGTTCATAAATGGCGCTTAGAAAGTGATGCTGTCTTAATAGGTAGTGGGACAGCCAACAAAGACAATCCCAAACTTAATTTAAGATTTGTTAAAGGGGTTAATCCTTATCGGCTCATTTTAGACTCTCAAGCAAGATTGCCAATTGATTCAAATTTGGTTGTATGTGATGATCCACACAAAACAGTGTTGATAACCACTGATTTAGCCCCGCAATCAAAAGTCAGGTCACTAAAAAATGCAGGTATTCAAGTTATTGAGGTAAATAGAGTTGGGCAACATATTGACTTAAACTCAGCTTTTGAGGCACTTGCTCCATTAAAAATTGCATCCATATTTTCTGAAGCGGGTCCAAAACTATCTGGGGCACTCCTTCAAGCGGGGTTGATCGATGAGGTGGCTGCTTTCATCTCACCTAAACTATCTGGTGGCAGTTTGTTTTCGCCATTTAATAGTTTCAAAATAGATGCGATGGAAAATGCAGTAGCTCTTGAAAACATTCAAATTCAAATGGTTGATCAAGATGTACTCATAGAAGCAAGTGTGAGGAGGTAACCATGTTTACTGGACTGGTTGAAGAACTAGGAACGTTAGAATCCATAAAAAAAGGAGCTAAAGGCGCAGCGGTACGTATCAAAGCAAAAAAAGTTTTAGAAGGTGTAAAACTAGGAGATAGTATTGCTGTTGATGGTGTGTGTCTAACTGTCACTGACTTTAGCGATTCATATTTTGAAGCAGATATTATGTTAGCAACACTAGATCAAACAAGAATAAGGGAGGTTGATCGTGGTGGACAAGTTCATTTAGAGCGCGCTTTACGTGTTGGTGATAGACTTGGTGGCCATTTTGTTTCTGGCCATGTTGATGGACAGAGCAAAGTTATTTCTGTTAATCAAGAAGGCGATTCTCTTAGACTTCGTATAGAAAGATCAAAGTCTTTTTGGAGTCATGTGGTTAATAAAGGGTCCATAGCAATTAATGGTGTCAGTTTAACCATTGATGGATTGTCAGATACTTGGCTTGAAGTGAGTTTAGTGTTGCATACACAGGGTCAGACGGGTCTGGTGAATTTAAAGCCAGGAAACACTGTAAATATTGAGACAGATATGTTACTAAAGTTTGTACATCAACTCATGCAGCAAGGGGCTGCGCCAAATGAAAATAATCAATCAACTATATCAATGGATCAGTTAAGAAATGCTGGTTTTTTATAAGGAGTGACACAAATGAAAGATACTATTTTTTGCCAGGTTGAAGAAGCGATTGAGATTTTACAAAGAGGTGAAATGTTAATTGTAACCGATGACGAGGACAGAGAAAATGAAGGCGATTTTTTAATGGCTGCAGAGTATGCAACGCCAGAGAAAATAAATTTTATGATGAAGTATGGTCGGGGATTAATTTGTGCTCCAACCAGTGAAGCGCGTGCTAGAGTACTTAATTTATATCAAATGGTTGAAAATAATGAAGATGAACATACAACTGCCTTTACAGTGAGTATTGATGGCGTTGGCACAGGGACAGGCATATCTGCATCAAATAGGTCAAAAACCATAATGATGATGACGGACACAGACCTAAAACCAAGTGACTTTCACAGACCCGGTCATATATTTCCACTCGTAGCGAAAGAAGGTGGCGTGGTTGAAAGGCCAGGACATACAGAGGCAACTTTAGACCTCATGAGATTATCTGGATTAAAAGAGACAGGTGTAATTTGTGAAATTATTAAAGATGACGGCGAAATGGCTAGAATGCCAGATTTAGCTGAGTTTGCTAAGGTGCACAACATGCGTATTCTGACCATTGAAGCGCTTGTGCAGTACATGAAAGCGCTAAATGTACCAGTACAAAAATTAGCAAGGACTAAACTTCCGACAGCCTATGCTGAGTTTGATATGATTGCTTTCGAAAATGAAAATGGTGAACAGCCTCATTTAGCACTTATCTTAGGGGATGTGAATACATCTGATCCATTAATTCGAATTCATTCAGAATGTATGACCGGGGACGTCTTCGGTTCTCAAAGATGTGATTGTGGACAGCAGTTAGACGACTCTATGCAGGCAATCGCTAAAGAAGGCAGTGGTGTTTTAGTATACTTACGTCAAGAAGGTCGTGGTATTGGGCTGGTGAATAAACTAAGAGCGTATGCACTTCAAGATCAAGGTGTAGACACTGTAGATGCCAACTTAAAATTAGGTTTTGGTGAAGATGAAAGAGACTATAGTCAGGCAATAAAAATGTTGGAATCTCTTGGTGTGAAGAAAATGCGTCTGATGACAAACAACCCACTAAAAGTGGATGCGTTTAAAGCGTCTGGAATTGACGTATCACGCTGTGATACATTACAACCTGTCTATGTGAAGTCGAATAAAGACTATTTAAATACCAAACTCGACCGTATGGGTCATTTATATGAAAGACAAGTTTTGTAGCAAATGAGCGAAAGTATTAGTGATAACGAAAACAGATCAAAGTATAAATGTTGGATAAAAGGAGAATGAAAATGAAGCAAATTCAAGGAAATCTTACAGGTCAAGGACATAAGTACGGCATTATAGTTGGAAGATTTAACGAGTTTATTGGATCTAAACTGAAAGATGGTGCAATTGATTGTTTAGTTCGCCATGGAGTGAATGAAGATGATATTGAAATTTGTTGGATTCCTGGTGCTTTTGAAATGCCACTTATTGCAAAGAAAATGGCTGCGACTGGAACATACGACGGTATTATTTGTTTAGGTGCAATTATCCGTGGAGATACACCTCACTTTGACTTTGTTGCGTCAGAGAATGCTAAAGGGATTGCATCAATTATGTTAGATGCCAATATTCCAGTAGGTTATGGTGTCCTTACAACAGACACACTTGAACAAGCTATTCATAGAGCAGGTGCTAAAGCAGGAAATAAAGGATGGGAAGCTGCCATTGCAACATTGGAATCTGTAAATGTGATGCGTCAATTTGATTAACTAATAGCAAAATGTACCAAATATGTCGTTTGAAGGTCTAAATATGACAAGTCTCTTGATTTAGTACTTTTAATATGAAGTAATGAACGTGGGAGATTGGGGTAAGACTTCTAATTAAATTAGGAGTTGATACGTTTGAATGACATGCATGAAATATCAAGTTTAATCGCAGTAATGGATAATGAAGACATGGTGATATTAAACAAGTCTGATATTTTCTATTTTGAAAGATTAGACCGGAAAACCGTGATTCATACTCAAAATAAATCATATGTTACAAATAGGCCTCTTAATTATTATGAGAATAAAGTGGCTGATGTTGAGTATTTTAGAGCTCACAAAAGTGTGTTGGTCAACTTATCAAAAGTGGATCGATGTGTGCCTAGAATAAACTATACGTACGACCTGAGTTTTAAAGACAAAGTTGATAAAGTGCCATTAAGCAGAGATAGAGCTAAAATCCTGATGAAATTACTAGGAATTTAGCTCTTTTTTATTGCATAAGTATTAATAAGTATATGGTGCGACTACCGGCTGTATGCACTGGTTTGTAATTATGCTTAAGTTGTTCGAACGAAATACGTATAGATATCAACCGTTTGAACAAGAATATAACCGATTGGACAATAAGAAACATCCAACTATCAGAATATTCTAAAATAAACCAACGGCTAAATATAATAACTGAAAGTAGGAGGACGAATGGAACCTAGAAAAAACACATTAACGGTTTGTAAAGGTGAGTATTTTGAAATCAGTATGTTAAGTAATGCAGGTTCAACAGGATACAATTGGTGTATTGCTGAACTAGAAGGTGCAATTCTATTTTGGGGTGACGAAGATCAAGTTACACCATCAATGCCAGGTGCGCCACACAAGAAGATTTATAAGTTTATAGCCCAAGACACAGGTGAGGCTAAAGTTATATTCCAACTGATACGGCCTTGGGAACCAGACCAAGTAATCGTTCAAAACGAATATCTTATTCAGATTGAAAAATCGCATTCTCAAGATGAACTTAAGCAGTTTATCAATGAGGATAACTTCCCTAAAACACCCATTCTTAAGTATGGATTTATTCCAACATCAGCTGCAGTAACAACATTATATGGATATCCACCAAGAGTTGCATATGGCTTCATGTGCTCACCTGAAAATGCACCAATGATGCCATATGGTGTGTATAATACTGAAACCAAACAAGGTATGGTTCAGGTCCATGAAAATGATGAAAGATGTCTTCTAAAGTATGGATTCCCTGTATCGGGTGGCAGTGATTGTCTGGTTAAGTACGGATTCATGGCTGATACATCAAAGATAAAGTAGCTAATGACTCTATAAGAAAACTAAAATGAAGTGATGAGGGAGGAGCTGTCCAGCTCCTTTCTCTCTATTATATTGGAGGACATATGGAATACAAACCAATGACAGCAGTTTGGGAAATCACTATGGGTTGTAATATGAGATGTATGCATTGTGGTTCAATATGTGAAGCACCACTTGAAGATGAGTTAACTACCGTTGAAGCTTTGGATTTATGTTCTCAAATAGGGGATATGGGGCTAAAATGGATTACCTTATCAGGTGGTGAACCCTTCACAAGACAAGACTGGCCACAAATTGTGGGCGCATTATCTAGCCGAGGCGTTTTGACAAATATGATAACAAACGGTTGGAATCTAGACATGGACACACTCAAAAAAGCCAAAGAGGTTGGCGTGAGTACCATAGCTATTAGTGTGGATGGCCCTAAAGAAGTACATGATGAAATTAGAAAAGAAGGATCATTTGATAAACTGTCAGGTGCCTTTGAGCGTATGGACTATTTAGAGATCACATCAGGAGGCGTAACAACGGTATCAACAAAAAACATCCATCGATTAGATGAAATAATGGAGTTTCTGGTAGAAAAAAAGGTGAAATTCTGGCAGTTGCAAATTGGACTTCCTATGGGCTCTATGGCTAAAAACTCAGATATGATTTTAGGCCCTGAGGCAGTAGACGATATCCTTAAGTTTATACATAAAAATAAAGATAACGGAAGTATAAAAATTTATCCTGCTGATTGTTTAGGATATTATACCCGCATGGAATCAGAAATTAGAGACACCATATTCGGTAGCCAAGTGGAAACACATTGGGATGGTTGTCACGCAGGTAAGAGGAGTTTTGGTGTTTTACAAAATGGTGAGATATTAGGCTGTACATCTATTCGTGATAGTGAGTTTATAGAAGGTAGTATTCGCGAACGTTCTTTACAAGAAATTTGGGAAGATGGATCGTCGTTCCTGTGGAACAGAGAAATGGAAAAATCTAAGTTGGGTGGATTCTGTTCAATTTGTGATTATGGAGACCTTTGTAAAGGTGGATGTCCAAACACAAGACTCACAATGGAAAAGAGCATATATAGCGAAAATAAATACTGCTCATATAATAACGCTTTAAATAAAACCCAAAAATTGATTCACACATTTGCCGATGAGGATAAATTATATGAAAAAGCAGAACATTATGCACAGGCTGGAGAGCTGATATTAGCTTATATGGTCCTCCAAGAGTTAATTGACAGAGATACTATTGAAAAGGCGCATAGCCTTATGGGATATGTCGCATTTATGTTAGGGGATTATGATAAATCGGTTGAAGTAAACAAGAAAGCTTTAAGTATTGATTCTAGTGATGCTTATGCACTAAAAGGATTGGGTCTTGCTATGTATAAAATAGATAAAAATGATCCGAAAGCAATTGAAACCTTAGAAGCGGCTAGACAAGTTGACACAACACAGGATTTAGATACGTATTTTGATCTTGCAAATGTTTATTATGAACTCGGTAAAATTGACTGTGCCCTCCAAGTTATAGAAGAAGGGCAGTCAAAATCAGAGGTCTTTAGTCAAAATATTAGTGGACTTTATGAACATCTGACTACTATAGGTAGATAGAGAAATAGTTTGATAAACGCCTTCTTGGTTGGGGGCGTTTTTTGATAGCACACAAAAGGCGTTGCCACCCCATTGACAACGCCTTCTAATCCAAACTATTTAAATTGTTTTGTTGAATTACCACTGGTATATACTCATGGCTCAGATAACTCCTAATAAACCACTAAATTGCTTCTAAATCAGAAGCCACACCTTTTCGACGTTCAGATAACATTTCATATTGAACTTGTTCATTAACCGTTTTAAAGGCTGGACGAATGATCTTTTGGTCACTTACTATTTGCTCAATTCTATGGGCACACCAGCCTGCTATACGTGCTGTGGCAAAGAGTGGTGTATAAAGTTCATGTGGAATATCCAACATTTCATATACAAAGCCAGAGTACAAGTCAACATTAGCGGCAATATGAGCGTCTGGCCCTTTTAACTCGTAGAACAACTCTTTTGTGAGTTCTTCGATATTTTTATAAAGGTTGTAATCCTTAATGGCGTCCTTTTCAAGTGCAAGCTCGAAGGCTTTCTTCTTGAGTAGTTGTGCTCTAGGATCAGATTTTGTATAAACGGCGTGTCCCATTCCATAAATTAGACCCTCTCCATTATAGGCTTCTTTCTTCTTTATTTTTTTAAGATATTCTTTTAATGCATCTCTATTATCCCAGTTAGGAACATTTGCTCTGATGTTTAAAATCATATCACGTACACGGTTGTTTGCACCCCCATGTTTATGACCCTTTAATGATCCAACTGCAGAAGCAATGGCAGAGTAGGTGTCCGTCCCGCTTGATGAAACAACATGTGTTGCGAAAGTAGAATTATTACCACCGCCATGTTCAGCATGAATGACAAGTGCTAAATCAAGAGTTTCAGCTTCAACACGGGTATATTTATTATCAGCGCGCGTTAAATGAAGAATGTTCTCTGCTGTTCCAATCCCATATTTAGGTTTGTGTATAAAAAGACTTTTGTCGTCAAAATAATGACGCTTTGCCTGATAACCATACGAGATAATTGTAGGGAATTGGGCAATCAGGCGAATGCTTTGTTCAAGAACGTTGCGAACGCTCGTGTCATCGGCTGCGTCATCATGAGAGTAAAGTACGAGTACACTTCGCATTAATTTATTCATAATATCGCTGCTTGGGATTTTAAGAATCATATTTTCTGTAAATCCGTCAGGCAGCTCTCGACAGACATCAAGTAAATTTGTAAAGGAAGCCAGTTCATCAGCTGTTGGGAGATTTCCGAAAAGTAATAAGTATGCAGTTTCTTCAAAACCTCGTCTGCCGTCCTTTTGGAACCCATTTACGATGTCGCTTACTTCAACACCTCGATAAAAGAGTTTTCCATCAGCGGGGACTTTCTTATCACCTTGCATCTCGTATCCAACGACATTGCCGATTTCTGTTAAACCAACAAGTACGCCTGTGCCATTGCTGTTTCTAAGTCCGCGTTTAACGTTATACTTATCATAAAACTCAGGGTCAATCAGGTTGTTGACTTTTGCCTTTTGTGCTAGAGCGTTCAACAACATTTGGTTTGCTTCCGTTTTCACTTGATCACCTCCATCTTCAATTTGTACGTTTCAACTTACCAATTATTGCAGTAGTCAACTCTTGAGTTGATGCTTGTCCCCCCATGTCTGCTGTTAAGCTTGTACCTTGTGAAAGAACTGCTTCAATTGCTGTTCGAATTGAGTCTGCTTCATTATTCATGTTTAAATAATCTAACATCATACATCCTGACCTAAGGAGGGCAATAGGGTTAGCTTTATTTTGACCTGCTATATCAGGAGCTGATCCATGAACAGCTTCGAAGATTGCCAGATCCGTACCAATATTAGCGCCTGGTACCAGACCAAGACCACCAACAAGTCCAGCACATAAGTCAGAAAGAATATCGCCATATAAGTTCATGGTTACTATGACGTCGTACTGTGATGGGTTCATAACCAACTGCATACACATATTGTCTACTATGACTTCTTTTAGCTCAATCTCAGGGTAATCTTTAGCAACACTTCTTCCAGTTTCCAAGAAAAGACCATCAGCTAGTTTAAGAATGTTAGCCTTGTGTACCACAGCGACACTTTTCCTATTCATAGACTTTGCATATTCGAATGCTTTTCGAATGATTCTCTCAGAACCATTTGGCGTTATGACTTTCTTTGCAACCATCGTGCCATCATCTTCTTCATTTTCAATACCAATGTATAAACCTTCAGTATTTTCCCTGAAAATAACAAGGTCTATATTAGAAAATGGTGTGTTTAATCCGGGTAGCGTTTGGACAGGTCGAATGTTAGAGTAGAGGTCATATTTTTTACGAAGCATGACATTTATACTTCTAAATCCACTTCCTATAGGCGTTGTTATTGGTCCTTTTAAGGCAATTTTATTTGTTTCTATACTCTGATAAACTTCGTCTGGAACCAGGGTGCCAGTTTTCTCATAAACATCTGCACCAGCATTTACAACATCCCACTTAATATTTGCACCACTGGCATCAATTATTTTCATTACAGCATCAGCAACTTCTGGTCCAATGCCATCTCCTGGTATTAAAGTTACATTTGTCAATTGTCAGCCCCTCTTTCTATACTTGCATTATTGTATACAATTATACTTGTACGAAAATGTACATGTCAAGTTTATTCATAAGTATTTTTATAAATACATAAAATAGGAACAAAGCTTCCAAAGACTTGGTTATAGAGGATAAAAATAGTGATATATTTTGAATGGACCTGAACATTTAAATACGAATATGCAAATAACAGGAGGATTGTATAAGTGTTTTATAAATAAATAATGAATAATAAGGTGCAATCGAGCATTAGCATTGAAATCTCTCAGCACATGGTATAGAATGGGTAAGGACATCGAAATACGAATAAAAATTATTTGGTTCTTAATGAAAGATGAAAAGGGAAGTCCGGTGGAAAACCGGCGCAGCCCCCGCTACTGTAAACATGGATAACTTACTCTTGAGTCCACTGGGTATCCCCCTGGGAAGGCGAGTTTGTTATGGGAAGTGTGAGCCAGGAGACCTGCCAGATGATAGTTTGATATGCTTCGGAGGGAAGTTTTATTGAATAGACGAGTCGGCATCAAGATTGGGGACTCGACCATTCGAAAAAATGAACATCTGCGAGGGCAGGTGTTTTTTCTATTTATGGAGCGTAAATAGATCAATTAAAGGTGATGAGATATGGAAATATTATCAGTAAGCGTTAATCATAATACAGCCGGTGCAGAGCAAAGAGAAAAAGTAAGTATGACCACAAGTCAACGAATTGACCTAATGAATGATTTACTTGACGATGGTATAACAGAAATCGTAGCTTTGTCTACATGCAACCGTACAGAGTTATATGCAGCTGTTCCAAAAGCAGAAAAAAGTAAGTATCTAGATTTAATGACACGAAAGTTCATTGATATGTCTGGAGACGAAAATTATGGATCATGCATTCAGCGTGCATCGGGTATTAGAGCCGTTAATCATATTTATAAAGTCGCAGCTGGCCTAGATTCTGTTGTAATTGGTGAAGACCAAATTTTAGGCCAAATGAGAGAAGCACATGAGCTTGCTCTAGATGTGGGTGCATCAAAAAAGTTCTTAAATAAAACAGTTCGTGATGCCATAGCATCTGCAAAACTTATTAAAACAAAAACCAGAATATCTGACGAACCTATATCGGTATGTTCAATTGGCATTAAACATGTTGAACATGAACTTGGAAGTTTAGAAGGTAAGACTGCGCTTGTAGTTGGCACTGGAAAAATGGGACGTCAAGCCCTTTCGTATTTAAGCAGTATGAATCTAAAACAGCTCTTTATGACGAACAGAACCCACCATAAAGGGGTTGAAGTTGCGCGTAATTATGAAGGCGTTGAAATGATTTCCTATGATGATCGATATGAAATGGTGAAAGATGTAGACATATTGATAAGTGCAACAGGTTCACCCCATGTCATTTTCAAAGATGAATTACTTGAAAAACGTACTAAACAATTAACCATTCTTGATATGGCGATTCCACGTGATGTGGATTCAAAAATTGGCGATCGAGAATTTGTTGAACTAATTGTTGTAGATGACTTGAAAGCTATTTCAGACGAAAATACTGAGAAGAGAATTGCCCTCGGAAAAATTGCTGCTGAAATGGTTGATGAAGCTGTTGAAGAGCATATGGTTTGGATGTTAACAAGCCGAGTTGATCCTGTAATAGGTAAACTCGCTCAAAAAAGAGAAAAAATTTGTCTTGATACTTTAGACATATTAAATAAAAAAATCAAAATGGATGAAAAAGAAAAAGCCCTACTTGAAAAAATGCTACAAAGCGCATTAAAAAGAATGGTGCGAGAACCAATCATTAATTTAAAGAAGGTTGAAGATTCTCTAGAACAAGACACCATGATATCTGTAGTAGAGCATCTGTTTGATTTTAAGGAGAGTAAGTAATGACTTATCCGATTTTTGTTAATCTGAAAGGGGTTCACATCACCATTGTGGGTGGTGGTAGAATTGCATGTCGAAAAATAGAAAATATTTTAGACCAGGGTGCACTTATTAAAGTAGTAGCCCCAAATATCATTAACCAAATTAAGACCTTGGCAGAGTCAGATGAAAACATTACTTTAATAGAAGAAAAATTTCAAACAGACCATTTAAACGATTCTTCACTGGTGTTTTTAACTTCAGATGATGAAATTATTAATAAAGAAGTAAATGATTTCTGTGTGCAAAAGGGTATCTTAGTCAACAACTGTATGGATAGTTCAAAGAGCACATTCAGAAATGGCGCGGTTATACGTAGAGGTGAACTAGAAATAGCTATTGCTTCAGGGGGAAAAAGACCTGGTATATCTAAATGGATAAAAGATATGATTTTAGATAGGTTACCTGAGCAGCTTGATGAAGTTATAATTATGTATGACCAAGTCAGAGAACAAGCAAAAGAGAAATTTAACAATAGTAAAGATAGAGAAGTATTTGTAAGAAATGCACTAAAGGAATACCTTGAGACATTGGAAGGACAAAGTCATGAAGATTAAAGTTGGAACACGAGGCAGTCGATTGGCACTGACTCAAACGAACCATGTTATTGATATGTTAAAAACAGCACATCCTGAACTTGAAGCTGAGGTTGTAATCATCAAAACAAAGGGCGATAAAATTTTAAATATGCCTTTAGATAAAATTGGTGATAAAGGGCTATTTGTAAAAGAAATAGAAACAGCAATGATAGAGAAGAAAATTGATATGGCTGTACACTCTATGAAGGATATGCCGACGGATCAACCAAAGGGTCTTGTGATTGTAAACCCACCTGCTCGTGAAGATGCGCGTGATGCGTTAATCTTAAAAGAAGGCCTAAACTCCCTTGAAGATATTCCTCAAGGTGGGCGTATCGGAACAGGTGCAATCCGAAGAATTAGTCAGATCCTGAAACATCGACCAGACCTTAAATTTGAACCTATTCGTGGTAATGTAGAAACACGAATGAAGAAAATTGAAACTGAAGGTTTAGATGGCGTTGTACTTGCAGCGGCTGGACTAAAACGACTGGATCTAGAACATAGAATTACGAATATGTTAGAGCTAGATGTGGTGTTGCCATCTCCAGCACAAGGTATATTAGCTATTGAATGTAGAGAAAACGATGAAAAAATGTTGGGGCTGCTTAAGTCTATTCAAGATGAAGAAGCAACCATACAAGCACGTGCGGAACGAACTTTCCTAGAAGCAGTTAATGGAGGGTGTCATATTCCTGTAGGTGCATATTGCCATGTTGATGGTGACAATGTGAAGTTACAAGCATTGCTTGGTAAAAATGATGGATCTGATTTAAATAAGGTTCAGTGGACTGGAAATATTGCTGACGTTGAAAAAGGTGCCCGCGAACTCGCTGAAAAGCTAAAGGAGGCAGTTCATGGATAAAGGACATGTTTACCTCATTGGTGCTGGTCCTGGCGATCCAGATTTAATGACGCAAAAGGCAATGAAAGCACTAAAAAAAGCTGATGTCATAGTCTATGATTATCTAGCTAACAATAAAATATTAAGAGACTGCAAATCCGATGCAGAGTACATATATGTTGGCAAACAAGCCAATAATCACGCTATGAAACAAGAAGACATCAATGCACTGCTTGCTGAAAAAGGTAAAGCAGGGCATGTTGTTGCCCGCCTTAAAGGAGGCGACCCTTATGTATTTGGCAGAGGTGGTGAAGAAGCCGCTGTCCTTAGAAAAGAAGGGGTATCCTTTGAAACAATTCCTGGTGTAACGTCAGCCATTGCTGGTCCGTCTTATGCTGGAATTCCAGTAACACATAGAGGTGTTGCAAGATCCTTCCATGTTATGACAGGGCACTTTAAAGACGATTATGCTGAGTGGGACTGGGATGCGCTACACCGCTTAGATGGAACATTGATATTCCTAATGGGGATAGGCAATATTCCAAGAATCACTCAGGCCTTGATTGAAGCGGGTAAACCGGCAGATACACCAGCAGCTGTAATACGTTGGGCTACATATCCAATTCAACGTACGGTAACAGGGACACTGGAAACTCTTGCTGATGAAGTTGAAAAAGCGGGTATTAAACCGCCTGGACTTATTGTGGTTGGACCCGTTGTTAATTTCAGAGAGGTGCTAAGTACCTTTGAAAATAGACCTTTATTTGGGCAAAAAGTTATAGTGACAAGAAGTCGCGCCCAGGCTGGAAAAGTCTCTACACAACTAGAAGACATGGGTGCAGAAGTAGCTGAGTTACCAATGATCAGTATTGAAAAACTCCCTGCGTCACAGTGGCAAAATACCATAGATAACTTAAAGTCATATTCCTGGATTGTTTTTACTAGCCAAAATGCAGTAACAGCATTTATGCAAGGATTAAACAGTAAAGGGTTAGATGTAAGGGCTCTTGGACATTTAAAGCTTGCATCTATTGGATCGGGAACTGCTGAGGCATTAAAAGATTTTGGCCTTATATCTGACCTAATCCCAGAACGCGCTATATCAGACTCGCTTGCTGAGTCTATGAAAAAAATCATAAATTCAGATGATAAGGTCCTGGTACCGTCAGGAAACTTAGCATCGAATATCTTAAAAAATGAATTAAGTGCAATTTGTCAAATCGACATGCCGGTGGTCTATAAGACGGTAGTCGGAGAAGAATCTGCGGATCATCTCAAAGATGTACTGGAAGGTGGAGTTGACGGCATCACATTTACCAGTGCATCAACTGTGAAAAACTTTAATGCGTTGATCGAAAAAGCTGGGATTTCCTGGCCAGAAGCTAAATATTTCTCCATTGGACCTAAAACCTCAGAAGTGCTCAAAACACTAGGTAAAACACCTATTGAGTCAGACAAAGCGACTATCGATTCGTTGGTTAAATGTGTTGAAAGAGATTTAAAAATCTAACGCGGATGTGTTGGAAAAGTGAGGGATTTAGAATGGAACTTATTAACAGACCAAGAAGACTCAGAAAAACAGCAGCCATAAGAAATATGGTACGTGAAACTAAGCTGACAGTTGATGACTTGATTCATCCACTGTTTGTTGTTGAAGGATTCGAAATTAAAAGGGAAATATCTTCATTAAAAGATGTTTATCATTTCTCAGTAGATATGTTAGAAGAAGAAGTGCGTGAAGTTCAAGCACTTGGTATTAATGCGGTACTTCTTTTTGGTGTACCGGATTCAAAAGATGCACTTGGAACATCTGCTTATGACAATGAAGGTATAGTTCAAAGAGCGATTCGTGCTATTAAAGCTGCAGCTCCTGATATGTGCGTCATTACGGATGTTTGTATGTGTCAATACACGGACCACGGTCATTGTGGCATCATCAATTTTGACGAAGAAGTAGATAACGATAAGACACTTGAGTACTTAGCTCAAATTGCTGTGAGTCATGCAAAAGCTGGAGCAGATATTGTTGCACCGAGTGACATGATGGATGGACGTATTGCTGCAATGCGTTCAGCCCTAGACCGCGAAGGTTACAAAGATGTTTCGATTATGTCTTATGCAGTTAAGTATGCATCATCGTTCTATGGCCCATTTAGAGCTGCGGCAGATTCAGCACCTGGCTTTGGCGATCGTAAAACATATCAAATGGATATTCACAATAGAGAAGAAGCACTTCGTGAAGCTGCTCTTGATGTTGAAGAAGGCGCAGACTTCTTAATGGTTAAACCTGCACTTTCTTACCTTGATATTATTCGAGAAGTGAAAGATAATTTTAGTTTACCTCTTGCTTGTTACAATGTGAGTGGTGAATATGCTATGATCCGTAATGCAGTGGATACGGGGATTATGAATGAATCTGTTATATATGAAATGACTATGTCCATGAAACGAGCAGGTGCTGATTTAATCATTACTTACTTTGCACGTTTCCTTGCAGAAAACTACTTATAATTATTTGGAGGCAAAATGAATACATCGAAATCAAAGGCACTTTACGAAAAAGCCACTAACCTTATCCCTGGTGGTGTTAACAGCCCCGTACGTGCGTTCAAATCTGTTGGTCTAGACCCAATCTTTATCGAAAGGGCAGAAGGCAGTCGAATTTATGATGTGGATGGTAATGAATATATCGATTTTATTGGCTCATGGGGTCCTATGATCCTAGGACACGCAAATAAAGAAGTTATTGGTGATATTACAGAAATCATCGCAAAGGGTACGAGCTATGGTGTTCCATCACCACTTGAAGTAGAAATGGCTGAACTAATTGTTGACGCATGCCCATCTGTTGAGCGAGTAAGAATGGTTAACTCTGGTACAGAAGCAACAATGAGTGCGCTACGTGTTGCACGTGGTTACACTGGTAGAGATAAGATTCTTAAGTTTGAAGGCTGTTACCACGGTCATGCTGATAACCTGCTTGTAAAGTCTGGATCTGGCACGATTGTCTATGGTGTTCCTACCAGTCCTGGTGTTCCAGCAGGTACAATTGCGGACACATTGGTTGCAAGATATAACGATTTAGAATCAGTTAAGTCAATTTTTGCAGAACATGGTAAAGATCTTGCGGCGGTTATTCTAGAACCCATCGCTGGAAATATGGGCGTTGTAGTACCAAAGCAAGAATTTATTCAGGGCCTAAGAGACATGTGTACTGAAAATGGTACAGTACTTATCATCGATGAAGTTATTACAGGTTTCCGCGTAGCTTACGGTGGTGCTCAAGAAACACTTGGAATTGAAGCCGATATGACTTGCTACGGCAAGATCATTGGTGGCGGTCTACCAGTTGGTGCATATGGTGGCAAAAAAGAAATTATGGACGTTGTATCACCAGTAGGTGGTGTATATCAAGCGGGTACGCTCTCTGGAAATCCACTGGCAATGTATATGGGAATTCAGCAACTTAGAATTCTTAAATCACGTCCTGAAATTTATGAAAATATGGAAAAGCACGCAATTTACCTTGAAGAAAAATTAGGTGAGTTAATTGCCAAACATAATATGAAAGCACAAACAGTTCGTTATAAAGGTATGATCTGTCTCTTCTTTGCAGAAGGCGATTTAATTGACTACGATGCTGTTAAAGAATCTGATACAGAAGTTTATGCACAGTACTTCAAAGGTATGTTAGAAAGAGGTTTCCTACTTCCGCCTGCACAATTTGAAGGTATGTTCTTATGTGCTGCACATACAATGGAAGACATGGACGCATACTTAAAAGCTGTTGATGAAGTCTTTGGTGAGTTGGTGAAGTAATGAGTGAAGTGGCAAGTGGAATATCCATTTCGGTCAAAAAACGACAACAAAAACATATCGTGATTGGGTTTGGATTATTCTTCTTACTGGTACTCACGGTTATTATATCTGTTGGTTTAGGACGTGCAGAGTTAACCCCTCTTGTAGTGTCTAAGGTTCTTGCGGCTAAAATTACAGGAATTAAGTCGTTAGCAAGTGACATACCAGCACATTATCAAGCTATTGTTTGGGATGTGCGCGTACCGAGAATACTAAGCGCTGTTCTGATTGGAGCTGGTTTAGCGGTTTCGGGTGCAGTTTTTCAGTCCATACTACGTAATCCACTGGCTGACCCCTATACAATTGGTGTTTCAACTGGAGCAGCATTTGGTGCATCCATAGCCATATTTGCAAATATTATGTTGGGTTTGTATATGCCTGTTACACCATTTGCTCTTGCTGGTGCTTTTGTAAGTTTGATGCTTGTTATAACTATAGCTCGGAAAAATGGTGTAATAAGTTCATCTAATTTAATAATTGCAGGTATTATTGTGGGTTCAATTTTATCTGCCGGAATGAGTTTTCTTAAAAGTGCAGCAGGAGAAAATGTAGCAGCAATTGTACACTGGTTATTGGGGTCGTTGGCATCAAGAAGCTGGAATCATATCATGTTGCTTATTCCTTTTATAGTAATCGGTTGTGGATTATGTATTCACTTTGCTAGCAGATTAGATATTATGAGTCTTGGTGAACGTGAAGCCCGTCATTTAGGTGTAGATCCTCAAAAGACAATGCGTCTGTATTTGATAATTGGCTCTTGTATGACAGCTGTATGTGTTTCTGTTGGAGGAATAATTGGGTTTGTTGGGCTTATAGTGCCACATATGATCCGGTTTGGTCTCACATCAAGAAACGCTGTACTTATACCGCTCTCAACATTAGCGGGAGGATTGCTCCTTTTAATGGCAGACAATATCTCGAGAGTTCTATTAAATGTAGAAGTGCCTGTAGGTGTTATAACAACACTACTGGGTGGTCCCTTCTTTATATGGCTTTTTATGAAGTCAGGGAAAGGACGTAGTGCATGATAAAACTAAAAAATATTGAGTTCTCTTATTCAAAAGATGCATTTATAGAAGATTTAAACTTAAACTTCACTAGAGGAGAAATGGTTTCAGTTCTCGGTCCAAATGGGTCAGGTAAGTCAACCATCATTAAACTTCTCACAGGTGAGCTAAAAGCAAAAAGTGGTGATGTAATCTTTGAGAACAGAGCCATCCATGAAATACCCGTTAGACAACTGGCGCAACGTATGGCAGTTATGACGCAAAATGCAGCTATTAACTTCCCATATACTTGTCTTGAAGTTGTACAGATGGGGCTTTTCCCACATAAAGAATTGGGGGTAGGGATCGATACAGAAGAAGTGGAACATATATTTGATCTTATGCGTCAAACAGAGACAGAATCATATGCTGAGAAACTCATTACTGAAGTGAGTGGTGGGGAAGCCCAGCGTGTTCTGTTAACAAGAATACTTGCTCAAGATACACCTGTTATTATCTTAGATGAAGCATTCAGTGCTATGGATGTTGCACATAGAGTAGATATGTTGGGTGTAATGAAAAGACAGGTAGAACTTGAGAATAAAGCTGTGATCGCAGTTATGCATGATCTAAACATGGCTTATTTACATAGCGACCGGATTATTATGATGAAAAATGGTCGTGTTTATGTAAATGGACCAACAGATGAAGTGATGACACCAGATAACCTTTATAATGTATTTGGTATTAACGTTTTGAAGGTTGATGGTAAAGGTTTTTTAATTGAAACCTAGCCATAACAATATTTGAGATGTACCATGTCACTGAGAACCGCTTGATTTGTGGTTCATAAATATAACTTCCATTTCAGCCTAGGCTGAGGGTCAAGAGTAAAACACATGGAAGAATGGGTACTGACTTTCTCTTAAAGGCGAAAGCCTTTATGACATATATTTTTATATATTTCGGTTATGGTATTTAGGAGGTTTTTTAATGAAGAAGTTAATTGCAGTACTACTACTTGTAGTATTGGCTCTAGCAGGTTGTGCTGGAGCAGCACCAGACACAGACAAATCTAAAAAGGCTATTCTTGTTGTAAGTTTTGGAACAAGCTATGCTGATACTCGTGAAGCAACAATTGATGCAACTGAAGCTGCTTTTGCTAAAGCATACCCGGACTACGACATCAAACGTGCTTTCACATCTCAAATTATTATCGACATTCTTGAAGAGCGAGATGGTATGGAAATCGACAATATGCAAGAAGCTTTGGACCGTCTAAAGAGTGAAAAGTACTCTGAAGTTGTTGTTCAGCCTACGCTTGTTATGAATGGTGCAGAATACGATGAAATGATTGCAGCAGTACATGAAGTAGAAGAATCATTTGACAAAATTGTGGTAGGGAAGGCACTTCTAACAAGCCACAATGATTATGAAGTTGTTCTTGAAGCTCTTAAAGGTCAAATTGGTGAACTTGCTGACGATGAAGCTGTAATCTACATGGGTCACGGAACACACCATTTTGCAGATGCAGCATACGGTGCTATGGATGTGAGATTTAAAAATGCTGGTCTAAAGAACGTATATATGGGAACAGTAGAAGGTTACCCTCTGTTTGAAGATATTACACCACACTTAGAAGCAAACGGCATCAATAAAGTTACTCTTATTCCCTTCATGCTTGTTGCTGGTGATCACGCATCAAACGACATGGCTGGTGACGAGGATGATGCTTGGAAAGTAATGCTTAAACAACAAGGTTACGCAGTTGAAACACATATGCAAGGTCTTGGTGAGCTTGAAGCAATTCAACAACTGTTTATTGAACATGCCGAAGCAGCTATGCACGGCGAAGAACACTAATAGGGGTGTAGCTTTTGAGAAACATAAAATTCAAGACGCTGGCTTGGTCCAGCGTCCTTGTTCTTCTAATATTATTTGTCGGTAGGTACTGGATTGAGCGTGGACTTGATCATGTAGATTTCCTAGATACAAGAGAATATGTGATCGATTTCACGGACGATTCAGGACGCCGCGTAAAGATGGAAGCACCTGCGGACCGCATTATATCACTTTACTCAGCCCATACGGAAAATCTATTTACTCTGGAGTTAGATGCTCAAATTATTGGTGTTGGTACGTCTGAGTCGTATCCTGTTGAGTTTTTAGACAAGCCAATATTTGACTATAAATCTGACCCGGAGAAAGTTATTGCAGCCAACCCAGATTTAGTCCTAATCCGCCCGTTTATTGAAAGAAAACAGCCTGCATTTGTTGATGCACTTCGACAGTCGGGAATAACTGTTGTATCTTTCTATCCACAATCACAAGAAGATTTTGACAGGTATATAATGAATCTCGGTTTGGTTACTGGAAGAAGTAAAATGGCGGAGCGAAAACTAAAAAAATTCCATGAGGACATGGATGCTCTTAAAGAGTTAACAAAGGACATTGAACCCAAAATTAATGTTTTCTTTGAATCCTCAGATGTAGAATTAAAAACAGTTACTCCAGACTCGGTTGCTGCACGTGCCATAGAGTATGCCGGTGGAATAAACATAGCCACAGATGCAGAAGCAATCACAGCCGGATCGTCCGTCGCTGCTTACGGCGCTGAGCGTGTCCTTGAAAAGGCTGATCAGATTGATGCATACGTGACGCAGCGTGGTGTCATGGGTGCAGGTGGTAATCTTCATACCATTTCAATTCGTCCAGGTTTCAATACTATAAAAGCTGTACAGAATGAAAAGGTTCTAGAGATCAATCAGAAGATTATTTCATCTCCGACCTTTAGACAGGTAAAAGGAACTTATGAACTTGCTCGATTCTTCTATCCAGAAATTATTGATGATGTTTCTAAGTTTAATGTAGAGGAACCACTCAATAGAGTAGATGCTGCTGAGCTCTTTGTTCGTTTTGACAATAGACCTGTGTTTGCACCAACTGCATCTTACTATCGTAAAGAGTATGATGGTCATACGTATGGTATGTTTGAAGATGTACCATCATCTTACGAACGGTTTGACTTTGTAGAAACAGCTATGAAATCAGGCTTCATGCAAGGATTTAAGCGTCGAGATGAAAACGACGACTTGATAGAGTTCTTTAATATTGAAGGTCACCTAACTCGTGATGAGTTTGCAAAAACACTTTTCTTGTTCTATGATCTGGTTCCTGCAAAGGAACATATTGAAATTGTAGACCTTGAAGATAGTGACAACCAAAAAATTGTTCAAGCACTTGTTGATCATAAAATTTTACAACTGGAGGATGGTAAGTTTAATCCAAATAGAGTTGTAACAGGCGCTGAAGTAGTAACAGCATTGGAGAATACAAAATGATACGCATTGATACCCTAAGAAAAGAATATGGAGATATCGTTGCGGTGAATGATTTATCGCTCAGCATTCAAGCTGGGCGATTTTTCGGCCTGCTGGGTCCAAATGGTGCTGGAAAAACCACTCTTATAAGACTCATGGTCGGTTTGATAGCACCAGATTCTGGAGAAGTTCATATTGATGACTATCTCATTCATCGTGATGCCAATGACATTAAAAAGAGAATCGGAATTGTTTCTCAGCATATTAACCTAGATAAAGAGTTGTCTGTGTATGAAAACATGGTTTTCTCAGGTCGTATGTATGGATTATCTGGTAAAGACTCGAAAGTAAAAGCTGAAGAAATGGTTGAGTTCTTCGGACTTCAAAAACATAGAGATAAGATTTGTAAAAAGCTTTCAGGTGGTATGAAAAGAAAGCTGATGATTGCCAAAGCGCTTATGCATGACCCCACAGTTCTATTTTTAGACGAACCAACAGTGGGTGTTGATGCAGTTGCACGACGTGATATTTGGAGACTTTTGAAGGAAATTAACCAAAAAGGAACAACGATTCTTCTAACAACACATTATATGGAAGAAGCCCAAAACCTTTGTGACGAAATTGGTCTAATGAATTCCGGTCAAATTCTTAGAAAAGATACGCCAGAAGGATTAATTAGTCGACTAGGGGAGACTGCTGTTGAAACGGATTCTGAAACGAAGTACTTTAAAGATATTCAATCTGCCAAAACTTTTGCAGAGGGTCTATCCGAAATGTACACCATGAGAAAAACAACGCTTGAAGATGTATTTATTTCAGTTTCAGAGGGGGCGACATTATGAGAGAAGTCTTAACCATCCTTTGGCGTGAATGGGTCTTCTTTAGACATCGGTTTGTAAAAATCACTACTGCTCAAATTGTAACACCAATCTTATATCTAGTCGCATTTGGATGGGGTGTAGGTGAAAATCTACAAATGGATGGCAATCAGTATATGTCATATATCCTTCCAGGGGTTGTAGCATTAACATCTATGCGAACGGCATTTGGTGCGATTTCCATGCGCGTCAGTGTTACAAGACTCCATGAAAAGAGTTTTGAGTCTTATTTAGCAGCCCCCATACAAATACATTGGTTAGCAATAGGGCATATCCTAGCGGGTGCTCTGAGAGGTCTCTACGCCTCTATCCTGATCCTCTTAGTAGGAATACCTTTTGGAGTAGTCTACTCAGTAGATATCCCGTTCTTCCTAGTCTGTTTCACCAACGGATTTATGTTCGCAGCCCTAGGGTTCTTTGCAGCAATGATGATAGACACCCACTACGACATGAACCGTTTTACAAGTTTCGTAATAACACCCATGGCCTTTTTATGTGGCACATTCTTTTCCCTTAAAAAGTTACCATGGATTCTAAGACATATTATTGAACTCATGCCACTCACACATTCAACAAGGCTCCTTAGAGCCATCGTACTTGGAGGTAGAATTGAAATGTTCTCTTTCCTAGTCATGGTGGTATATTGTGTGATATTTACTTTACTTTCTATACGAGCATGCTACGAAGAAGTTGTTTAGAGGGTGTATTTTGCCCTATTTCTGCGTAAAAGTCTTAAGTTTGAGCAGTCACGTGCGTTTAGCACGCTCCTTTACTCAAACTTAAGGCTTTTACTTGATCTAGACCAAACTACGCCCTCTAAACGAGTTTAGGGGCTGAATTTTACCCTAT
>Ga0209379_10000454_pt1 | contig 35206 bp, 35 predicted proteins | sample tdDd001_FD_187124 | JGI IMG/M metagenome (GOLD analysis project Ga0209379, IMG submission 187124) | Marine sediment microbial communities from the Atlantic coast under amendment with organic carbon and nitrate - tdDd00.1 (SPAdes)... | ecosystem: Environmental > Aquatic > Marine > Coastal >... | reverse complement strand
AACCGATCACCTATTTCGGGAAATGCCCAAAAATGATCGGTTCAAAGCGAAATGAGTGATCGGTTAATCCCGAAATCTATGATCGGATAATACCGAAATGGGTGATCGGTTCAGGCCGAAGCATGCAATATTTTATAGTCAGGCTGACTCATTTAAATTATCCATGCAAAAAGCGTCTATTTATAAGACCTAGGGTTAACAATAAAACTTGCATAATAATTAATAATCAGAAAAGACTTCATTGGAAAAAATCAAAACAAGGATAAAACAAGAGCTAATTGATCTTTTACCAAAATCTGTCTATTTAACTTTATAGGGTTCATATTTTTAACGTTGAAAGGTTATGAATAAAAAAATAAAAGTTTGGGGTGAGCTAACAGTGTTAACTCACTGGACTTTATCCTTTTTACTTTTATTTCTTTATATAGATATACAAAATTTAGTACTACATGAATTTATTGGCGGCTCAGTGACAATGCTACTTATTGGACGGGTTTATTTCACCATTAAAGAGCCTGCAACAAAATTTGAGAGCTATAAAACATATAAAATTTCACTGAAAATGATTTTACATTATATACGTGAACTAAAGTCTCACTCCGCTAAACTACAGTTAACACTAAATCCAATTAGCAGATTAATTATCGTATTAATATTGCTTTCACTTTCCCTTACATGCATATCAGGAGTAGTGTTACTTTTCTCCGATCATTTTAGCATTTTTGGCATTTCATCAGTCGATTTGTATGAGCATCATAGTGATACATTAAGCCCTTTTTATAAAATAGTTGACGATATACATCAACTGTTTAGTAATATTTTTATATACTTAATTGCACTACATATTTTAGAAGTGTTATTTTCTAGCTTGTATTTTAAAAAGAACCTCTTCCTCTCAATTATCAACGGCAACAAGCATATAGATAAAAAATAAGTCACATACCCTTGAATAAACAGGTTAGTTGTTGCAAATTATGAACTCAACATTCATGAAGTAAGCCTCAATAAGTATCTATAATGTCAGACATTTTAATCATATCTTTGTTAACTTTAATTGCAGGTATTGCCATTCCGGTTGGAGCTTTACTAGGAAATAAATTTAGTAGCACAATTCATGCAAGCTGGAATCACAGTATCATTGCGTTTGGTGGTGGCACTCTGCTCGCAGCAGTATCTTTAGTGCTAGTACCGGAAGGGATCAATAGTTTAAATGTCTTTGAAAGTAGCTTTTTCTTAATTTCAGGGGCCATTGCATTTTTATTTATTGACCTCTATTTCGCAAAATTAAACACACAAGCTAGCCAGTTAGTTGCAATGCTTGCTGACTTTATTCCTGAATCTTTAGCTTTAGGCGCAATATTTTTAGTTCACCAAGAAAGTGCGATTCTACTGACTCTTTTAATTGCTTTTCAAAATTTGCCAGAGGGATTTAATGCTTTTATTGAAGTTAAAAAAACATCCCCTTTAAACTCAAAACATGTAATTTCATTGTTTTTTATGTTCGCTCTATTTGGGCCAATTTTTGCCTTCGTTGGTTATTATTGGCTCAGCGATTCCCCAGCAATTATTGCTGGGATTATGCTTATTGCTTCAGGAGGTATTTTATATTCTATATTTCAAGATATCGCCCCAAAAGTACCACTTGAGAAAAACTGGGCACCACCATTAGGGGCAATATTAGGGTTTGTTACAGGTTTAGTTGGCTACATGTCAATTAACTAAGTGAGCACAATTATAAAGCTTTAGCCTTAAGTGTAGTAGTTCATACTTAAACTGAGACTTTAGATCCATAAGTCGCAATCAAACCTGCTCGTCTACTGACTCATCCCATTAATAAGGCCACAAGAACGGACGTTCATTCTAACTCGCTTTTGGGCAATAATGAGTTAGTAACCATAGGAGAGCCACAAAGAAGCGAGCTTGTGGTAGCTCGCTTTTGTGTTCTGTTAGATACTTAAATTAATCGAAAGAAATCTTTTCAGCAACAAGTACCCCATCCTCATTGATAATGCCTTCAATTTTGACTGATACACCATCTGCGAGGTCATCAATTGTACCACCTTCAAATTTTGTATCATCATTGGTAGTTATTTTTTGATCGCCAACTGAAAAGTCAGTAGCGGAAATAAACTCTGAAATAGCGCCTGATACCTCAGCTTCATTTTCATCGTTTTCTTCAAATTCAACTTTTTTAGCTACCAACACATTGTCTTCATTTAAGGTACCTTCCACTTCGATAATCACACCGTCTGCAAGATCGTCAATAGAGCCACCATCAAATTCGGTATCATCATTGGTTGTAATTTTATGCTCTCCAATTGAAAAATCGGTAGCGGAAACAAACTCCGATATAGCGCCTGAAGCCTCGACTTCATTCTCATCATTTTCTTCAAATTCAACTTTAAACGCTACAATTGAACCGTCACTATTGGCATACCCTTCAACCTCAATTTCCACACCCAGTGTTAAATTCTCCGCTGTACCATTTTTGAAAGCTGTAAATTCATCTGTAATTACATGATGCCCGTCAATTTTAAAATCAGTTGAAGAATTAAATACGGTAATAATACCTTTAACTTCAACTTCATCAGCCTCTTCAAACTCAACTTTTGTTGCTACAAGCGTCTCATTTTCATTGAGCATACCTTCCACTTCTAGTGTTACACCAAGTGCTAGCATCGAAGCGCTGCTGTTCTTAAATTCGGTTTCACTGTTAGTCGTAATAGCTTGTTCACCAATTGAAAACTCCATTGCTGATACAAAGGTAGAGACTATGCCTTTTACTGATATTTCTTCAGCTTCTTCAAATTCGATTTCATCTGCAACGAGAATACCATCATTATTGATGTGGCCTTCAACCTCGATATGAACGCCTAATGCCAAACTTTCGATACTACCGTTATCAAACTCTGTATTATCTGTCGTTGTAATGGCTTGTTCACCAATAGCAAATTCAGTTGCACTAGTAAAATCTGTGATTTCACCTTCTATTTCACTTTCACGGTCATCATCATCTTCCGATTTAATTTCAATTTTCTTAGCGACAATTGTACCGTCTTCTGCTTGATGCCCTTTAATTTCTACTTCAATACCTAAAGCTAATGAATCAGGATTACCATCTTCGTATCGTGTGAATTGGTTAGTCGTTATCGAGTGACCATTAACGGTAAAAGCCTCTATTGAGTCAAAACTATCTATGTTACCTTTAAGCTCTACAAATGGCTCAGCATCCCCTGAATCGTTTTCTGTTGACTCAATTTCAATTTCAAGTGCGAGTAACGAACCATCTTCTTGAGGGATACCTTCAACTTCTACTTCGGTTTCAGTTGTGATAATAGAGAAAAATTCACTTGTGCTCAGCTCTGCGCCATTCGGTGATTCAATCACACTGGCATCCGTGACTTTAACTGTTACACCATTAATTGAAAAAGTGGGGGTACTGATATCTGATACTTTACCTTCTAACTCGGTTATTTCTGTATCATCGTCTACTTCGTTGACTGTTTTCTTACGTTTTACCTGACTAGCAAGCAATTGGCCTTCATTATCAAATGCTTTTATAGAAACCTTATCGCCAATTAAAATATCATCAATTCTAAAACGTCTTTCATCGTCTTCTGAATCATCAATAAAACGCGTGTACTCATCAGTAAGGATTGTATTGCCTAGAATAACAATCGAATTAGTCTCTAGGTCAGTTGACTCGACAAGCCCTTCAATTTTAATTTCTGTTTCGTGCTCAATTCTGATTTCTGTTGCGACAAATACATCCTCAACAATTGAGCCTCTAACAGCAATATCAACACCTAGAGCTAAATCAGAGCTTTGCCCACCTTTAAAAGTAGTTTCGTTTGTTGTTGTGATGGTTTGGTCATCTACCACAAAATCGGTAACTGACGTAAACACCTCGATTTCACCTTCAAAACCTATAAGCTGACCAGCTAAGTCTTGTGCTTCTTCTACTTCGACTTCGGTAGCAACCAAAACACCATCAACAAGGTCTGTTTCGGATTCAACTTCAACTTCAACACCATCAAGCAACTCACCTTCGACAGTAGCGCTTGAATAATCAATAACTTGCTCACCAATATTGAACGTCATAGCTACCGTATCAAGTTGCGATACTTCGCCAACTAACTGAATACCTTCTGAGCTAGAAGATAATTCTATTCGTGTCGCTATATACTGACTATCGCTATTTTCGATAGCACTGATTTCAATCCAATTGCCTATCTGTATGGAATCAAAAGTGACGTTTTCAAACTCAGTTAAATCATCAATAAAGTACACCTGACCAAGTAGGGTAATGGTTTTATCAGCTAAATTAATGCCTGTGACAGGACCTTCCGCACTCGCTTGATAATCGATGAAAGAAGCCTCTGCACCTTCACCATCAGCTCCAACATTTCCACTAACAGTCACAACCATACCTACTTCTAACGCATCTTCAGTATCGTCTTCCCCGTTGGCGGTAACACCAGCTTGGTCTGTCTCGAACTTAACACCATTAATATAGACACTACCAAAACCTGTAATTACACCAGTTGCTGTCACAGGAGCCTTATAATCAATGTTCACACTTAAGGTTTGACCTTCTGAAACAGTCACATTTTGTGACTGTCCGTTATTAAAGCTATAAGTGACACCTTGAGCGGTTACACTGTTCACACTCAAGGTGTAATCGCCAGTCACTAGGTTTGATAATACTTCACCTGACGTTAGTGAAGTTGAATAATTATTAGGGCCTGTTATTTGTATATCTGCCGATAAGCCTGACGGTAGTCCAGCAACAACAAGATCAAGATTTCCATAGGCAGTCATGTCAACTGGTTGAGAGGTACTATCACTTGAGCCTCCGCCACAGCCAACGCTGGACAGTACGATGAGTGATAGGGCTGATAGTTTAAATAAATTTTTCATGTTCCGCCTTTACAATTCAGGTAGAAAATATCGGTAGATAGGAGTTGGAAGTACAAACTTATCGATAGACTTTTTCTACATACGAAAAAAATGACATAAATTTTATGCCACGACTGCCCTTGGACAGTTTATCAATAACTATAGACCATTATTACTAATGACCTAGATTAACTGTTTATAGCAAAACTATTAAATTAATACAAATTATATTTCTGTGTGAAGAAAAAATGTGATGTAAATTCAAAATAAAACTCATAACGACCGCAATTCAGAAAACATAAGAGTTTTATCAAGTTGAAAATCGCTGACTCTAAGAAATTTTCAATTCGAAATGGGGCACAAATGAGTTTGTTGACCGTCCGTTTTGTAGAAGTAAACACATAGCTCACACCTTAAGTACTTTAAAATTCATACTCCAATGCAACTCGTAAGCTATGATCTTTACCTGAGTTAGATAGCTCAGTAATAAAGCCAGCTTCCCATTTTAATTGTTTTTGACCATCAAAACGCTGAATTCCCATAAACGCTGGACCTATGCCAAAATAATTCTCTCCAGTATAAACTTCTATTGCTGGTTGAATTTGCGGAAGCCAGCGGTAGCGGTACTTTAACCTAAACTCTACTTCTATTTCATCTTGAATGTTTTCACCCCACTCATAAATACCAAATAGATTCATAGTCAAGCTAGTACGGCCAAACTCTTTTTCAAATAAAATTCCCGTTGTTACTTCCCAATCGTTACTAGCATGCATTTTTTCAACTTCAAAAAGCATTCCCCAATCAGCCCATAACTCCCCTTGCTCGGTAAGCATCCATCGAACTTCTACTTCATATGCTTGCAGAGAAAAATCCTCTATTTCGGTTTTCTCACCCACGAGGTAACCTTCGATCATTACCGTTTCACTCAATGACTGCCCGTAAGCGATCCTTTGACCAAGAAGCGTATTATTTTCTGTTTGCCTTGACATTAACCGCCATTCAAATTCTTTTTCATTTGGTAAAACATAAGGGTGATAAACCTTGTCAACAACAACCCCGTCTGCCAATACAACCATAGAAAAGGTTACCAACAGTATTAATAACGCTCTAATGCCCATAATTTTCTCCATCAGAGTTATTTGTTTCGCTAGACTTATCGTGCTTGTATATAAAAAAATAGATATAAAATACAAGTAGACTACCTAAATACAACGCTATAAGTTCAAAAGATGGTCTGGCTTCATAACCAAAGAGTGAGTTAAGTAGATGACCATATTCAGATTTATCCTCAACTATCGTTGAGCTATCCCAAAGCGCTTCGCTGCTTTTAATAATATCCACCTGTTGCATCAAATTGACCACTTGGCTAACTTGCCCTGTTATGAAAAATGCCCAAAGAGAGTAAGTGACTAAATAATAATCCTTTTTATTTAACCAAAATAACAAAAATAAAAATAACGAACTAAAACTCAAACAAGTTCCCAGCCCAATTGCTAAGCCTGCAATAATATTCTTTATTGAATCAGTATTGGTGATATAACTATCTAAAAACACAATAAAAACACTCGCATTTAGCGTAATAAAAATAATTGTCGCTGATGAGATAAAATAGAGCCGTTTCATAGATGAATGGTTATTTATAGAAGTACTTGAATAGCTAAATACCAATAAAACATACACAAGTAATAATTCAATGGATTGTATTACTTCTATTCCGACTCCTTCCCAAAGTTCACTCATGGAAGGTAACAGTTTAAAAGTAGCAACAATGCCAAACATACTCAGGGAAACGATTAAAATGATAGCTTTCTTCGAAAGAGTAACACTCGTGTTATTCGCTTTAAGAAAACAAAAAAGAATAAAAATGGGCAGCAAATCTTTTAAAAACAAAATGACGGTATTAATCAGCATGATTCACCTCAACAAGAATTACCCCTCTAGCAGTATTGGGGTTGTATTCACCGAAATATTCATACCTTCCTTCTTGAAGAGGCCCTATAAATATTGTCGTTTTTCTACCAGGGAATAATACTTTTTCTCTATTTAAATCAAAGCTATCAAACTCTTCGGCAACATTGTCCTTATTATGAATAATTAACTTAACTTTCTCATTAACAGGAACTTTCAATTCTGAGGGTGTAAAAACATGGTTTTCAATAGTTAGATGAAATTCTTTTGTTTTTGCCCATAAAGTGAAAGGCAAAAGTATAAGGACAAGCCAAGCATGACTCAGTAAATTGCATCTCCTAATCATCATAAGAGCCTATGACATCAGTTTTAGGTAATACAATTGAGACCTTAAGACCACCAAGTTCAGATTGAGCTAAAGCAATTTCCCCTTTATGTAACTCTACAATATGTTTAACAATAGAAAGCCCTAAGCCACTGCCTGTTTCAGCATGCTGCTTTACCCTATAAAAGCGCTGAAATACTTTCTCTAAATTTTCTTGAGATATTCCTTCGCCTGAGTCTTCAACAACCACCTCAACAATATCATCACCTTGTATCGTACTAACCCTGATTTGTGTATTCTTCCCACTATATTTATTAGCATTTTTGATTAAGTTATCAAACAATATTTCAAGAGAAAAAGCATCCCCGTAGACAGGTGCTGGCTCTGATTTTAAAGAGATAGACTGTTGTGAACATTCTATTTTTTCATAGTTATCTGAAATGACTTGTTGCAACACTGTTCTTAAATCAAGTTTTGATTTACTTTGCTCAAAGTTTTCAGGTGTTGTTCTATTTAAGGTAATAATTTGCTCAATGACGTGTGCCATACGCACAGTATTATTGTTTAACTCATGAATATGTTGCTGTGTAATATTATCATCTTCAAAGGCAACTGATATATTGTGAGCTGTTATTTTCAATACACTTATTGGTGTTCTTAATTCATGGGCGGCATCAGCAGAAAGTCTTTTTTCGCGTTCAAACGAGTTGCCTAACCGTTCTAATAGTAAGTTTAATATTTTCTCAATGGGTTTTAACTCAGCCGAATTTTCATTAACTTTTATTGGAGTCAAATCATTCGCATTTTTTTGTTTAAGCTGTTTTGATAGTAAATTTAGGGGTTTTAAGCTTCGGTTTATCGCCAAAAAGACTAATAAGCCGATAATTGGAATGACATAAACGATTGGCAATATAGCTTCTAACAATACGTGCTCTACCGTCTCAATTCGTTGTTCTACTGATTGGGCAACAATCACCTTAATGTTATTTTCTACTAAAACAAAAATTCGCCACCTATGATTTAAAAAACTGCTATCAACAAAACCTTTATCCAGAGTAGTTATGGCTTTTTGGGGAGCATTATTACTTTTTAAAAGTAATGTTTCATTAGTAAAAACTTGATAAGCAAACGTTGAGGGTAAATTAGCATTTTGTCCCCCCTGTTTAATGGGACTATTCATCAGGGCAAGCGCAAAAGATTTCATCTCATCATCAAAAATGCTCGTTAAGCTATCACGACTTGCTTTGTAGCCCTGCAAAGCCGCAGCAAATGAAGCTAAAGTAACTACCGATAAAATTACAATCAATAAATATCGTTGTATACTCATTTAGGTTTTACTCACTACGTAACCAACACCTCTAACTGTTTTAATAAACTCTTTAGGAAGCTTTTTCCTTATATTACTAATATGTACTTCGATAGTATTAGAAGCAACTTCTTCCCCCCACTCATAGAGTTTACTTTCTAATTGTTCTTTTGATTGGATTCTCCCTATATTTTCTAATAGAGATTTAATGATCATGTATTCTCTTCTTGAGAAACTTGCATCAACTTCATTAATAGAAATAGAGTGAGCCTTAGTATCTATTGATAATCCTTTGTGCTCTATAACTGATGTAGAGTGATTACCTAGCCTTCTTTCAATCACTCTTAGTCTAGCAAGCAATTCTTCTATACTAAACGGTTTAGCTAAATAATCATCAGCACCTAAATCTAGTCCTTTCACTTTACTTTCAATACCATCTCTAGCGGTTAAAATAAGCACAGGAAGCTCTTTATTTATTTGCTTAGCTTTTTTAAGCACTGAAAGGCCATCAATATCAGGTAAACCTAAATCAAGGATCACAATATCAAAGTCGCCACTTTGTATAGCGTTCAAACCATCATTACCGTTAAAAACTACATCTGCACTATAACCTTCATGCCTTAATGATTCACGCAAACCGTTTGCTAGGTGTGTATCATCTTCAACTAAAAGTACTCTCATGATTTAGGATATCTCTATTTATTTAATTCTTTAAGGTAGGTTTTTAAATTGATTACCGTATAGACCAATACATTATTTCTTGTTGTTGTAAAAATGCTTCTGCATTTTCCCCTTGCAACAACGCTAAAGTTGCCAAAAAACCTGCTTGAATGCATTTAGGAGCTGCTACAGTAATTGAAGCAGGTGCATCTTTAACTGGCCAACCTGTTTTAATATTAAGTACATGACTATAGCGTTGCCCGTCTTTCAATAAAAATCGATTAGCATCACCACTCGTTGCTATTGCACCTTCTTTGACCGTTACTATCGTTGATTGCTGCGCCTTAAAAGCTGGGTGTTCAACTCCAATTTGCCATGCTTCATTATTTTTCTTTTTGCCTAAGGTTGCTAGGTCTCCTCCATAGTTAACCAAAAATGGAAAGTTAGCCATTTTACTCAAAAGTAAAATGGCTCGATCAACAGCGTACTCTTTGCCAAAACCACCAAAATCAATTTCCATACCTTTGATCATAGAAAAGGTTTCAGGGGAATAATTAATATGGTGCCAACCAACAAATTTAAGTAATGCTTCAACACTTTCTTTGCTAGGTAGATTATCACTACCATCAAAGTGCCATGCTTTTCTTAAAATGCCTGACGTTATATCAAAAGCTCCTTCACTCATTTCATAACACTGATGAGCAAATTCTAATAATTGATACGTTTCACTGTCAATTTGAACAACTTCACCAGCCTTTGCATTCATCTTTGAGCAAAGACTACTCTTATTATATCGAGAATACTTATCCTCTATCCGCCATGCCTCAGCAGCGGCAACTTGTCCCATTTCAAGAGCCAACTTTTCATCTTGTGTTTCAACTAAAACCTCACACAAACTAGCCATTGAAAAAAAGGAGAGGGTAAACCCCTCACCTCTTGGTTGACACTTTACAGCTCTTTCTACGGGGCGAAGTTTTGACATAAAAAACAATTAAAATGAATAAGTTGCTTGTGCAATTATAGCATCTACTTGCTCATATAACTCGACTTCTTTTAAGACACCAATAGCTTGTGTACCATTACTTTTAGGTGTTTGATGATAATATTCAAGCCTAAACGCTAAGTTATTACCATTACCCATTGGCATCCCATACTTAATACCTACAGTATAAGTGTCTAATTCACCAATTCGATAATCAGCGCTCGCATATTCAGGCAACACATTGGCTTGCTCTAAAAATGGTTGATAAAACTCTGCCGCGCTTTGGGTATATAGCCTAATATGAGGCTCGATGAAGTGACCATTTTCAAATGGAATCAAATACCTTACATCTATGGTATGAGAATCAATTTTCCAATCATCAGTCATAAATCGATAACGCGCATCTAGTATTCCATTATCAAAGTGATACTTAGTCTGTCCAAAGAATGCATGCTTTGTTCGTTCATCAGGTCTGTGTTCATACAAGTACTCTTGTGCTTCCCCGTTTTCATTAACCGAGCTAAGCACTTTAAATGGATCGGTTAAGTAACCACTGACGGAGGAATACGAATAATTAAACTGTACAATCATTTGACGATTTATTACTTGTGTTACCCCAAATAATAAATCAATGGTTGATTTTGAGTCATCACTACCTATTCGTGTTTGAGTAAACTCATCATCGAAGTTTGGATCATTAGAACCCCCAATCACCATTGCAGAAAAAGGCTTGGGAATGCCTCCTTCAGGCTCTATAATGTCATACGCATAAGCCATTCCCATAGAAAGCGTAGTGTTCTTTTTGTTAAAGTCCCTTGCGATGTTGCCATTAACGGATGCTGACATATAGTCATACTCTTTAGAGAAGTTACCTCCTGCGCTAACGGTATAATCCTGCCAAAGTGGTTGACTCCACTGCCCTGTTAACTGAACTCTAGTATCTTTAAAAGTATCATCTAAAGGTGTTTCTCCTGCATCAACAACATATTGGCCATTGCCAGATGGTCTTGTAAAGGTTTGCGGTGTTGGCTGGGCGGTAGCGCCATTTGGTGATGCACCTGTTAACGCATCAATAGTTAGTTTTAAATTCAGTACTTGATCATTACTGAATGTTTTTTGTCCAGCAATAATTGTTTCTGTAGCCATAACACGATCTACTTCAGCATATTGCATGATGGCCGTATCAAACTGCCAACTTTCATCGGCCTCCGCTTGAACGGTTCCACCTAGCAAAGCACAGGATGCTGTGGTTAATAGTGCTTTTAAGTTAGGTTTCGTTTGTTTTAGTTGCATCCGCAGCCACCTCCACCAAAACTACGACCACCACTGGATGCTTCTTTACTAAAGTAAATATGATCATCTAAAGCGGCATCAACTGGCGCACTGGTTAGTGCCATTTCTTTTTTCGCTAATAGATCTCTTTCCCAAGGCTCTACACCAAGGCTTGAACACCCTGTCAATAAAACGAAACTGAGCATAAATACAATCTGTAAACCTTTAATTATCGGCATTATGACTTCCTCGTAGTAATTCTCTTATTTCTTGTTCATAACTTAATTTTTTCTTTTCAGTAAATCCCATATGGGCACTCACTATTTTGCCATCAGTATTTATTAAAAAACTGCTGGGCATTCCTTTTAATTGCAGTTCACTTGCTAGATCTCCTTGAGGATCATAAATAATAGGAAAGTTGGCTGGAACTTGTGAAAGGAACTTTTCTGCGAGTTTCTCATCAGCATCTAAATTAACACTAACAACTACAAATTGATCACTATTGAATTTACTTTTTAATTCGTTCATCCAAGGAAAAGATTTTCGACAGGGAGCACACCATGAAGCCCAAAAGTCTAAATAAACAACTTTCCCTTCGTAGTTCTTGATCACTTCGCTATAGGTAAATGGATTGTCATCGTTGCCATAAAGCAACGGGGATAAAAATATTAATAATACAACTGGAATTGCTGAGAACTTCATAATTCACCATAATAAAATATAATCCTTTCAAGAATAAGAAAGTTTTCTTAAGGAAACCTTAAGAAAACTTTTACACCTAAATTAGAGACTACTAGTGTTTTTTCTTTTTCAGTTTCTTTTCAACTTTAGCTAAAAGCACTTCTATTTCATCGTGGCGGTATTTGTCAGCTAAAGGTCTTAATTCACGTGCAGGAGCTGCTTGCGCTGTTATTAAGTGGCTTTTGGCTTTTTCATACTTTCTTTCATCTAACATGAACTCCCCATAAAAATAGTTTGCATCTATTCCATTAGGGTTAATCGATAAAGCTTTTTCTAATAACAGTTTTGCATCGTCATCATCACCAAAAGCAATCGGCCAACCAGGAACCTTATGGTATAAAGTCCCTAAACTTGTATACGCAGAACCAGATAAAGCTGTACCATCAAGCTCTATTGCTTTTTCTAAAGATTTTTTAGCTTGTTTAGCTAACGATAACGCACCTAAACCACCTTTAGCTCCAGCATAACTCGACTGAATAATACCAGCCCAAACCCAGGCCTCAGCTCTTGTTGGGTTGTGTTGCGTAAAGCTAGCCGCATCTTTTTCTAAGTTTTCAAAAGCGTCTTCTTGCGCATCACCCTTTAATTCATAGTTAACCTTTGCCCATTGCTTTTGCAAAGTGTTCAACTGCTCATCAAAATCAGATATGGCATTACCATGTGTGATAAAACTAAATAAAGACATCAATAAAATAATAAAAATTCTATTCATAATTTTTTCCTTCTGTAAATTTTAAAATTGTTGGTAAGCTTTTATTTAAAGCTCTATCAACTATTTCAGGAAAGACTCCGTTAAGTCTGGCGAAAAACTTTTCTGGCCAGCCCACTGAGCGCCTTAATCCAGTACCTTCCAATAATTCAAGTAGCTCTGTTGCCACAACGTCAGGGGAGTCTGTTTTACTGCCTAAAGATTTATTCATTTCAATAACATTTGTTGGATTAATGTTGGTATCTGTAGCTCTTGGCGCAAAATAGCAAACTCGAATGTCAGAGTTTGCGAATTCTCGACTTAACGCCTCGGTAAAGCCCTTTAAGCCAAACTTACTGGCGCAATAAATGCTGTACCCTGGATAACCAATAGCACCAAATGCTGAACCAATATTCACAACGGTAGACTTTTGAAAGCTTATTCTCCGTAAAAATTCATAAGTAAATAATATGGTACTCGTTAAGTTTGTTTCTATTGTTTGGCTTATTTCATTACTTTCTAGTTGGTTAAAAGCAGAAAATAATGACACACCAGCATTATTTATCAGTACTGTTGGCTCTCCCGATTGAAAGGCTTTAGAAAGAATTAAGCCTCGGTCGGTTTCGCTGTTTAAATCACCTATCACCATTTCATGTTGGCCCGGTAGCTTTGAAAGTAGTTGTGCTAGTTTTTCCCTTTTTCTGCCTTGCAAAACAAGAGAGTAACCTTTCTCAGCAAGCTGTTTTGCAACAGCTTTGCCTATTCCTCCACTAGCCCCCGTTAACAAGCATTTAGGCAACATTTTGATAACCCCCTTGAGGAATTTCAGGCAAGGAATGAACACTCTCAAGTGTTCTAAAAATGTTTGCGTACAATAAATAGAATTTTTTCGCGCTTTCAACAATGATATCTTGCTCGGCTTTATCCGTGATTTTGGACATCAATGTTTCAAAAAATTTCACATGCTCAATATCTAATGATCCATGAGAGTAAAGATAACTAAAAGCATTTTTAGGTAGTGATAAGGATTTACTTATCGAATCAGCGGCATTATCAGCCATTGCTATACTCGTTCCTTCAAGCACATGAACCATGCCAAAAAAGTTTAGTGGATTAACTCGATTAATCGAATCATAGGCAAATGATACCATTAGCTCAGTAGCGTATGATGGACTACTATTTCGGATCAATTCTTTGTCTTCACCACAAGTGGCTATATCATTTAGTATCCACTCTTGATGACCTATTTCCTCTTCTATGTATTCGGCAACTGCTTCACGTAACCATTCCTTATCTTCAGGAAGCTTCGCGCCCACCGCCATTAATAATGGCACCGTATGCTTAACATGATGAAATGCCTGTGTTAGAAATGAAACATAGTCTTTCAATTCAATTTCACCAAGAAAACAACGTTTTATGATTGGTGATGAAAGTAAATATTCTTTTTCAGATTCAGTTTCATTTAATAATCGTTGGTATAAATTCATGATATCTCCAATTGATTGCTGGCTAATTGATAAATGTTTTCTATTTGTTGACTAAAATGCTTTTCGATAGCTTGTCTTTTCGGCCTTCCATTGGTAGTCATTAGACCTTGCTCAAAAGTCATGGCTTGCTTTAGCGTTATAAGTTCTTTTACTTGAGCATAAGAAGGTAATGTTTGATTAACTCGTGCTAATACTTGATTAACAGTTTCAGCGTTTTGTCCTGCCTGTTCAGTTCCAATTGCAATACAAAAAGGACGACTATCGCCAATAACAATCACTTGTTTAAAGCAGCCTGTTGCCAGTAATTCAGATTCGACCCACTCTGGTGATATATTGCGACCAAAAGAGTTGATAATAAGGTTTTTGATTCTGCCTTTAATTTCTAGTGAGTTATTAGATAGTTCAGCAATGTCACCAGTATTAACAACCGTTGGATACCAAGAACTTTCGTCATTGATATAACCAAGAAAGACATTGCCTTTTATAATTAATTCTCCGTCTTGCACACTTACCTTTAGGTGCGGAAGGATATGACCACAAGAATGAGAGTTGCCTTCGCTTCTATTTGTTATGCTGACTACAGAGCCACATTCAGACAAACCATATCCTTGAAATACTGGTAATCCAGATTTCCTTGCTTCATAAATTAATCGATAAGAAACTTTGCTACCACCAACAGCAATGAATTCAAGCTCGGCTGGGGGCTGCCAACCTTGCTTCACCCCCATCAGTAATAATTGCAATAATTCAGGCACTAAAATTATCGTTTGGGGCTTTGTTATTGATATCGCGTTTAAGAATTTTTTAGCATTTGATAAACTAGCACCATCAAACCCTATTTCATCACTATTGAGTAGCCAAATGGAGCCTCCAGCCAATAGTGGTGCATAAATTCCGGCAACATTTTCAAGTAAAGTTGACAATGACAGTAAGCATAGGTGTATAGGCGCTTCAATATTAATTGCTTTAACAAGCGAACTGGCAACTTCTTGTTGATTTTTGGTACTGAGACAAACACCTTTAGGATTACCCGTAGAGCCAGAGGTAAAAGTGACTTTAGTAGTATTAATAGGTGTTTTAGCCACCGAGTTTAAATTTAGTCGATAGGCTGCCAGTAATAACAAAGGAAAAGTCATTGGCTGATAAAAAGGCAGCTCATATTTCGAAATAATGACATCCGGCTTAACCGAGCTAATCAAGGTGTCGATTTGTGCATCAGAAAAAAATGGAGGAATAGCGGTAAATATTATACCTGCTTTTTGGCAAGCCAAATCGATAAAAATCCATTCTGGTTGATTTTCACAATATAGCGCCAATGATGAGATATTATTGCCAATTAACCATGCTTCGACCAGTTCGATATTGTTAAGCAAATCATCATAACTGTAATTGGATGTTAGTGTTCTAATGGCAATATTTTCTTTAGGCTGATTTTTGATAGCATTGAAGATCATTTACAATCCTCCAAGCATTTACAAACATGATAAATTTTTTGACTTAAGCCTTTGAATAACTTCCCATAAAAAGCATTAGCTTCTATTACTTGCATAACTTGAGCTAAAGAAACCACCACAACTATAGGTTTAGTTTCATAATAGCTTCCCCATTCATCAATCGAATTTTCAAGTTGACCAGGTGTTGCTTCACAAATATATTCGTAGTCAATACCCGCTTTATTAATTAAATCAATTACCTTATTCGTACCTGAAAAAGCCATAAAGCGAAAATTCAAGCAAAATAAAGATACTGCTGTTACAAGAAAAAGTGGAATAGTGAATCGATTTGAGTTGCTGTATAAATTACCGATTTCCACAATATCCTCACGATTTGCATGATGAGATAAAAAGAAGCTCAGCCTTTCTATTGGCTTATCTAAATATTGCTCAATAAATAATCCAGAGGTTGCAGGTCTAATGCCAAGTGCTGCCTTTAGCTTTCCTTCACTAACTGACAATAAAAATGGCATAGTAACTGAAATATTTGCCCCAAAAGTTTTCATAAAGCCTGCCTTGATAAAAGCTTCTACTTTATCTCTGTTTGCAGAATGCTCAGAGAAAACGTCCATGTTTAGAGAGCTAGCTGAATCTGTTTTTACAACATCTAAGGGGATATCATTAGGAATTAAATTTAACATCATAAACCTCTCTTTCTTTCTATGATGTAACTATATTCAAGCTAACTTAAGGTAAGCTTAAGAAGTGCTTTTATATTAAAAATATCTTTATACACTTCAGAATAGGAAACAAACTTTTCCTCTAAAAATATTTAATTATTTGACGTTAAACCATCCATTTTTATAGGCAAAACTTCCCCACAAAGCATGAGCCAGTGCTATTTCAGATAAATTGCCAGTACCCTTTTGAGAATAAAGTTTCTTATTATTAAAGTTATATTTAAATTTTAATGGCTCTTTTTGTGGTTGCAAGATTGCAACATCTTCCCCTTTTATATAAGCAAAATTATCAGCATACTGCATCATTGCACGCCCCCCTGAATTAACATTATTGAGATCATGACCAAGCATAGGTGAGGTGTTTTTTATACCAATCAGTGACAATAAAGTAGGCGCTAAATCAATCTGGCTAATTAGCCTATTATCGGTAATCTGCTCTTTTTTTCCATTAAGAATAATACCCGGTATATGAAAATTTTTGATTGGCACTAACTCTACCCCTGACGCTCTAGCATCATGATCAGCAACGATAAGAAATACAGTATCCTGCCAATAAGGTTGTTTTTTTGCATTTTCGATAAACTTACCTAAAGCATAGTCTGCATATTGAATGGCTTTGTGTCGCAATAGTTCTTTAGCATCATATTTACTCAATTGTTCTTTCGTATATTTTGTAGGGGTTACTTTTTTGTCAGGGATTTCAAAAGGATCGTGATTGCTTGATGAAAAAATGAAGCTAAAAAATGGTTTGCCAGATTCATTTAATTTTGTTATCTCTTTATCTGCTTGCTTAAATAAGTCTTCATCACTGGCCCCCCAAGATGCAACAAAATTTGGATTTTCTATATCATCAAAATCTACGATATCAGCAATGCCGTTACCCAGAAAGAAACCTTTCATGTTGTCGAAATGGCTTTCTCCGCCATAAATAAACTGCGTTGTATAATTGTTGGCTTTTAACAAACTAGCAATGGTAAAAAAATTCGTTTGTGATTTATCAAGTTTGACAACGGCCCTTGCAGGGGTGGGCGTAAATCCAGTAATCACTGCTTCAATCCCTCTAACAGATCGAGTTCCCGTTGCGTACAATCGCTGAAAAGACCACCCTTCCTTGCTTAATTTATCTATCGCTGGAGTTAGGGGTAATCCGCCTAATGAAGAGACAAATTGAGCACCTAAACTTTCTTCTAAAATGATAACTAGATTTTTAGGCTTACCTTGATATACGGGTAAATGCGTAGCAAGTGATGGTTTCACATTAGAATAAAATGACTTCGGATCTAGATCAGTTTCTTTTCTAACAGTTTCTATCACTTTTTCAGGTGCCATTTTTCCATACATTTTTGCTGCATTACTTTCATTACCGAACTGTTTGTAAGCATGGGCAACGCTATACGCGGAATTAAGCGTTAATGAGTTTATTAAGGGATCTGTCGAGAAATATACAAATGAAGGGTTTATAGGCCGATGAGCTAGTGTTCCTCTAGCACACAAAAATAAAGTTAAGAATAAAATTAAAAATGTAGATATAGCTGACACTGAGCCAATAGCTTGACTTGCATATTGGGTTGAAAAAATTATTTTAGAAGCAGATAAGTATAATTTGATCAAAAAGGCCAATAATAGAGACACTATAATTATTGTCCACAAATGCCCCTCAAAGAGCATATTAGCAACTTCATTGGGGTAAATTAAATATTCTATAAATAGGCGATTGGGACGAAAACCATACTCATGAATAAAGGAAGGAGTAGCTAATTCAAAAAAGGTAATAATGATAAAAATACTTAAAAATACAAGTTTTAGTGCTTTTATCCAAACATGACGAGTTTTAGAAAAGTACATTAACCAAGGGTGAAATAACGCAGGTGAAATGAGTAAATAGCCTAAGGTACTTAAATCTATCCTAAAGCCATTAGCTAACAAGCTTACAAAGCTTTGCATGTTTTCAAACCTTTCGAATTGCCATACCCCTAAAGTCAATCGAGAAATTAACAGAGCAATCACTAGCAAGCTAAAAAACAAAAAGAATGGTCGTAATAAAGTAATCACAAAAAGAAGTACCGTATTTGAAATAAACGACACTAACTTTATGCAGTAAAACTTAAGGCTTCCTTAAAGCTGCCAAGCAATGATTTAAATTAAAATAACTAACCAAACCACAATAGCGATAAAAATACTTATCAAAACGGCTGCTGAGCCAAGATCTTTCGCAAGTCCTGACAAAGGATTAATTTCTAAACCAATCCTATCAACCACAGTTTCAATTGCTGTATTGATAATTTCAGTAAACAAAATAAATACCACAGATAACACCAAAGTTATTTGTTCTAATCGACTAATATCAAAAGCAAATGAAATAGGTATTACTATTAGCAAAAGTAAAATTTCTTGCCTAAAAGCGGATTCATTTTGATATAACCACTTAAAAGCTTTGAAAGAATTAAGTGATGCGAGATAAATTCTTTTTAAACCTTTAGGTTTGTTATTACTGTCAAACATTTGTTTACTTCTGTGTCCGTCTCAATATCTAATGCCATTCTCAATCTATTTGCATTTGATTTACAAGACAAAATGGGTAGATATAATTTTATATCCTAATGCTTAAATTAAACTTAAGCATAATAGAGTTGTTAGCTATTTAAGTTAATATAATTAAACTGTACGAAGTGTTTTGGCAAAATTACTTTAATCCAATAATACTTGCCAATATAGATTAAACGCATACATTATCTTATCGTTATTTAATTTAGCTAGCGTTTATGTTAAACATGGGAAGCTAATATCAAATCGTATTCCTCTCCCTATTTTACTGTGGCAAGTAATGTTGCCATTCAGAACTTGATTTACCAAATTATATACAACATGCAAACCTAGTCCGCTACTACCATTAATTCTATTTGTAGTAAAAAAAGGTTCAAATATTTGATTTAAACTCACTTGAGAAACCCCATCACCAGAGTCTTTATAACAGACTTTAACAACTTCATTTTCTTTAATAATATCAATTTCAATAATTCCCTCCTGCCCTTTAGCAAAGCCGTGAATTATAGAGTTGTTAATAAGGTTGGTGAAGATCTGAAAAATGGCATTAGGTAAACAATATATTTCAAAGTCATTGTTTTCCTCAAAAACGACTGTTATTTTTGATTCTCTTAATTTTGCCGACAAACTATGAAGTACCTCGGTAACATATTCTTTTATGAAAAAATGACGACGTTCCTCATCGGCTTCAGTCATTGAAACCAGCTTAAAACTACTAACTAGTTCAGTTGTTCTCTGAAGGTTCCCTTCTAGGATTGTAGATAAACCTTCTACCTCATCTATAAAATTGTCAAAAATTGACTTGGTAATTTTATTCTTTTTAAACTTATTTTTAATTTCTTTTGTATTATCAATCAATGAAGAAGCAGCAGTTATGCATATACCGATAGGCGCATTAATCTCATGTGCAATACCAGTGACTAGATTTCCCAATGAGGCCATTTTTTCTGATTGAACTAACATTTCTTTTGTTTGCTCTAGTAGCTCTATAGATTCTTCCAGTTCAATAGTTCTTTCTTTAACTTTTTCTTCTAACACTTCTTGCTGTATTGAAAGCTCATGTTCTTGCTTTTTTTGGTAGGTAATATTGGTGAGTGTTTGTACTATACCAGCAAATGGCTTTGTCTTATCAATTGGTGCAATGGACAAAAGGAACCACTGATTAATTTCTGAGAAAAAAACTTCTTTGCTACTTATTTTCTGGCCTTTTTTAATAATCTGACAAAAGCTGCATTGAGCTTCGTTGACATCATTTGGATGAAAAACATTATGAATAGGTTGATGTAAAACATCCGAGAACTTAGTCTCAAATTGCATCAATGCCGCTTCATTAGTTTGCACAATATTAGCTTTTTGATCAATCCAAATAGAAGGGATAGGTATTACATCATAGCTATTAGAGCGCTGAGTTAAGAACAACAATGGCTCTTTAAGAGAAGTTAAAACTATCGCTTGATATATAGACCAATACGATAAAAATTTAAACAAATGACCTATTACGAAAACTGGGCTATTAATATTGGCATATTGGGTAAAGCATACTTCGGCTCCGATCGTAAGAATTATTGAAGATAATAAATACCTTAATATCCTATTTGATAAGAATCTTTTATGTTTTATAAATACAAAGGCGGCAAGTATTAGAACAGCAATGATAATGTATTCAGTATAAATTTTAAAATCAGATAAGTTTCCGTCAATTAACATAGGTGGATTTAACACATTAAATGATATCCAGGAGATCAAGAAGGTACAAATTAAGAAAAAAGCAGAAATTAAACTTTTACTAACGGAATGCTTTAAAAAATAAGCCGAAGAAATAAGAATTAAAGCTTCGAATAGGCGTCCAAATAGCCAAAAGTGTATTGTAACTTCCTCATCGGCTATTTTAAAATAAGGTAAACCCGTCATTGTAAAGGTATGCATTGCATCAAGAATTGATAGGAAAAAATATCCAATTCCTAAAAAGGTCAGAAAGTCACTTTTTAAAAAATGTTCTGTATTCAGTACAACTATGAACATCAACACACCGACAAAGACAGAAAAGAGTTCGACTGTTGTGTGAAAAAGTAATGCTCCAACGTTATATCTAATGGTTAATAGAGCTATAAGGATAATTAAAGGTATCGTAGCAACGCTTAACCAATCAAATTGCTTAGTTTCTTGCATCATGTGTTATCTTAATGGATTAATTATGCTAGAAGTCCCCCTTATTTATAAAAAAGGGTTTGTTTAAGTTGAGTATAGAACATAAATTAATATTTTATATTTAAGACGTTAATATCGGTTTTGTTGTAGCTACAATTATGCAAAACTATCTTGCCGATGCCGTAATTTGTCCAGCATGTTAGTTAATTATTCCATTTAATTTAACCTCAAAAATTGTCTTAAATAAAACATGAGTTCCAAGGCTAAAATAGGAACATGCACCAATGCAGTTCTCGCTATAAGACACAATAATAAACGGTAAACCTTTGACACTAACCAATTTCAATTTCCCTTACTAATATCTTTTCACTCAATGTACCATCATCATTGGAAGAAAACTCAAGTATTCCTTCCAGTTCTATTTTGCTTCCGACACTCAAGTGAGACAAGAACTCCGTTAAATTAACCTCTTGTCCATTTAGTTCAAACTCAGTATTCTCATTAAAAATCGCAGTATGACCAACAATTATGATACTTGAATCATCTATACCCTCTACTCTTGCTTCTAGCTTTATTTGTCCAAACTTGTCTTCATCATCAGATAGTTCTATTTTACGGGCGTAAATTATGTCATCACGAAGAACTCCTTTTACCTCTACTCCTGACCAGTTACCAATGTCAGCAATAAACTCTTCATAAGTCAACTCATCACCTTCTCCATCAAAATCAGTATGCTGATCAAAAGAAACTACGTGCTCAGATACTTCCAATATGTCTTGAGAATAAAATGGCGCACCCCAAATTTTTATTTCAGCCGCGTCTTCATGATGACCAAGCTCCAAGTCCAATGAATGAGCGGTAATATTCCCTCCATCGTCTTTGATACCTTTTATTTTGATTTGATCGCCTACATTAACTAATAGCCAAAATTGTTCGGCAGAAGCATCCTCGTCATTTACCTCAAATTCGGTCATATCTGTAATAAGAACATGATGGCTAGAAACAATAAGACTTACCTCTAAAACCTCTTCAACAATCCCCCTAAATTCGGTGCGATAGTGTTCGTCGTCACCATCATCTCCATCCTCAATTTCAACTTGATGGGCAATAAACTCACCGTCAATAATTGCCCCTTCTACTTCTAACAACATGCCATCTTCTAATTGCTCAAAAAAAGTTGCTTGGTTAACAGAATCACCATCAACACCTTCAAACATAGTATCAAGGTTAGTTAAAACCCTCACATCTACTATAACAAAACTAAAATCTGCAATATCAGAAACTAAGCCTTTAAGTTCAGTCGTCTCATCAGCGTCTTCATTTTCACGTTCAAGTTTAGTGGCTATTTTTCTACCAGAAGAATCGATAAAGCCTTTTATTTCAATAAAATCTCCGACAACCAAGTCAGTAAGATCAAAAAAGCGTTCATCTTTATCAGACTCATCTTTCATTTTCGTTTGTTCATTAACTTCGAAAGTTACATCAAGCACCGTAACTGTACTTGCGTCGATATCTATCGCTTGAACAACGCCTTCTAGTTTAAGGTTTGTTCGTTGGTGAATGCGTATTTCACTGGCGACTAAACTTCCATTGGCATCATAATCCCCTTTAATTTTAACCCTGATATTTAACGTTAATGAATCAACGGAGCTATGTTCAAACTCAGTATCGCTCGTAGTAACAACATGTATATCATTAACGACAAAGCTGGCACTAGATTCAAACTCACTAATAATACCTTCAATGTGACGTTGATCTCCTTCATCATGTCCTTCTTCACCGCTATTGTCTTTGAGCTTAATATCGCTAATCACAAAAGTATTATTATTTAACGATGGTAAATCTCCTTTAACTCTAACTTTGATACCGTCCATTAAATCTGCTTCAGTAAAACCGTCAAATTGTGCAAGGCCATAATCAATATTCAAAGAACCTAATATGAAAGTTTTATCTACCGTATCAATCGATTTAATCACTCCTTCTAATTTAAGTGTGGAGATGCCATCTTCTTTTTCTATTCTAGTTGCATACAATTGACCTTCAGCATCATAAAAACCACTGACTTCAAGAAAGTCACTAGGGATAAGCTCTGCCAAAACAACATTATCTAAGCTTGTTAAATCGTCAAAAATAATTATTTGACCGAGTATAACTAAAGAATTTGCAGCTAAATCTATGCTTTCAAGAGGACCTTTGATTTGCTCATCATAATGAATGCTCGTTGCTGAACCAGTTTTTCCATCAGCATCAAGCTCACCGCTTAATGAAACAACCATTCCAACATGAAGATCTGACTCGCTAGCATGATCATCATCATCGGTTGATACGACGGTTGAATCAGTTTCATACTCAACGCCATTAATAAATACACTACCAAATCCAGTTATAACACCTGTGGTTTCAGTCGGTGTAGCTACTACTAAGGGAGGTTGTTCTACGTTTATTTCAGGAGGGGATTTATCTGATGAGCCACCGCAGGAGCTTAAGTATAGAAGTAAGGATAAGGTACTAATACTTTTAATAAAAAGGTTCATGATTGCTCCTAAAACAGTTTGACGCATTGAAAGCGACTTGACTTGATTATAGCTCTAAATTCTATTTTGAACACAGAACCTTAAGATAGACTGAAATTCAAAAAATCATAAATTATTGTGAGTAGAACCCCAAACATGAGGTGGTTATTTAAGACTCCCTCTGGCACCGTTATTTATACTTTTTATGCTCAGGTAATATTTAATAAGCATCGCAGTTCGATCACTATCATAATGAGCTATATACAGGGATGATTTAGTTGAGTTAATTCTGCTCACTCAAACTAAACTGGCTTTGCTGAAGCAATGGTGCCAAGAAGAAGAATAGATCAAGTTTTGAATAGGTTTTTCATTTTTAATGCTTTGAATGGAAAGTGATGAAAAAGTGCTTACCTAAATCAATACCATGTAATGGAGTGAACTCCGTGTCAAATTATCATTTGAGTAATTTACACAATAAAACATAAACTGTACTGTAAGACTAGACTTTATTAGAATATCTTTTATGAGTACTAAAAACCCACCTTTAACCATTGGTCGGTTAGCAAAAGCGGCTAATGTAAATATTGAGACGATACGACATTACCAGCGTAAGGAGTTAATCGTTGAGCCTGTAAAGCCCCTAGGTGGCTTTCGTCATTACCCCTCTACTAGTGTGGACCGAATTCGTTTTATAAAGCGTGCTCAGCAACTTGGCTTTTCGTTAGAAGAAATAAAGCAGTTACTTGCTTTGGGTGATCAACATTGTAACGATGTGCAAGCTCTAGCAACTGAAAAACGAGACAAGATCCAACAACAAATAGCAGGATTACTTACTATTCAAGTAGCATTGGACGATTTGATCTCAACCTGTCACAGTGATAGTGGTTCAACACACTGTGGCTTTATCGATGGCTTATCTCAAAAAGGCTTTCTAGAAAACTAGTATTTTCAGTATCTTAAATTTATTTGAAAATACCTATTGACTCTGTGGTCCACCCCAGAGTGTAAACTATCTCATATCATCTTATTTGAGATCTAGTTATGTCGAATTCATCTACTTCAAATCGCCCTTTATTATTAGCCATAGTAGCTGGAATAGGCGCATCTGCTTGTTGTATCGGCCCACTACTGTTGTTATCACTTGGATTAGGCGGAGCATGGGTCGGAAACCTTACAGCTATGGAACCTTATAGTGGATATTTTACTGCGATAACCTTCGTAATATTAGCAGTAGTTTTTCATAAATTATATGTTGCTACCAAGCAGTGTGATGAAGGTGAAGCTTGCGGGAACCCTAAGATACTAGAGAACCAGCGCATCATTTTTTGGGTAGTCAGTATTATCCTTATCGCAATGATGAGTTTCCCATACTATGCAGATTACATAATTGATTAATAAGAGTATGGGTAAGTACATTTATTTTAAATTTGAATTTTAAGAGGCACAACCATGAAAAAATTTTATAGCGTTACACTACTTCTAAGCGCTTTATTTCTTACTGGAAATGCATTGGCAACGGTCAGTGTAACAGCCAGTAATATCGCTTCTCCAAAAATGTCTGAGAAAGTTTTTTCTATCGAAAAAATGACCTGCAAAATGTGCAATATCACTATACGCAAAGCAATAGAGAAAGTGGATGGAGTAGTAAAAGCGACTGTTGATTATAATACAAAAACAGCCACTGTTTTGTTTGACTCTAAAAAAGCAAATGTTGATGCTATAGCGTTGGCATCAACAAATATAGGTTATCCAGCTACCTTAAAAAAATAAAGGTGAGTTATGTTTAATCCTTTGAGGCTTCTTACTCGCATTGGTGAGAAAGCGGGTTCTTTGGGCGCTGTTGTTTCAGCAATGGGCTGTACTATGTGCTTCCCCGCCATTGCCAATATTTCAGCCGCTTTAGGTATGGGTTTCCTAGGACAATGGGAAGGGTTATTCATAAATACTTTATTCCCAATATTTGCCTCATTAGCGTTAGTAATGAACCTTTTAGGTTGGTTTAGTCATCGTCAATGGCACCGTAGTGTACTTGGTGCAATAGGCCCAATTTTGGTCTTGTTATCCTTAAATCCTTGGTTTGAATATGAATGGAGTTCATACGTAACTTATGCAGGATTAGGGTTAATGGTTGCAGTTTCCATATTAGATATGATTTCTCCTGCAAGTCGTCGCTGTGATGAATCTTGTGCAGATTAAATTGATAATTAGAAATTAAGGAAAAAGAAATGTCGAATATTAATGAAGCAAGTTGTTGCTCGTCTAATTCTCCTAAGCAGCAAAAGCAATTGCATGTAGCAATTATCGGTAGTGGCTCTGGTGCTTTTGCTTGTGCAATTAAAGCGGCTGAAGAGGGTGCTAGGGTCACTATTATCGAAGGTGCGGATGTGATTGGCGGATGTTGTGTGAATGTTGGTTGTGTGCCATCAAAAATACTTATTCGTGCAGCACAATTGGCTCACCAGCAACGCGAAAACCCATTTGAAGGACTTGAAAATAATCATCCTCAAATAAGCCGCTCTTTACTTGCACACCAACAAATATCTTGCGTTGAAGAATTACGTGGTGCGAAATATGAAAGCATATTAGAAAAGAACCCAGCATTCTCCTTGTTAAAAGGTTATGCACGTTTCAAAGATGAAAGCACATTACTCATTAAAAAACTTGATAGCTCAGAAGAAGAGCTTCATGCAGATCGTATTCTAATTGCAACAGGCTCTACACCTACAATTCCACCAATTAATGGCCTAGCAGACACACCCTATTGGACATCAACCGAAGCATTATTTTCTGAAGAAACGCCCAATAGCTTAATCGTAATTGGTTCATCAGTAGTCGCCCTAGAAATTGCACAAGCTTACGCACGTTTAGGCAGTAGAGTAACGGTATTAGCACGCCATACGTTATTGTATTCAGAAGACTCATTGTTAGGTGAGAAGCTTACCAAATGTTTTGAAAAAGAAGGCATTCGCGTGCTTAATAACACTCAGGCTAGCAATGTAAGTCATGATGGAAGTCAATTCTCATTAGACACTAATGAGGGGACTTTAAAAGCAGAAAAATTACTTATCTCCACTGGTCGTCATGCAAATACAGATCACCTTGGGTTAGAAAGTGTTGGTATTGAAACTGAAAAAAATGGTGCTATCGTTGTTAATGAAAAAATGGAAACATCAAAGGCTAACATATATGCCGCTGGTGATTGCTCCAACATGCCTCAGTTTGTTTATGTAGCCGCTGCTGCGGGTAGTAGAGCTGGTATCAATATGACGGGTGGTGACACTAAACTCGATTTATCAACAATGCCTGCCGTGATCTTTACTGATCCACAAGTTGCAACCGTTGGCGTAAACGAAGAGCAAGCCATAAAAGATGGCTTTGATGTTATTAGCCGAGTGTTAGATATGGAAAATGTACCACGCGCATTAGCTAACTTTGAAACAGATGGTTTTATTAAACTAGTAGCGGACAAGCCAACAGGCAAAATTCTTGGCGCACAAATACTCGCTCATGAAGGTGGAGAATTAATCCAAAGTGCAGCTCTCGCTATTTGTAATAACATGACGGTGGATGATCTCGCTGGACAGCTATTTCCGTATTTAACTATGGTAGAAGGACTAAAATTGTGCGCTCAAACATTTAGTAAAGATGTTTCTGAGCTTTCATGTTGTGCAGGTTAAGCTGAAGTAGTGTGACTACCAATGCAGCTAACCGATATAATCTGCTTTAATTAAATAGAACACTTTACTGTACCAGTTGAACAAAAATTCAACAATCGCCATTAAGTAAGTTTTTGCAACTTAATTGCATTGAAAAGCACCAATAGGCATTTATATTTCTTTATGCGAGCGCATTTAGGGCAGATAGTAGTTGATTTGAATCCAATACCTTTAAATATCTATTTTTCATTATTTTTCTCAACATCTGATGACTTTGAACGTAGAGTATTTATTATATACGTTGTATCTATTGAATGATCTATTAATGCTCTTTTTAGTAATTTCTGGGTTTCTTGAGAAAGTGATAAGGACTCTAAACGAATATTAGCTAAAGCTTGCTTTAATGTATCTTTATTTGTAATTTTCATCAAAAACACTCTACTGAAACCGCTTAGTAATATTATAACGTACCTTTATCTTTAAAAGATAATGAAACTGAAATTAGTAGAAAAAGCATTTAAATACCATTAGCTATACCCTACAGTGAATAACTATTCAGACAGGAATATTTTTTGAAAAATAGAAGAATCGAATTGAAAACCAATAAATAAACATAGGCTCTCAAGAAGAGTTCAAAATCGGGCAAAAACTGCCCCCCCTTTAAAACACAAATAAAAAATGAAAATGACATCATTGCAGTTATTGCATAAAAACATATTGACTATTGGAAGTGAAATGTAGCAATTTCAAATAACTGTTGGTGCTATTAGTTTTGATTGTTTGTTTTCCACTAGAGATACACCATATTATGTTTTATCTCTAATTTTAAGAGAGAAAAAAACTAAGTTCTTTTTGTTTCAAGTTAAGCCTGGATACTGGATACAGGATAACGCCTTATTTTGGTGATTTTTACGATGAGCTAGCCGCACCACTTCGCACAAATAAAAACTCAGAAAACAAACTTATGCCAAAATACTTTTTGTAGAACTTAAATAATAAAATACCACTAAAGGCATCAAAGAATAGAGAGCCTTGTGCTGGTGACATTATTAAATTACGTCCAGATATTACTGAACAAAGAGACAGACCTTACTTTAATACATGGATGTATTGGAAAAAAAGCAGCATGAAGAAAGGTTGAGGTGTTTAAGTTAAGTTCATGCTATGTGCCATGCCAGATATAAGGCTATCTATCTGATTATCTTTTAACACAAATTTTGGCACATACTTCATTCTGGGAGGTAGATCTTGCTGCTGACAAAGGAGTGCCCCCCTGTTCGGCCCAAATGACGAAGTAATAAACTCTTTTAAAACACTTGGCCCATCTATTTGATAAGCGGTTCTAAAAACAGATAGGTCACCAATCCAACCATCGACTTCTATCCAGCAATGTCCAGACCAAGATGAAGATATAACTTTTCCTGACTTAGTAGGCTCAGGTAAATTTTTTTTACACTTAAAAATGGTCTTTCCTGATATTTTCAAATCCCCTGCGACTACGATTGCAGGTATTGAATAATGATCTTTTAGATATCCAGCCCACATCGCACTTAACATTGCACAAGCGCCAAAATTTGGAGGAACATTCCTCATAATATCACGGGCAACTTCAAGTAATTTCTGTGGGTTATCAAGCGTAAAGTCTAAGTATCGCTGAGCATCATCAATACCTCGATACCGAGAGATGAGTTGATTTACTTTAATCTTATGCATTGTTTACCTTCAATTGTAATGACACTTATCTTGATACTGACCAATAGCTTAGTTTCGTTCCCATAATGTAGCCTATGATGAGAAATACGTATCTCAACCTATCCGTAATTGATGACACAGCACTTTGCACATTAGTTACTTCTGAGGTGGTATTAGCGAAAAAAACAGCTAGAGAATAGTCAAATTTCCAACCAATAAGTAAACCAAATAGCATGATGGAAAGTACGGCAGGTGATATCAAATAAATTTGTTCTGTTAGCTGCAATACACCTGCTGTTACTAGAAAATAGGCGAGACCACCAAGTACAGCTCCTGAAATAACAGCTCCAAATAACTCTATAAAAACCATAATTTATTTCCTTACCAATCTACATAATATTGACAAAAACAGGGCCACTTTTAGCAATGCAATAACCATTTTTAATTGCTACTGCCTCAACCCAATGCTGTCCTGTGTACGCTGTAGCTTCTTTAAGTATTGAATTTCCCTTAAAGAAATCCCCTCTGAGGCACTTACTTTCTAACGCCTCTGTACCATTATTGACAACTTGCCAATAAATCTGTGTTTCGCTACACAACTGGTTTTTGACAACAAACCTTATCCAATGAGATTTTGGAATTGAGTTATAAGAAGTCAAATCGCCTAATGCAATTGAGGTTTTATCTTTTTGAAGCACGGCCTTAACATTCAGTTTTGATGGGTAAGGAGCAAGTGGCCAACGTAATGCCTCGCAATGACTAGGAAGTTTTGAAGCTGTTCTCTTTTGAACGGGTATTGCCTTGGCAAATTTATCGCCAAATATTTTCTGCCATTTAACAATAGATTTAGCTTTATCCATTTCAGCATAGGCTTCATTCGCCCATGTATTATATTTTTTCACCTGCGACTTGAAGTTCTGATACTTATTTTCATCCCAGTGCCGATTAAAGTTTTCTTCATCATCTACAGGGTTATTTACTATCGGCATTGATTCATTTTCGTCTAACCAATCATTTAGTCGATTAAACAAATTTTTAAAAGTAGTCGGTAGATCTTTAAAATCATCCGTACCTAAATACTTATCCCAACTTGTCACCTGTCCTGCCACTAGTGTCGTCAATAAAATAGACTTAACAGAAAATGTTTGCTTATGATCTCGCAAGTACTTCAATAATCGTATTGATTTAATAAGGTTATTATTACCAACAACTTTGTTTTTATCTTTAACCCAGTCGCTATATTCAACACTTGAGCATGATTCAAGTTTGTTAGTTAACTTATTACAAACAAAATCTTGCTGCCCTAACAAACCACCTTTTCGAATACATGGCACTACATCAATATGAAATTCACCTGCGTAGTTTAATTTTACACAGCGAGTATGTCTTGACGCCTTTCCTTTATATGTTGGGGAATTATTAAATAACTCATATATTTTTTGAATATAGTCTTTAGGCTCCCAGCCTTTAACTGACTTAAGGTAGACAACAACATCGGCATCGAAAATTGCTTTTTTGGAAGTTGGTTTTATTATCGTTCTATGCGAATAACTACCTTGAGGAATAGCCGTTATAAATGACGATTTAAAATTTTCACTACTTTGTATAAAGCTTGTTATTGTCTCAACTCGCTTTTCCAAGGTATCAACTCGGTGTTGATTTAAGTTAACTTCATTTATTAAAAATTCATTAAAATGCTTAACTAGTTTCATGCAACAACCTCATAACCATTTTCTCCATTAAGCACTACACCCCAAGGATGAGTTTTAACGTCATGATCAGGATTAAAATGATAGAAAACGATTTTGGGCAAGTGCCCTTGATTTAAAACAGAGCCTAATCTAAAAACAAAGGATGCTTGAGCTGCAACAAAGAAGTTAAGTTGTTCTAAGTTTGGATAATTAGGTCTAAGCTCATTATTAATAAATTCCAAGATGCTTTTAACTAACCTGCCTTGCTTTACTTCACTACATAATTTGTCATAACCAATCTCTCCTGACTCCAACATCACCCTATAAAACGTGGCATCGGGGAATTCATCAGATATATCATTTAAACGCAGAGGTAAACTTAGCGAAATACCAAGATTAATACTGGTAGCTTCATTGTCACTCTCACCGATAACTTCAAACTTGAGTTTTTCTCCATCATCTAACTCATCGTTAAAATGCCACCTTTTCTTTGTTCTTTCCCAATCAGCCACGTGTGTATTTTGCATATTGCTAATAAGATGTCCCGCTGCCGCGAGCATAGGAACTGGTGCAACACCACCATAAACTAAATGTTTTTTGCCATTATTCAACGAACGCCCACTATCCTTTATAAATAGAGGTAATCGACTTACTTGTTCTAATTGTTGTTTTAATTCATCAATATTGGTTGTCTTATGGCTATTATTAAATTCAATATCAAAAGGCTGAGCTTTAATACGCTTTAAATTTCTCGGCATATAATTTTTGACATCACCTATGCTGTGATCAATCAACCCCATGTGACGTATTTTAATTAATTGAGAATCTTCAGCTTCTTTTCTATCTTGATATTCTGAATAGAAAACCATTGATAAAGAAGTAACTAGCAAGACCGTGCATAATATTGCATCCCCTCCTCCTAACGTCAGAGTTATAGGCCCCCATTGTGTCGGTATATTTAGGGTTGCATTAATCACTGCAAGTCCACCTATAGATGCAATCAATATTATTTTGGCAATACCATTTATTGTAGGCTTTCTAGAAGCTTCTAAACATCGAAGCAAAAAATTAAGAACTACTTGTAATACTCTCATCATTTTATAAAACCTTTCCTTTAATAAAGCTTTCGTCAATATCGGGGTGCTCACCACCACCGTACCATTTGCCCGTAGCTAGCCAACCAGTGAAGTACATAAGCCAGAGGGATGCCCAAGGTACAATCGTATCACTAAGAAATTTGTTCGAAGTCCACTCACCAGAGGATGGCAAATAAAGACATAATTTGGTTGTTGACTCATTAAAAACATAGATGTGCGGTGGCTCAATACCATCAGTGATATCATATAAATTAGGCTCTATAACATAGACTTTTGGCGATGAATTTAAATCGTATAGTATTTTAATAGTGTAATTACCATACGCTTCATCCAGTTTTAAACGGCAAGACCAAACCAGTCTACCTTTCTTAATTAAACCTCTTCCATGCGGAAATTTAGCCTGCAAGAAATATAGCTGTTTGCTTAAGCTAATCGCAGTATCAGTGAAGCGTTTCATCATTATTTACCGAAAAATGTATTAGCCTTAACGGGGGTTGCTGTGGCTATAGTTGAGATTGCCCCTGTCTTTTTAATGAACAGATTATTGTTCTCTCTAGTTTCATTAAGCACCTCAAAATGCTTTTCAATTGCTTTTGAAGAAGAGCTTTCGCCTAGTAATATATTTAATTTTTTTCTAATTAATGGCAATGAAGTAACACTGGCAAGTTCTCTCAGCTTTTCAACAAAGTCACTGTGCCAATAATGGAAAGCTTCAATCCGTTTGGGATCAACATTCCATTTCTCTGCAAAATTTTCATGTCGGTTTTTAGGGTTTGTTACCCACATTTCAATTTTGCCATCTACAACTTTGGTTTCAATGTAACCAGTCATGCTTTCAACAACGGTTAACAGCACTTCTAGCTCATTGCGAAACGACTGCTGGCTAACTAAATCTTTATAAGCACTCGCAGCTAACGTTGTTAATATAATTGATATTGGCGCTTTACCATCGTAGCTAATATTGTCATAAAATAGTAAATCTCTATGGCGCTTCATTATTTGAACAGCCCGTCTAAGTATTCCCTTAAACAAGGTATGCTTTGGTAGCTCTTCAATATTTTTTGCTTCTAGCGCAGCGTGCGCAAACATCCTATCTGTAAAACCAATATAAGTTGGTTCCATTTTTGCTTTTAAGTCAAAATCTTGCGCATACCCTTTAGGATTTGATGCTTTCCACTCTTTTAACTTCTTATCCGGTACTGAAATAGCACCGTATTCTTTTGCGTTATTTTGATCAGGGATACCAGGAGTTATATCAAGATGAAACTCGTCAGCATAATTTAACCGACAGCCGCGATTTAGTTCACTGACTAAATCTTCAAAGTTTCCATTTTCTTTTAATCTTGCAATAACCTTTTGGCGACATATATCTGGATGGATACCTTCAGCATTAGGTAAATAACATATAAAGTCCAAGTCAAATTCTGCTCTAAATACAGGCTTAGAAGTCGTCCCTATTCTTTGGCTACCTTGAGGGTAAATTTCAACACCTTCAAACATTGGATCATCACTTTCAGCAAGCCATTTTCCTACCGACATGTATCGCTGCTCAGCAAGCTCTTTTTTTGTTTTAGATGGTTCTAACGATTGACATGCATACTCAAGTAACTCAGTAAATAACGTCCGTTGCTGAGTAGATAACGCTGCAAAATTCTCATTGTATAATTTAGCTTTCATATTTTTATCCTATTTATTCATTATTATTCCTGCCCTCCACCATTTATTTAATAGATCTTTTATTATTCAGCGTTAGTACGATAACCATACTATTGTATACTCATGATACAGTCAATATATTTAATTGGAATTATTTTAGATCATAGAATAACTTAAAAATTAACTTGGTTGTACTTAATTAGTGATTATGCTATATAAGATGGTCTGAGTTTTATGAAGGATTAATCTGGTAACCAATGACTAATTTAGTAGGTATCCCCGTTTCACAATTAGAAAGATTGCGCTATATAGAGTTTTGCTTAAAGTTCTTAGGTGCATTTTCCAGATCTGGTCTAATAGATAAGTTTGGCATCGGGACTGCTGCTGCAAGCAGGGATATTTCTTTATATAAAGAAAAGGCTCCTCAAAACTTTAGTCACTCCTCTAATTCTAAAAACTTCGCATTAAACGATTCGTGGGAATCTTTATTCGAATTTAGTTCCTCAGAGGTTTTGAATTTATTAACAGGTAGAACAGTACAAAGCAATAATCGTTCGTACATTCCAAATGATATTTTAGATGTAATAGATGATCCAAAAATTGATATCATCGCCCCACTATCTAGAGCGATTTATAATAAGAAAGCAATTCAAGTCGATTACTTTTCTAATTCGAGCGGTTTTAGTACTAAGTTGTTAATTCCACATGCCTATATCCATAACGGTTCAAGATGGCATGTGAGAGCTTATGATAGGACAAAATCTAGATTTGCAGACTTCCTTATTTCTAGATTTCGAAAATTAGAAATTATCGATGAAGATGCTCTAGATAATGAATATCAATCTAATGACAATCAATGGAATAGGATTGTAGATCTAGAAATTATCCCTCACCCTGACTATGCTGAGCCTGAGGCTGTCATCTATGAGTTTAATATGGAAGATGGAGTTTTAAGAAAATCTATTAGAGCTTCTTCTGTTGGGTATTTTCTGCAAAAGTTAAAAGTGGATTGTTCAAAGACTCCTCCTGAAAAGAATTTTTATCGTCTTAAACTTAAAAATAGATTGGCACTATATGGAATTGAGAATATGCACTTAGTTCCTAGCTTTGAAGGATTTGAAGAATAAGTTGGAACTAATACAAATGAAGTTATAAATTGTTTCATTAAGTCTTGAATTTGGTATTTAAAAAGTAACTTTATAAGCTTGAAGTAGCTGATTTTTTTGGACAATTATTTTCATTTTCTAAAAAACGAATAACTTTATTTCTTCCTTCTCTTTTTGCCTGATAAAGTGCTTGATCTGCTTTAGAAATTAATTGTGAACTAGTGTTTTTTGAAGTTGGAACAATACTAGCCAGCCCCATGCTAACAGTGACAAAAGTATTGATGTCGGATTTACAGTGTTTTATTTTTTCATTAGCTAAATTACAGTTTATTTTATTTGCAATATGAAGAGAGCCTTTTTCATCAGTATCGGGCAACAATACAATAAACTCTTCTCCTCCATATCTAGCACATAAGTCACCGGGTCTAATGAGCGATTTTTGAATTATACTTGCAACTGCCTTTAGGCAGATGTCACCTTGCAGATGCCCATATGTGTCATTATATGATTTAAAATAATCTATATCGATCATAATTGCGTAATACCATGATGCCGATCGGTCAATACTATTCAAGCCGATCACTTTTTGTTAGCCAGTAGACCTCAGTAAAATCTAACTTGAGTGATCGACATCAGTCAAGGAATTTAGTTTTTTTCGCATT